>ERZ1026852.1377-NODE-1377-length-13080-cov-5.115163_pt1 | contig 13080 bp, 4 predicted proteins | sample MGYA00380156_ERZ1026852 | MGnify/ENA primary metagenome ERZ1026852 (study PRJEB33269, sample SAMEA4719792) | human gut metagenome | biome: human-associated habitat; feature: organic feature; material: feces | place: Cameroon | collected 2013-10 ...
CCCGACTACACGATGAGCTCGCACCTCACAGCTGCCGACATCGCACAGCTCGAACGCTCTATCGACACGCTCCAGCAGCAGACTCCCGAGCCCACCACTTTCGTTCTGCCTGGAGGATGCGCTGCAGCAGCCGAGTCGCACATCTGCCGCACCGTGACACGCCGCGCCGAACGCAGCATGGTAGCTATGTCGCACCAGTATCGAGTAGACCCGCTCGCGATGCAATATGTAAACCGTCTGTCTGACTATTTCTTTGTTTTGGCTCTCAATTTAAACTTTATTTCATCCATAGACGAAAAAAAACTCTATATCTCTTGCAAATAACGCAAAATTTACTATTTTTGCAATCGGTTAGAGCAGGGTGGCAATCCATGAAGAACAGTGCCTCGCGGCTCTTAGAAAAAACAAATTAAAGTACGACATTTAAAACTTACGACTATGTATTGGACACTTGAATTGGCTTCCAAGTTGGAAGACGCCCCTTGGCCAGCAACTAAAGACGAACTCATCGACTATGCTATGCGTTCTGGCGCTCCGCTCGAAGTGCTTGAGAACCTTCAGGAGATTGAGGACGAGGGTGATGTTTATGAAAGCATCGAGGACTTATGGCCCGACTACCCCACAAAAGAGGACTTCCTCTTCAACGAGGACGAATATTAATCGCTTTAGGCTGTGCTGATGCGGCTTGAGGCAAGATAATAATAAGCGATATGGAGATTTCTGTTCGGAGATTGCCATATCGCTTTTTTCATACATACCTGCTACCTTTTATTAATAATATCCTTCACTAAATAACAAGAAACAACGATGAGCTGCACTACTTCCGACTTCTTTACTGCCCCTAACGGTTTGATGACTAACACTTACAGCGACTTTGAAGAAATTGCTTCTTCAAAGTATACTGTTATCGTGAAGGCAAGGAAGTATGGTCAGTGGTTTGTGCTGAAAGCACTTGCCGAGGATTATCGCGGAAGAGGACAGTACGAATTGCTTTTGACTTCGGACTGTCCGACTCTGACAGCTATGCCATTCTTTTAAAGCATTCGAGCGTACTTAAAAATAGAATGGACGGCCCACCTTTATCTTTGCATTGTTAGCCCGCTCTACCACGAACTGCTCGTTGCCAGTGTAGCGGAAAAGGTGGCGGCTGGGCTTGTAAAACGCAGTGGAAGAGGGGTATGAAAACTGGAGTGCGAAAAAAAAGTTGAAGAAAATGTGCATTGTATTAAAAAATATACTATCTTTGCAAATGACAGGCTTTTGCGCCTGCTTACTGACTAGACCTTGAGATTTAATTGCTCCCTATGTGTGCTTGTTCTGTAGAACATGAATAGACTGAACTAAACGAAAACTTATTAAAATCCCCGAAACTAAAAGCTAACTAAACCCGTAATTAAATAAAAAACTAAACCCGAATTAAGTAAAAAACTAGACAACCCCAGAAACCATAAACCCTAACTGTGCAATAATAGACGTTGATGCCCCTGCACAAGGAGTAGGCTGCAACGTTATACGCCGTCAATGTATCAATCAGAATAGCGTTCACGCCGTCAATGCAGAAGTTGGAATAGAGGTTTAAGGCACGTCAATACAGAAATTAGATAGAAACAACATAAACAATCCAAAAACTCAACACAATGAAAAGAACGCTTATCACTCTGGGTGTGTTCGCAGCCGTTCTGTGTACACTCGCCTTTGCCGCAACCGGTCAAGGCCCCATCAGTCAACTAAAGCAAATGTTAGGTTCTGCCTCCCAAAAGCAGAGCAAGTCGCTAAACGACATGAAGATAGACGAGGCGAGTCTCGCCTTGGCGAAGTTCAAGGTGCCGGACAAGGGCAAGGCTGCCGGCATGAAGAAGCTGAAGAGCAGCCAGCAGACACAGACAGTCGACTTGTGGAAGTTCGATGACGGCACATCGCTGGCGTTCAGTGGCAGCCTGAATATTGATCTTGCCTCCAATGTCATAGAGATTACGGGTAGCGATCTCAAATTCAACGCCCTGCTTACGAAGCAAAAGGACGGCGTAGACTCATGGGTAGCATCGTATAAGAACATATACAGCTTCAGCGGTCGGCTGGAGGCTGACGGCGACGCAGTCGTACAGCCTTGCATTCTCTATCAGTCTGAAGATGGCAGTGCGCTGCATATCAGCAATTCGATGGAAGTGACGCTTAGCGCCGAGAACAACTATACAAGCGATTTCTTTGTAGACACTTGGGTGCCCGATGGTCGGATAATGTATCTTGCATTCATCGTTCAGAAGAGCGACAAGAGCACCGTCATCAAGTCGCACAACAACGCGTTCTATTCTTCTCGCGAAATTCTCGTGGCAGAGAAGTGGAGCGCCGAGAAGGATCTGCCCGGTCTTGGCATCACCAAGGACATGGCAGACAACGCCTACACCATAGTATGCCCCGACACCGTGACGACGCTCGGCCTGTATCTCGCCGGCGATACGTTGTGCATGGTGGGCATGAACACCACAGCTACCTCCGTTGTAGCTCCAAGCAGCGTGTTTATCAACGACAAGGAGTACCCAGTAAAACTGTTCGGCAAACCGAAGTTCAACTCGTTCGACTGGTCGGGCTCGCAGAGCGTCACCGCGCTCAACCTCAGCAATGTGAAGGATGTGAATCTGCTGTTCGGCGGTTCTTCCGTAACCGATCTCTATCTATCCGACTATTGCTCGATTAACAGCTACGGCTATCTGGGCAATATCTATCTGCACCTGCCTTACGGCTATTTGCGCTCGCCGTATAAGGACTTCAACTTCAAGCGCATCCTCATCGGCGACGAGCAGCCCGAGTATCCCGAGTCGGCATTTGACAACGCATGGATCATGCCCGGCGAGCGTGAGGGCGACTACTTCGGCGTAATGAACAACGCGGGCTACCTCAACCTGGTTGAGATCATCACGCAGGAAGAGAGCGTAGTTCTGCCGGCTACAAGCAGCTGGTATGGCAGCAGAATATACATCACACAGTTCGGCGCGCAGCACACCGCCACTCCGGAGGCGCTTTACGCCAAGGCGCCCAACCTCAAGTCGGTTGTTCTCCCCGAACGCTGTCAGAAACTCTTTGTCGACTGGGAAGCAGCGCCGTTCACCGAGCTTCACATTAAGGGCTCTAAGCCCGAGACGCAGTACGCCCTGCCTTCGGGCATGAGCGTGTACATCGCTTCGCAGGATATTTACAACGACTTCAAGTACGACGACGCATGGAACTCAGCCGAGCTGAAGCCCGAAGGCTGGGAGCTGAAGAAGCTCGAGGCGATGTGCGCCGACAGCCTCACCACGCTCGAGTTCGACTACTTCGACGGAGAGCTTGGCGTAGTGGGCATACGCACCACAGCCACCACCGTCACCATCCCCGACAGCGTAGTGCTCGACAGCGTGAAGCACAAGGTGGAGATATTCGGCGACGCAAGACTGAACCGCTTCGATTGGTCGGAAGCACAGAGCGTGACCACGCTCAACCTCACGAACGTGGAGCAGCTGTATTTCAACTTCGAAGGATCAGCCATCACCGACCTTTTCTTGAGCGGGAAATTCTCAATTAAGCGAGAAGCCGACCTGAGCCATATTTATGTGCACATGCCTTACGGTGTGAACCGCAACAACTACGGACACCTCGGCGCAAAGCGTGTGCTCATAGGCGAGGAGAAGTCGTTCTATCCAGAGCCGAGAATACAGAACAGCTGGGTGATTGCAGGCGAACGCGAAGGCGACTACTTCAGCATTATGCAGAACGGCGACCGCTTCTGTGTCGTTGAGATATTCACTGAGCAGGACAGCATACAGCTGCCCGAATCGACACCGTACGAGAACGGTAGCGTAATGCAGATCACTTCTGCCGGCAACAGCAGCTACTACGAAACCTCATACCGCATATTCGAGAAAGCGCCTAACCTGAAGTCGCTCGCCGTGCCCGCTGGCTACGACGAGATCTATCTCAACTGGAACAATTCAATGTGCCGTCTCAACGAACTGCACATGAAGGGCAACATGCCTACAACCAACTGGAACGTTCAGTCGTCTTACATTATATATATCGGAGCCAAGGAGGCATACGACCAATATAGCGCCAATTCAAATTGGAATAGAGCCGAACTCATGCCCGAGGGCTGGGACTTCGACTGGCTCGCCGTGAACGTGCAGCGCAAGGGCGAGTTCGCACAGACCTACATCGAGATGACCGACGCCGACTGGAGCAAGGGTGTCAACGTGAAGGTGATCGGTGCGCTCAACGATGCCGACCTCTCAAACTTGAATAAACTCACACGTCTGCGCCGTCTCGACCTCGCCGACGCTACGTTCCAGGCTCTGCCTCAGTCGTTCCTCTCAAGACAGCAGACCATCAGGGATATTACGCTGCCCGAAAGCTGCAAGGCGATACCGCGCTCGGCTTTCAACGAATGTCAGCGCCTCGCTAAGGTGAACGCCGCAGGCATTGAGCGCATCGACAACTCGGCGTTCTACGACTGCTACAAGCTCGCCGACCTTGACATCTCTAAGGTAACATACATCGGTTCGGAGGCGTTCTACAACTGTCAGAATTTCGCACCTGCGGCATTGTCAGACGCGCTGCAGACTCTCGGCTCAAGCGCTTTCAAGGGTACAGCAATAACCGAGATCGCCGTTCCGCAGACCATTACTGCTCTCGAAAACAATGTGTTCAACAGCTGCAAGCAGTTGCAGAAGGTGACGCTCCCGCTGACGCTCCGCACCATCGGCAGCAGTACGTTCCAGAACTGCTCGGCGCTTAGCGAGATGGTAGTGCCCGAGGCGGTTACGACTATCGGCGAAAACGCATTCAGCGGATGTCAGGCTCTCAGCAGCATCACCCTGCCCGAGACACTTACCAAGATAGGTTCGTATGCATTCTCTAATTGTAGCGCCCTCACCGAGCTCACCATACCGTCGAGCGTTGAGGACATCGCCTACGGCATACTGCAGAACTGCAGCGGTCTGCTCACCGTGAAGTGCAAGGCCATCGTGCCTCCGCTTGCAACCGGCAGCTTCACCGACGGCATGGACCTCAACCACTGTACGCTCTACATAGCTCCGTTCACCATCGACGCCTACCGCGACGCACAGTATTGGAACGAGTTCTACATCATGAAGCCGCTCAACGAGCCGGTGAAGAACATCTACGTCAAGCGACCGATGACGTTCGACCTCCAGTCGGGAGACAACGCCGTGCTGCAGGACAACCCGAACATGACGCTCGACTACAATATCGACAACGACTACTGGGGAAGCTCTGTAAAGAACAGCGTCGGACAGCTCACCGCTTCGGGCGACGGCACACTCTCGGCAGGCGTATTCACCATCAACAACTACTTCTACAACCGCAACAACAATAACATCAACGAGAACAACGGCATATACTACAGCAGCGACCGCCGACCGACACTCCTCAACAACGCAGAGAATATGCGCGCCGACAGCGTGCTCTGCAAAGTGACGTTCGAGAAGAACGAATGGCACTTCATCTCGTTCCAGTACGACGTGCAGATGAGCGACGTATACGCACTCAACAACACCGACTATGTCATCCGCCAGTACAACAGCGCCAAGCGTGCGGCTGCTACCGGCGACCAGACCGACCAGACCGGCGCCTCAAGCAATTGGGAGGATGTGCCGGCAGACGGCGTGCTGCAGGCAGGCAAGGGCTACATCATTCAGGCTGCCAACAACACCACAAACGAGAACGGAAACTACAACGACGCAGTGGTGGTGTTCCCGTCGCGCAACACCGTTACGAAGAACCGTCTCTTCACTTCTAACGACATCATCGTGCCGCTTGAGGAGTATGCAGCCGAGTTCGCCCACAACCGCTCGTGGAACCTCGTGGGCAACCCATACCCATGCTATTTCAGCATGAACCAGCTGAAGGACGAGTTCTACTCGCCAATCGTGCTCTGGATGGGCAATAGCTATCAGGCTTACTCGCCTATTGATGACGACATTATCCTGCGTCCTTACGAGTCGTTCTTCGTGCAGCGACCGATAGACGTAGAGCAGATGGTGTTCGGTGCCGAGGGACGCATGCACTACAACGACGCGCTCAAGGCTACCAAGACCGACTCTCAGAAGCCTGGCGTCAACAACGCTCCGGCACGCAGCATCGACGGCGCACAGCGCAATGTCTTCAACTTCACCATCGAGGGTTGCGGCAGCGACAACCGCACACGCATCGTGCTGAACGAGAAGGCATCGATGGGCTACGACAGCTCGCGCGACGCAGCCAAGTTCTTCGCCTCTAAGTCGTCGGGCGCCGAGATATACGTAGACGCCGACGTGAAGTACGACATCTGCGAACGTCCGCTCGCAGACGGCACGGCACAGCTCGCCATCCGCACAGCCAAGGCAGGCGAATATACCATTACGCTCTCTGGCCGCTACACAGCCGACTGGACCGTGATGCTCACCGACCGCGAGACCGGCGCAACCGTGAATCTCTGTGAAGGCGCTTACACCTTCGAGGCAGTAGCCGGCACTACGGCAGGCCGCTTCCAGATAAGCTTCAAGTCGCCTCTGACCGCTATCGACGCTATCGCAGCTGAGATAGGTGCCGACGCCGAAGTGACAGTAGTGAACACAGCCGGCATGACCGTCTTCAGCGGCAGCTACGCCGAATTCAAGACAAAGGCACAGGCAGGCATCTACGTCGTAGTATGCGGCGACAAGACATACAAGACAGTGATAAAGTAAAAACCCCGGTCTTATGAAACACCTATTTATTAACATACAACGAACGGCCATGCTGCTCGCCCTGCTCATAGTGGGGTGGGTAGCCGGCTGCCCGCTGTCGGCACAAACCGTCGTCGAGCTGGTACCCGACCAGACTCTCAGCAACGGCACCGACGTAGCGAGCCTGGACGACGAGGCCACAGGCATCTCGTTCGTGTTCGACAAGAATACCAACTCGATACCTCCGAAGTATTACAATGGTGCAGTCAGAGTGTACACCGGCAACACCGTCACCATGTCTGTTCCGGCAGAGTGCAACGTGTCGAAGGTGGAGTTTCTGACAGAGACATACAAGAACGACGCCACCACGCTCTCTGCCAACGTAGGCAGTGTGAGCTATGACGCCACAGCCAAGCTGTACACATGGGAGAGCAGCACGGCTGCAACCGAGGTGCTGTTCAACATCAACAAGGGACAGTTCCGCGTGAAGAACATCAAGGTGTATCTCAACTCGACGGGCGAAGTGAAGCCCAAGCCGAAGGCGCCGGTCATCTCGCACGAGAGCGGCGAGTTCTACCGCACGTTCCAAGCGGTTATCACCGACCTCAACGAGCCCGCAACAACCATACGCTACACGCTCGACGGCACCGACCCGACGGCAGACAACGGCATGGTATATACCGCTCCGGTGGAGATAGCAGCAGGCGCGGACGCCACGCTAAAGGCAGTGTGCGTCAATGCGAACGGCGTGAGCACCATAGCATCCGCCACATACACCTACAAGGCAAAGAGTAAGCTCTCGTTCAGAACCAACAACAAGGGCGGTCTCAGCGCTCTCAACTATAACACATACAGCGCAGAATACGGCTCGTTCAGAGGCGATGGCGAAGCATATATAACCGACGGCTCGAACGTATATCTGACAGTACATCTGAGCAGCGGCTACCGACTCCGCAGCCTTACCCTCGACGGCAAGCAGATTGAAATGCAGTACAGCGAATACCATTTCGTAATGCCTTCAGCTACCGACGTCACGCTCATGGCAGACATCGTGTACGACCCCGAATCGCCTTCCGATCCGCAGCCGCCGACGCCGCCCGTGAAGACATATAAGCTCACTGTGGTATGCAACCCTATCGGTGCTGCATCGCTTTCGGGCGCAGGCAGCTACAAGGAGGGCGATTGGGTGAGCATCTCTGCAAACACCTACTCGGGCTACGTGTTCAAAGGCTGGACACGCGACGGCGAGACCGTCAGCACCAACAGCTATTATAACTTTGAGATGCCGGCTTCTGACGTGGTGTTCACAGCCAACTACGTCTACAACCCTACCAACCCCAAAGACCCCGAGCAGCCTAAGCTGAAGCGACCTCTGACAGCTATTGCGTCGCCGGCAGGAGCTGCAAGGCTCTCGCTCTCGGCTTCTGAGGTGGTGTCAGGAGAGACATTTACCGTCAGAGCTTATCCCGCAACAGGCTACCGCTTCAAGGGATGGGTGCTGAACGGTGTGGCGCAGGAGGAGAAGTCTACTTACTTCAGTGCTACTATGACTGACGCCGGTGCGCAGGTTGTGGCGATACTCGTCTATGACCCCGAGTCGCCAGGCAATCCGGGTGCCAACTACTACAACGCCGCTACTGGACTCGCTATTATCGACGACTTCACACCAGGCGAACTCTTCAATGCGCTCAGCGCCACTGTGGGCAGCGACAACTATCAGAACGTGAACCGACTGATTGTGAAGGGACGCATGTCAAATGATGACTTCTACAGTTTGAGCGGCCTCAAGAATGCTTCGGCTATCGACCTCTCGCGTACGGGAGGCGCTACGGAAGTGCCCTACCAGGCTTTCTATAATATGTCGGTTGCGTCGGTTGCGCTTCCTGCTTCCATTTCAGAATTGGGCTACGAAGTGTTCGGCAACTGCCAGAACCTTATCGCACTCACCGTGTACGCAATGGAGCCGCCGAGCTGCTATAACGAGCCGTTCGTCAACTTTACGAACAAAGCCAACTGCATCGTCTATGTGCCGGAAGAGGCTGTAGAACTGTATGCTGCCGCCGAAGGCTGGAAGGACTTCACCATTCAGCCTATCACCAACGACGCACACATGCTGCAGGTGAACCTGCCGGCTGAAGGCAAGGACGGACGCTACAAGAACAACACCATCGAGCTGGTGAACATCAACTCGGGCGTGCGACAGAAGTATGTCATCACCGACCGACAGATATACACGTTCAGCGGACTGCGCAAGGACGAGCAGTATAATGTATATATGTACTCGCGTGCAGGACTTGAGATCGGACGCATCGAGAACGTAACCATTCCGGATGGCGACATGGAAGTGGCGTTCGGCACATTGAAGCCTCTGCACACCGTTGCGGCAAAGGTGGTTTCGCCCGAAGGCGAGAACCTCACGTCGATGGCAACCGTAGAATGGCTCAAGCCGCTCGAAGACGGCACGACAGTATATCTGCGCAAGGCAGTATCGTTGGGCGAGATTCCTGAAGGTCAGCAGCTCGTATGCCGCATTACGCTCAACGACAAGCTCGGCACAGCGTACAAGGCTCCTGCCGACACCGCAATCAGCGTGAGCGGTGCCAACAATATCTGCGTTGTAAAACTGCAACCGCTGCGCACCATCACCCTTACCGGTACCGTTGTTGGCGATGACGACATATATATAGCAGACGCTTCGGTGTCGGCAACGCAGACGCTCAACGGCAAGTTCCAGAAGACGTTCACCACAAAGACCGACCGTCGCGGACAATGGACCTTGTCTGTTCTGGCTGCGCCCGAGACACACCTCGTCGTAGCAGCTACGGAGTGCGTGAACAAGCTCGACACGCTCGGCGCATTTGCCGACGACGAGACACAGCGCGACATGGGCAAGGCGGTGATGAAGTCGATGGTAGGCGCACGCATCGCCTACGGATTCACGTATAAGGCAGCCGGAGCGGAAGAAACGCAGAACTTCTACGCCGACCATCGCAACGTGACTGTCAGCGTGTTCAACGTGACGCAGAACCGCGAGCAGAAAGACCTCTCGGTGCAGTATCCTACACTCACCGTGCTCGACGAAACCATGAACATCGGCGACCAGCTGCGTCTTACTGCAGTGTCTAAGACCGGCGCATTCAGTTCGATAGAACGCATGGTGACGGTGGACGATAACCGCCGCGCACAGGCTACGTTCGACATCGTTGGCAAGGGCTGTATAGAAGCATCGTTCGAGATGACCGACAACCGCGCCGTGACAGCAATGCTCTATACTGACAATGGCGAATTGCTGAAGAAGACCGCATACGCTGAGGCTAAGGCTTCGTTCGCTGATGTGGACGACGGCGAGTACACACTCGTCACGATGGGTCAGTCGGAACTGATGAACTCCATCCTGCGTCTGTCTGCATTCGATGAGATAGGACTCAGCGAAGGCAAGGACTACGTGAAGAACGCGGTAAAGGTGGAGACAGGAAAGATTGCGATCGTGCACAACGCTACCGTTCCGGCATTCGACGAGAGTTTGTTCAGTTACACAACGGCTTCAACCTCGTTCTCTTCCAACAAGAGCAGCATCACCAACGGCAAGTATCTCACGCTAAGTTCGGTGGTCGACTTCAAGGGCGTATACAAGAGCGACATAAGCAATGTGAAGCTCGTTGTAGACCTTCCTGACGCTTGCGACTTCGTGGAGAAGTCAGTCATCCAGGGTCCGAAACTCATGCCGTACACACTCAGCGGCAAGCGACTCACCGTACAGCTCGGCGACAACTATCAGGCTCAGACGCGCTTCTGCGTGATACCAACCGCCAGCAGCACGTTCAACGCCACCGCATCGGTAGTGTTCGACTACAAGGGCGCCACGCTCACGCAGCCCATCGGCTCTGCAACTGTGGAGGTGAAGACACTCGACATCATTGTGCCCGAGATAATAACATCGGCTACAATCAATGTGGCTGGTTCGGCACCAGCACGTTCTAAGGTAGACGTATACTCGGACAACGAACTCGTAGGTCACACCACGGCAAAGGCGAACGGCAGTTGGAATGCAGAGTGTACGTTGCTCAATGTGTTTAATCTGAACGAGTATCCAATCTCGGCGAAGATTACGACCGAGTCGGGCAGTATGCTTCTCACCGAGACCAAGAACGTGACATACATCAGCAACTATCCGAAGATAAAGACGGTGACCATGAACACGAACCCGACAATCGTGTTCGATTTCGAGAAGGGCACCACCTCACACTCGTGGTACTACACGCCCGACAACGTGCTGTTCACGCTCGACTTTACCAATAACAGCGCCGATGTGCTGCAGGAGGTGTATCTGAACATCTTCGGCGAGGACGGTTCGGTGCGCACTATCGACTGCAGTTACGACACTCGCAAGTCGATATGGTTTGCCAACGTGAAGTTCGATACCTACAACGGCATCGTTAACCTCAGCGTCAACTACATTGCGAAGGGCGACTACAGCTACGACTCGGCTCAGGCTAAGCTCATCGCAAAGAAGTTTGAAGACCAGATGGCGAACGAGAAGGACAAGGCAGACGAGTTCAAGCAACTCGTTGACGACGCCTTCGTATATATCAAGCGCGACGACGTGACACGTGAGGAGAAGATAGCGTATATCACACGTGTCAAGAAACGTGTATACAAATACTACACCGGCAACGACGACGTTCCTGCCTACGGAAGTAGCGGAAACGTGAACCTCGGCATACTTGAAGACGCCGACTATAACGGAGGTAGTGCGATACTGTTCGGCGAACGCGAGGAGGACAAGAATCCGGATGCAGACCGATACATGCAGGATGCTCCGAATCCTTATGATACGAACGTGTCTTTGCCTGGAACCGACATCTCGGCTTCCGTCTCTTCTGACAAGGGATCGGCAGAATATGTATCGCCTGGCGATTACAACTTCGAGTCGATAGCCGAAGGCTTCAACGGCAACACCGACTTCACCGTCCGCAACTCTAACGGCGATGTGTGGAGTAGCCGAAACAACGACATTCCTGCCAGCTTCGACGCTGACTCGGATGAGGCTGTTGCTGCCTTCTACAATGCGGTTGCCAAAGAGCAAAGAGAACTCTATGCAGAGTGGGCAGGCAAGGTTGGAGATATCCTAAGCGCAGCCGATTTGTCTATAGCACTGGGCGAGTCGATGCAGACAAGATATTTCAGCGACAATTTCGACCAGCTCGTAGCTCTTGCAGGCAATAAGAATCCGAATGTAAAGGCTGAGATAGAAAGCCTGGAAGCAAGTGTCGGCAAGAATCTTAAGAATCTCAAGAACCTTAAGATTGCTGGCAACGCATTAGGTGGAGTAGGCGCTTTTGTCGGCGGCTGGACTGTCGGAACTGATATACTTGTCGGCTACGACCGTATGAAGGAATGGACCCGCATCATCGAGTCGGTAAAGGAGTCTTGTGCTGGCAATGATGTCGAGTCAATCATAGCATTGGCTAAAAAGTACAGAACATGGATCGTCGTAAGAGATGCTTCGAAGGGCGTTGGCGACTTGGGTAATACGGCTCTTGGCATTGCCGGAGTGGCATCCGCTCCTGAGACATTAGGCGCTTCGCTCGTCCTTAATCTTGTTTCGTACGGCATCGACAAGGGCTTGAGTCATTGGGAGAGCTGCTATGCTCGAACCAACATTGAGCACCTCACCGAGGTGAAGAGCCTTATAAGGCGCACATCCGACTGTCCTGACGACATGTTCAATGACGAGTATACTCCCAACCGTCCGCCGTTCGACCCGCTCACCATCAATCACGACCCTGCAGGCTACGTCTATGAGGCTGTGCCAGAGAATCGTGTGGAGGGCGTGCAAGCCACCATCTACTATAAGGAAGAAGTGGAGGACCTTTGGGGCGACAAGCACGAGGAAATCGTGATGTGGAACGCAGAGGAATATGCTCAGAAGAACCCGCTCTTCACCGACGAGGACGGTATGTATCGTTGGGATGTGCCGCAGGGACTCTGGCAGGTGAAGTTCGAGAAGGACGGATACCTCACCGCATACAGCGAATGGCTGCCTGTGCCGCCGCCTCAGTTGGAGGTGAACGTAGGAATCACTCAGAACAAGCAGCCTGAAGTAGTTGAGGCTCGCGCATACGAAGAGGGCATAGAGGTGCAGTTCGACAAGTACATGGACCCGACAACCCTTACTGATGCCAACATCAGCGTGACGGCTGGCGGAAAGAAGCTCGCGGGCGAGATACAACTCGTAGACGCGGCGCTTGCCGACGAATACGCTTCGCCCGACGATGCTGAGGCTGTGCGCTACGCTTCGCGCGTCAGATTCGTGCCCGAGCAGGCTCTCGCCACCACAACCGGCGAGATTCGCCTCATGGTAAGCCGCAATGTTATGTCGTAT
>ERZ1026852.1378-NODE-1378-length-13076-cov-13.061209_pt1 | contig 13076 bp, 13 predicted proteins | sample MGYA00380156_ERZ1026852 | MGnify/ENA primary metagenome ERZ1026852 (study PRJEB33269, sample SAMEA4719792) | human gut metagenome | biome: human-associated habitat; feature: organic feature; material: feces | place: Cameroon | collected 2013-10 ...
TATCCTCTTCGTCGGCAGCGTCAGATGTGTATAAGAGACAGGGAGAGGGGAGTGAATGACCTTGCTAACTATGGATTAATAACAGTATTGCAAACCATAGTAGGACGGTGGCCTCCGTGCCACGTCCTCCAACAACCAACGTTAACATAAAAACAGCCAGATGTTCGCAAGCTATTAGAATATCATATACGATATTTACTTATCTGTTGTAATACGTAACTTTGTACCATCTGTCTAATGTTTTTTTTGTTAACCCCCTGCCATATATTCCCAAGAAATATCTCCGACAAACTGCATACTATTTTGAGAAAATGCGGAAATTTTCCGAATATTTCCGCATTTTTCTAATTAAAGTTTCGCAAGCGAAAATGGTTATCGGAAGATAACTCGCTTCGCTCGGCTTTGCCACGTGCCTTAGTAGCGTCTTGCGTTGCGCATTATCTCTCCTGCCTTCGACTTCTCGCTGTCGAATGTGAGCACGTTGTAGATAACGATGGCGTTTTGTGGGTCTACAATGCGTGGAGCCATCATGCTGAGCACTTTCAACTGCTTGTCGCCAAAGGAGAACAGTCGCATCACGCGTACCGTCTGCTCACACGAGTAGCAGCAGCCGAGGCTTGCCATCTCAAGAAGGTCGAACTTGTTGTCGTCGAAGGTGGCACTCTTCACCTTATTATATAGCTTTGCGAAGGAAGCATCGTCGAGACAATAGCCATAAAAGAACGGCGCATCAGGCCCTGCTCCGTATGGAGGGATGGGGGGCTGACAGTTGCCAGTGGCAATGTCGTTTCTGTTGTTGAAGGTACCATTGCTTGTGTTGTCGTCAACAAGGCGCGTGTTGTAGGCAACAACCCTTCCGTTCAGGTCGAAGCCAACCGTGATCTGCTTGTTCTCGCCCGTGAGGACATTGGTCTTTGAATAATCCCATCTGTCGCCATAAGCGTCGAAACTTGTCAGCTTGGGCTGGCCCAGTATGGCGATGACCTCTTGCTTGGTCATGCCGCGCTCTACGTTTTTCTTGCCTTTTGCCGATGCCGAAAGACATATTGCAAACATCAAAAAAGTGGTGACGATAAGTGCCATCCATTCATTTCTTTTCATAAGTTACATTTTTTATAATGAATTGTTATGGGGTCTTGTTCTTACATGTGCAAAAGTAGTTGTTTTTGTTGAATGAGCCATGGCGTGCTTCCCTATTTGTTATAGGGAAATACCTAATTGTTCAGCGATTTCTTTATCATATTCTTGGCAAGAATCATCGATAATACCGAAAATTTTAGTAATTTTGTTCTTGGTAATCTCCATAACTATAGTATCCTTTTATTTTATAACTAATTGATTTACAACCATAAATGTACTTAGCTAAAGCGATGCATGTTGAAAGAAAAAAATAGATGCGTTTCTGTAGTAAATCGAATGGGTTGATTGTCTAAGAAACAGAAAACAGCTTTAAAGAACAAGCAAATGAATAATACAGAACAACATTTCTCGCAGCTTGTAAATGATAACCGTAGCACGATTTATTCAGTGTGTTACATGTTCTCTAACGATGCCGACGAGGTGGCAGACCTCTTCCAAGAGGTGCTGGTGAAGCTGTGGAATGGTTACGAATCGTTCCAAGGCAAGAGCGACATTAAAACATGGATATACCGTGTGACGCTCAACACATGTATAACTATCGACCGCAAGAAACGTAGAAACAAAAAGGTTGAGCTGTCTATGGATGTCGACTATTTTGACACCCAGGAGCAATCGACGGCGCAGGTGCGGATGTTGCATGATAGGATTGCGCGTCTGCAACCTTTAGACAGAGCCATCATCTTGTTGTGGCTCGAGCAGATAAGCTATGACGAGATTGGCGAGATTGTGGGAATCAGCGCCAAGAACGTGTCGGTACGTCTGACGCGAATAAGGGTGCAACTGAAAAATATGTCGAACGAATAAACACTAACAACGGATATGGAAAACAATCAGAATTATAACGAACTCGAGGTTCTGCACTCGCAGATGGAGGATTTTAAGGCTCAGCTCAACCAACAGAAGATTGTGAACGAGAAGCTTATCATACGTTCCATGAAGAAGAGCATGTCGTGGATTAAGAAATATATTTATTTTGAGTTCTGCCTTATTCCTGTAATAGCCATAATGTGGCTGGGCATCAAAGAGTTTGCCCATCTTTCATGGTTCAACTATCTGTTCGTCATGGCGATCGTGGTGGTTGATGTCATTGCTGATTACCGCATTAACGTCTCGGCGCTTGGCGATGAAGACTATAGCAGAAACAATCTGCTCACCACCATCTCTAAGCTCACACGCATGAAGCGCCAGCGCTCAATGCAGATGATATTGTTTTTGCCCGCCTTTGTCGTGTGGCTGTTGTGGAGCGGTGTGGAGGCATGGACGGCTCTGCCTGCCGATGCTCCCGACTTTGTGAGAGGTGCTGTCTATGGCGGCTTGGTTGGCGGCGTGATTGGCGGCGTTGTGGGCCTTGTTGTAGCTTTCCGCATCTTCTTCAAGATGCAACGCACCAATGATGAGGTGATAAGTCAGATTAACGAGCTCAACGCTTAAGGAAAGTGAGGTGGGAGAGAGGTGGCAATATGGTTCTCTCCTACCTTCGACTTCTCGCTGTCGAATGTGAGCACGTCGTAGATGACGATGGCGTTTTGTGGGTCTACGATGCGTGGAGCCATCATGCTTAACGAAAACCTTCGGTTACGAAAGTTTCGCAAGTGAATACCCACAAACATAATTTAACTTTATTTTGGAATAAAAAAGGCTCTAAAGTTTGTGTAACTCACAGAAAATGAGTATCTTTATAGTCGTCAAAGAATAAAGACATAATTTAATTTTCTAAATTTTCGGAGGAACGATTATGACTAAGACAAGAGAAATCTACCGTTGCACGGTTTGTGGCAACGTGGTAGAGGTAGTGAATCCTGGAGCCATGCTCAGCTGCTGCGGTCAGCCCATGAAACTGATGAAGGAGAACACCACGGATGCGGCAAAAGAGAAGCATGTGCCCGTTATAGAACCGATCGAGGGCGGCTATCGTGTAAAGGTTGGAAGCGTAGAGCATCCGATGCTCCCAGAGCATTATATCCAATGGATAGAGTTGCTCACTCCTACCGATGTACTTCGCCATGAGCTACAGCCAGGCGAGAAGCCAGAGGTAATCTTCCTAACAGATGCCAAAGAGGTATCGGCTCGCGAGTATTGCAACCTGCATGGGTTGTGGAAAGGAGATGCCAACACATAAGCTTTGAATAAGGCATAAATGGCTTAGATAAGACTACAAATATCATCAAAAGTGTCGTAATCTCATTAAAATCGAGTAGGAGGTAAATACTAATCATAGGTGTTTATCTCCTACTTTTGTATTTACCGACCTCTCACACCATCGTACGTACCGTTCGGCATACGGCGGTTTTGTGCTTTTTTTTATTTTAAATCATTTGTCCTTGCGCTCACAGTATCTCTCGCATTGCGCACAAATGTCATAGCCCAGCATTGCGCCGAGCATGAAGTCCTCCTCGGGAGTGAGCAGATTGAGCGGACGTGTCACAATGATGCGTATGGCGTTGAGGCACTCCTCGCGGCCGAAGTAGAGGTTCAAGCGGTCGTTGCCAACAGGCTGGATTACGTATTTGATGTTCTGGCTTTCCAGTTTGCGTATGGCAAAGTACTCATATTTTTTGTTGAAGGTGAATAGCACCATACGGCGCACCCCCTTTTTGTATTCGTATATATGGTTCATCAGAACCTTCATATCTACGGGTAGTATTGTGGACTGCTGCATGATAATATGAGAGTAAGGACAAATGTATATGTTACAGACTGGGCTGTATCTCAGCCACCCATGCGTTGATGCGCTCGTCGGTCTTGTCGTCTTCGTTCACCTCGTCGAGCGCCAGACCTACAAATTTTCCGTCAACCACCGATTCTGACTCGTCGAACGTATAGCCGTTGGTAGACACGCCACCGATAACGCAGGCACCTACATTCTTTACCACATTGTACAGTTCTGCCATTCCGCCTACGAAAGTGTCGGGGTAAGACTCAGAGTCGCCGCAGCCGAACAGTGCTACTGTCTTGCCTTCGAGGTTGGCGCTCTTTAGCACCTTGATGCCGTCATACCAGTCGTCTTGCATCTCGCCTGCACCCCATGTAGATGTGCCGAGGATCAGATTGTCGTTCTCGGCAATAATGCTGTCGTCGAGGTCGGTAACGTTGATGATGTTGTTCACGCCCAGTTTGGCTCCTATTCTGCCAGCCAGGTCTTCACAAGTACCAGTGCTTGTGCCATAGATGATTACAGTTTTCTTCATAATCTTCAGTTGCTTTTATTGATACATGAATGGTTAAAGTGCTTGGTTTTATCACCGCTGCAAAATTAGCTCGATTTCTACTTCTACACAATACCTAAGATCTATGATTTTTTATATCAACATACCCCAGTTCGGGATAAAATAGCGATAGGTTGTATGTGAAAAACAGATACGTTTGTTTACGCATTGTTTACGCAGAACAGATAGATTATTGGGGCCTATGGCAAAGAACTACAATAGTTATGTGAAAAGTTGAATTCTGAAATTACTCCCTTGTTTCTTTGGTAAAACAAACAAAACATCGTAACGTTGCAGCGCTCATCTATAATTAGCAGAAAGTATAAATAATATTAATTTTCTACAGAGTAGTGTGCATGCGGTGATATAATACTTATCTTTGTAATAATTTCTGAGCATGAATTAGTGTTTAGTGCTTAGGAGATTTCTATTAACAAACCATTATAACCATTATAACCAATTAAACAATAATAACCGATAAACGGTATACTGTCAATTAAAACGGAATATATTACTAATTTTAAAAATAATAACTAATTAAAAATATTTATTTATGGCAAATTTACTTGATGAGGTTACTGGCCCCGTTAATGACGACGGTCGCGACGTGAACGTAATCAGCCGTCAGATACCTGTGACGGTTACATTCAGATCAACTCTGTTCGAGATAGCCTTGTGGGTTACAATACCTGTGTTGGTGCTGCTGTATGTAGCCTTTACTAGCCTTCCCAATCCCGCTATGACGGCCCTCATGGGTTGCGTGGTAGGCATAATGCCAGGCGTGATATTTGCTTACATGAAGATTAAGGCACGCAACTATTTCCAGCAACTTGAGCAGCGCATACAGGCCGAGGCGTCTAATATTGATAACTATCTTGAGCAGCGCGTGCAGATATTGCAAAATGTGGTGGGCCTGGTAGAGCGTGCCGTAAACCTAGACAAGGATGTGATGACCTCTGTGGCAGCCCTTCGTGGTGGAAAGATAACAGATGAGAACCGTAGCGATGTTGACAGCCAACTTACCATGGCCTGCAACCGCTTGTTCCCGCAGGTGGAGGCTTATCCTGAGCTGAAGGCTCATCAGGCCATTGCCGATGCCATGCAGCAGAACAACTATCTGCAGCGCGAGATAACAGCTGCCCGCACCGTTTACAACAATCGTGTAACACAGTGGAACACCGAGATATTCTCGTGGCCCACAAAAATGATTGTGGCTGCCAGCCAGGGCTATACCACGCGCATACCGTTTACGGCTTCGGCAGAGACAAAGCAGATGGCAAGAAGCAAGTTTTTTTGAGAAGTATCTCTAAAAGAATAATGCATTATATATGATTCGTTGGACGAATACGCCAACGTGTTCAGAGACAAGTTTGAGCAGGTGGCCAAAGACACTTTCGCTCAGTCTGCCGAAGAGACACAGGTGGATGTACCGGCCAACGAAGCTCGCTATTTCAAGGCTATATAATCACCAGTACACCAAGTTTATGGCGTGCTGGTGATTTTTTTGACTGCCGTTGATAGGGGCAGTGCCGCCACAGGCCACCAGTCTCCCCATCATATCCAACTTATCCATGTTTCTAAAAGACTTGTGTTGGTCTGTTGCTTCTCACCGTCTTTATTGTCATTGTTAGAACAAACTACATTATTTAGAAAATCAGAGAAAAGCTTGGCGCGTTGTTGAAAAAATAGTACTTTTATCAGCAAAAGCATGTTATGAACCTAAAAAGAATAAAACTGCTCTTGTTATGAACTTAAAAAAAATAAAACTGCCGTTATTGGCAAAGATTATTGTGGCCATTGTGTTGGGCGTGCTCTTCGGCAATGTTTTTAATGAAACCACTGTAAGAATGTTTCTCACCTTCAATGGCATCTTTAGCCAGTTTTTGGGCTTTATGATACCACTTATTATTGTAGGACTGGTTACACCAGCCATTGCCGATATTGGTAATGGGGCAGGCAAGCTGCTTGTTGCCACCGTAGCCTTTGCCTTTGGAGATACCATCCTTGCGGGCTTGCTTGCCTATGGCACAGGGTCGGCGCTCTTCCCACGTCTTATTGCCGATACTGCCCCTGTGGTGGTAGATAAGGCTGAGGAGCTAAAGCCGTTTTTCGAGGTAGAGATACCCGCCATGCTCAATGTGATGAGTGCGCTTGTGTTCTCGTTTATGCTGGGCTTGGGCATCGCTCACATGCGTAGCCACACCATGCACAAGGTGTTTCAAGAGTTTAAAGATATTGTGGCGGGCGTCATTGCTAAGGTCATTATTCCGCTCTTGCCCCTGTATATCTTTGGCATCTTCTTGGGCATGACCTATTCGGGCGAGGCTTACCACATCTTATTGGTTTTTGCACAAATCATCATTGTTATCTTTGTGCTGCATGTGGTTATTTTGCTTTACGAATATCTTATTGCCGGAGGCTTGACGCACAAGAACCCGTTGCGCCTGTTAATAAATATGTTGCCAGCTTATTTCACGGCTCTCGGCACCTCGTCGTCGGCAGCAGCCATACCGGTAACGCTGCGGCAGACGTTGAAAAATGATGTGAACGAGGGCATTGCCAGCTTCACGGTTCCGCTCTGCGCCACCATTCACATGACGGGGTCGATGATGAAGATAACCTGTTGTGCCCTTACCATTTGTCTTATCAATGATATGCCGTGCAGCTTGCCCCTCTTCCTCAATTTTATTTTTGTGTTGGCCATCTGTATGGTGGCGGCCCCAGGCGTGCCTGGTGGCTGTGTGATGGCAGCCTTGGCTCCGCTGGCCTCGATATTAGGTTTTGACGCCGACATGCAAGCGCTCATGATAGCTCTGTATATTGCGATGGATAGCTTCGGCACCGCCTGTAACGTAACGGGCGATGGCGCCATCGCCCTTGTGGTAGACAAACTGTTCTCACGCACACAACGTGCTGGGGTGTAAGGAGTGCATCAAGTGTCCTCACGCCTTCTTCAGATACCCCAAAAACTTATATCAAAAACAGCGGCCTACGCCTTGGCGTAAGTCGCTGTAATAGAAGCGTGGACCAGCCTGGGCTTGAGATTTGTTGACCGAAGGGAGACCCTCTGACCGTAGGGAAGAAACCTGGAACCTCCAGATTATGAGTAAGTCAGAATGATATTTTGTGAATTTTTGATATCAGAAATTTGACTGATTATCAAATAGTTACTGTCTTTGCGGCAGTTTATGATACCCCATAAAACCCCGTATCAAAACGCCTCTGTTTTCCCATTGTTTTCCCGAAAAACATCGGAAAACACGGGATTTCGGGAGAAAATGAGAGACTTTGTTTTCCCATTGTTTTCCCAAAATAGAGAAAAAAGTGAAGTTGAGACCTCCAGACTATTGACTTAAAATGGCAAAGAAATTAGACACAACCTACAAGAGCGCACGATTCGGGAATTGCACCTATGCGCTCATCCTTGACAAGCGTCATCCGAAGAAGGACAAGAACACGTTTCCTGTCATAATGCGCTATACCATAGACAGAAAGTCGTGGTACAACTTTGTGGCTGGAGAGTTCACAGAGGAAGATTTTGCGAAGGTATGTAATCTTAGCGCCAAGGCTGTCCGCTCAGAACTCTACGAAAAGAAATTCATGACATCCAAAAGCTCAAAGTGGCAACGTGGAAGAAGGATTGTGTCGTATCTGACAGAAGTGTTTAGGGCAACGCAAATACAATTGGCAAGTAGTGAAAATGATGATTTGTGATAAAAAAGTGTGAAATTATCGCAAAAAGACATGGTTTGTTAAGTTTGTTTTATAAAATATATCTATCTTTGTAAACCAAACTTTGTAAAATCGTGCAATTCCTATAAAATACAATTTATATGAGTATCAGTAAAGATGTCATCAAGCAATGCCTAATCAGTAAGCAACGCGAGGTGGATGAGGCGGTGATAGTGAATCGTCCCGTTGAATTCGAAGAGAACGGCAACTATGTGATAGTTGGTGTGAGACATGCGGGTAAGTCGTACCTGTTGTATCAGCGCGTACGTCAGCTACAAGCTGCCGGAAAGGGATGGGACGAGATATTGTTTGTGGACTTTGAGGATGAACGTCTGGCGGAATTCCAGACGGAAGACTTCAACAGCTTGCTGGAGGCCCATCTGGAACTGTATGGCAAGAGGCCGGTGGTGTTTCTGGACGAGGTGCAGAACATTCCTCACTGGGATAAGTTTGTGCGCCGACTGGCTGATGCGAAATACCGTGTTTATGTGACGGGCAGCAATGCGAAGATGCTGAGCAAGGAGGTGGCAACCACGCTGGGCGGACGATTCTTTATCTATGATGCGTACCCATATTCATTCAAAGAGTATTTGGCAGCGCAGCATGTAGAGTTAAAGGAACATTGGGAGTATGACACGATTCAGAGAAGCGAGGTGAAACGACATCTGAATGAGTACCTCTATTACGGAGGTCTGCCAGAAATCCACTCGTTTAAGAACAAAAGGGCCATGCTTTCAAGTCTTTACCAGAAGATTTATCTGGGTGACATCTGTGCACGAAACAACATTAAGAATGACAGGGTGCTGAACATCCTAATCAAGAAAATGGCAGAGAGCGTGAAGCAACCGCTGTCGTATAACAGGCTGAAGAACGTTATAGTGGCAACGGGGTCGCCCATCAGTGTGCCTACTACGATAGACTATGTGGGTTATGCCGCTGACAGTTGGCTGATACTGCCCATGGAGAACGAGGTGGGTAAGCTGACGGAGAAGGAAACCCAGAAAAAATACTACTTCGTTGACAACGGGTTGCTGAACCTGTTCTTGATGAACTCAGAGACATCACTACTGGAGAACATGGTAGCGATGGAGCTGTGTAGGCGGTTTGGCAAAAAGAATGTGTTTTTCCTAAATGCCGAGAAAGAGATAGACTTCATAGTACCTGACGAGAAGCTGGCCATACAGGTGTCCTACAGCATTAAGGATGAGACCACTTACAACAGGGAGGTGCCACCACTGGCGAAGTATTCCAAATTGCACGAGGATTGGAAGTGCCTGCTGATTACTTACGATGAGGAGGGTACAGAGGAGGGAATACCTGTGGTACCGGTGTGGAAGTGGCTGATGTAGGCTATTATTATGAAAGGAGCCGAAACCAAAAACAGCGACCTACGCGTTGGCGTAAGTCGCTGTAATAGAAGCGTGGACCAGCCTGGGCTTGAACCAGGGACCTCCAGATTATGAGTCTGTTGCTCTAACCAACTGAGCTACAAGTCCGGCTTGTCAACAAGGGTGTGACAAGTTTTGTGGTGCAAAGGTAAGAATAATGAGCGAGATGTGCAAATTTTTTTTCTTTAAATTTGAAAAAATGAGTGTTAGTGGTGCTTTCAAACGTTCTATTTTATAGCACGTTTTCTCGCCATGGCAAAACTCAAGCAAGCTTGGCTCTGCTCATCTGGCTTAACGAAAACCTTCCATTTCATGGCACGTTTTCTCGCCATGGCAAAGCTCAAGCGAGCTTGGCTCTGCTCATCTGGCTTAACGAAAACGTTCTTTTGGTGTTGCTTCTTTTCGTTATCAATGCTCTGCTCTTCCCTTCTTTTTTGTTTGCTCCTTACGCTAGTAAACTGTTTGTAATGTGTTTTTTATTGTTTTGTAACACCTATTATTTGCATATATTTTCGTCAAACCGTACCTTTGCACCATATTGCCCAAGTATGGGTCTTGATAAAGGCATCCTTTCGTCTTGCATCAAATCGTGATTGCCTGCCGATAAAGATAAATAATAGATGATCGAGTGGCTCAAGAAGACATAACAAAGGCAAAGCAAATGAAGCAAACAGATAAAAGCATAAGCAATAAAATAATAACAGAAATAAAAAGATGACAACACAACCCAATCAGCCAAACGTAGGTCTTACCGCTAAAGAGGTGGAGGCCAGCAAGCAAGCGCATGGCGAGAACGTGCTTACGCCCCCGAAGCGCACCCCTCTATGGAAACTTTACATCGAAAAATATAACGACCCCATCATCAAGATATTGCTTGTAGCGGCGCTGGTGTCGTTGGGCCTGGCCGTCATCAATGGCGAATATATCGAGACCATTGGCATCATTTTGGCCATCATCTTGGCCACCACCGTAGGCTTTGTGTTTGAGATGGACGCCGCCCGCAAGTTTCATAGTCTTACCGCCCTGGGCGAAGAGCAGCCTGTAAAGGTGATACGCGAGGGCCAAACCCTTGAGGTGGCACGCCGCGAGGTGGTGGTGGGCGACCTCATCATCGTTGAGACGGGCGACGAGATACCTGCCGACGCTCGCCTAATACAGAGCACCGCCCTGCAGATAGACGAGAGTTCGCTCACGGGCGAGCCTATGGCCAACAAGCATGTGGTAGACGACAGTCATCCCACCGATGCCGAGGCCACCTATCCTTCCGACCTCATCTTGCGTTCTACCATGGTGATGGGCGGCCGCGCCACGGCTCGCGTCGAGGCTGTGGGCGACGCCACCGAGATAGGCAAGGTAGCCCGCAAGGCCACCGAGCTTACCGCTGTGAAGACGCCGCTGAACCTTCAGCTCACCCGTTTGGCCAAGCTCATCAGCGTTGTGGGCACCAGCATCAGCATTGCCGCCTTCGTCATCTTCCTTGCGCACGACATCCTTGTCAACCCCCTGTGGCACACCGCCAACTATGTAGGCATGGCCACTGTGGTGCTGAAATATTTTATGATGGCCGTAACGCTTATCGTCATGGCCGTGCCCGAGGGTCTGCCTATGGCCGTAACCTTGGCTTTGGCCCTGAATATGCGTCGTATGCTGAAGAGCAACAACTTGGTGCGCAAGCTGCATGCCTGCGAAACCATGGGCGCCGTAACGGTGATATGTACCGATAAGACGGGCACCCTGACACAGAACCGTATGCAGGTGGCCGACTTCTATCGCGTAAAGGCCGAAGATGCCGATGCCAAGGCCCTGACCGACCCGCTCTTCCATGCCGCCCTGGCCCTGAACACCACTGCCGACCTCGACCCCGAGGGCCACGGCATAGGCAACCCCACCGAGTGTGCCCTGCTGTTGTGGCTGCAAGGTCAAGGGCTGCACTATCAAGACCTGCGCTCTGCCCATGCCATGCTGAAGCGCGAGCCGTTCAGCACCGAGCGCAAGTATATGGCCACCGTGGCCGATGTTGATGGCCAAGCCTGGCTCTTTGTGAAGGGTGCTCCTGAGATTGTTACCACCTTCTGCACCATGACCGCCGATGCTCGCACCGACATTGCCCAGCGTCTGCGTACCTGGCAAGATAAAGCCTACCGCACCCTGGCCTTTGCCTGTGCACCGTGCGACGAGATACGCACCACGGGCCTCACACTGCAAGCCATCGTAGCCATTAGCGACCCCATACGCACCGATGTGCCTGCCGCTGTTGACCAATGCCGACAGGCGGGCATCAACGTGAAGATGGTGACGGGCGACACCTCGGCCACCGCCATAGAGATAGCCCGACAGATAGGCACCTGGGGCCCCAACACCCCTGCCGAGGCACAGATTACGGGTCCCGACTTTGCCGCCCTGTCTGAGGATGAGGCTTACAAGCGCGTACAGAGTTTGCGCGTGATGAGCCGTGCGCGCCCCACCGACAAGCAGCGCCTCGTAAACCTGCTTCAGCGCCATGGCGAGGTGGTGGCCGTTACGGGCGATGGCACCAACGATGCGCCAGCCCTCAACCACGCCCATGTGGGTCTGTCGTTAGGGTCGGGCACCAGCGTAGCCAAGAACGCCAGCGACATAACGCTCATCGACGACTCGTTTAACAGCATTGTCAAGGCCGTGATGTGGGGCCGATCGTTGTATAAAAACATTCAGCGCTTCCTTTATTTCCAACTTGTGGTTAACGTGGCGGCCCTGCTGCTGGTGCTGGCTGGTTCGGCCATAGGCACCGAACTGCCGCTCACCGTTACGCAGATATTGTGGATAAACCTGATCATGGACACCTTTGCTGCTATGGCCTTGGCCTCGCTGCCTCCGTCGGCCGAGGTGATGAAGAGCAAGCCACGCCGACAAACCGACTTCATCCTCACGCACCGCATACAGTGGGCCATCGTCGTGGTGGGCCTGCTCATGTTTGCCCCTATGCTGGCGTTCTTAGTGTGGTGCGAGCGCGAAACGGGCGCCAATGCTGGCATGGACGTTCACGAGCTCACCCTCTTCTTCACCACCTTTGTTATGTTGCAGTGGTGGAACCTGCTCAACGCTAAGGCGCTGGGCTCCGACCATTCGGCCTTCCACCAGTTGCTGTCTGACCGCACCCTGCTGCTGGTCATGCTGCTGGTGCTGGTGGGCCAGTGGGGCATCGTAACCTTTGGTGGCGAGATGTTCCGCGTTACACCGCTCTCGTTCAAAGAGTGGGGCGTCATCATCCTCGTCACCTCGCCCGTGCTGTGGATAGGAGAGATACTGAGGTTGCTGAGAAAGAGCCCCTCTCCATCTCTCCCCCGTGGGGAGAGGGCTTGATGGGCCCCTCTCCGTCTCTATGTCAAATAATATTGTTGTGGTTTAAATAATCCATTTCGCGCTTTGCGCGTTTTGTTTTAAACATTAATTCCCATTAATTGAACATTAATTAAACATCAATAAAAATCGCGCAAAGCGCGTATTAATGATAATTAATGGATAATTAATGGAAATTAATGTTTAAAAACCCGCAAGCAATGCAAAGCATTGCGAGCATAATACGAGCATAATAATAGAGTAATATCTGTCTCTTATACACATCTCCGAG
>ERZ1026852.1382-NODE-1382-length-13041-cov-32.464423_pt1 | contig 13041 bp, 9 predicted proteins | sample MGYA00380156_ERZ1026852 | MGnify/ENA primary metagenome ERZ1026852 (study PRJEB33269, sample SAMEA4719792) | human gut metagenome | biome: human-associated habitat; feature: organic feature; material: feces | place: Cameroon | collected 2013-10 ...
CCTGGTTAGACTGATTAGCCTGTGCAAGCATAGACTGTCCAGCCTGAGCAAGAATATTGTTCTTGCTGTAGTTAACCATCTCTTCAGCCATATCTGTATCACGGATACGAGACTCAGCTGTTGTAGTATTCTCAACTACGTTATCGAGGTTGTTGATTGTGTGCTCAAGACGGTTCTGAACTGCACCGAGTGATGAACGCTGTGAAGATACCTTTGAGATAGCATCTGAGATAGCGTCTACTGCGTATGTTGCAGCGTTTCCGGAATCATCCTTTACATTAAGTCCCTTAATTCCAAGACTTGCAGAATCCATAGCGTCAATGTTGACCTGAATCTTGTTAGTCATGTCGGCATCTGCACCTACGTGAAGGCTGAATGAAAGGCTGTTAGCAACCTTTGCCTGACCTAACTGAATCTTATATGTTCCTGTACCATTAGTCAGACTAACTGCAGTATCTACATTATCGTCAACTCCAACCTTAGCTTTGCCCTCTGTATCGCCAATTGAGTTTGCTACAAGAAGCTCTTTTCCTGCAAGTTCGTAAGCCTTTTTAGCAGTAATAACTGTCGCATCATTTGATTTTACGCCAGCTGTTTCGTCCGCTTGTTTCATAGATGTAATTTCTTTTCCTGCAGCGTTAACTGTTGCCCCAGCTTTTGCAATACCCTTCAATGCAGTAGCATCTTGGGCTGGTGAATTTGTCTTATCTACAACTCCATCCTTATAATATCCACCTTTTGCATTTGCAGCATCAGTATCATCACCATTGCCAGCATTAGCAATATATTTATAAGTATCACCATTAATAATGATATCTTTATGAGTGTTATCAGCAGAAACTTCATCAATCAATTTATCTGTATCAGCCTTTGTAGCTCCAATTGTATAGCTCTTTCCACCAATGCTTACCTTATCCCCAGCATTAAGTGTATCCATAACAAATGTAGCTGTTCCATCGCCGTTGTCTGTCAGTGTTCCCTTAAGACCAGCGTCATGAGCTTTCATGTTGATTGTCTTTGTTCCTGACTCACCCTTTAACAGATATGTCTCGTTGAACTTTGTTGTCTCTGATACACGATCAATCTCTGTTGTGAGCTGGTCAATCTCGTCCTGGATTGCCTGACGGTCTGAATCCTTTGAGTTTGTACCATTGGCAGCCTGTGTTGCAAGCTCGTTCATACGCTGAAGCATTGAGTGAACCTCTGTAAGAGCACCCTCAGCTGTCTGTACAGATGAAACACCGTCCTCTGCGTTTGTAGATGCCTGGTCAAGACCACGAATCTGCTTTCTCATCTTCTCAGAAATTGTAAGTCCGGCTGCGTCATCAGCTGCACGGTTAATTCTGTAACCTGATGAAAGCTTCTCTGTGCTCTTTGACTGTGCACTTGTTGTTACGTTGAGCATTCTGTTAGCATTTGCTGCCTGCATGTTGTGTTGTACTACCATAATATGTACCTCCATGTATTATATTATTTTACGTTTTCCGGGTAAAATCCATTTTATCCGGCATGTTATGAAATTTTCACTATGAGCATGTACCTAGGTTCACATGTCCACATATGGTGAAACACAATGGATAATGTGTTTCATTCCGTTTACACCATATATTTCGGCATAGATTCAAAATGCTTAACCCCTTTTTAAAAATTTTGTACTATTTTTTTGAAATATATTTCTGTTTTTTTCTAAAACTAAGTGAAAATACAGTATTTTCGGGCATTTTGCTTTTATTAAATATTTTTAATATCTCCTAATCTATCCAAATTGCAATTCGTTTTTGTCGTAATATGGAACAAAAACTATAATATTTTACACAAAGGAGTTCGTAATGAATAAATCACAACCCATTAAAAACAAAGAGAAGCTTGATAGATTTAAAAATTTCTATATTGAAGAAGAATATAATCCCAGAAACTATATGTTTATATCATTAGGGCTAAACACTGCCCTTCGAGTATCTGATTTGCTCAAATTCACATGGAATGATGTCTACAATTTTGATAATGGCTGTTTTCGCACTCATGTTAAATTGACCGAGCAAAAAACCACTAAGCAATCTGTTATTTTTCTGAATTCAAGGATAATCAATTCTCTGAGCTGGTACAAATCAGAGGCGATAATCAAATTTTTACCTGACACATTTTTGTTCTCAAATGACAATAATCAGCATATATCCCGCTCAACGGCATACCGAATTGTACATAATGCTGCTGTTTCCTGTGAAATTGAGGGTGTAATCAGTCCACACTCCCTGCGCAAAACCTTTGGCTACTATGCTTGGAAGCAAGGAACATCACCGGTTCTTTTAATGGACATATATCAGCACTCGTCATTTGAAATTACAAAACGATACCTGGGAATCGAGCAGGATGAACGCGATTCTGTGTTTAGGGACGTTGTTATCTAATGAATGAAACACATTATCCATTGTGTTTCACCATATGTGGACATGTGAACCTAGGTACATGCTCATAGTGAAAATTTCATAACATGCCGGATAAAATGGATTTTACCCGGAAAACGTAAAATAATATAATACATGGAGGTACATATTATGGTAGTACAACACAACATGCAGGCAGCAAATGCCAACAGAATGCTTAACGTAACAACAAGCGCACAGTCAAAGAGCACAGAGAAGCTTTCATCTGGTTATAAGATTAACCGTGCAGCTGATGATGCAGCCGGACTTTCTATTTCTGAAAAGATGAGAAAACAGATTAAAGGACTTGACAGAGCTTCAACAAATGCTCAGGATGGTGTTTCTGCAGTACAGACAGCTGAGGGTGCCCTCACAGAGGTTCACTCAATGCTTCAGCGTATGAATGAGCTTGCAGTTCAGTCAGCTAACGGAACAAACAGTAAAGATGACCGTGATGCAATTCAGTCTGAGGTTGATCAGCTTACAAAAGAAATTAATCGTGTTTCTGAAACAACTAAATTTAATGAAACTTATTTATTAAAAGGATCAGATACACCAAATACAAATAGTACCGGCGTAGCAGCAAACGGCACTGTAGGTACTTATAAAGGAACAACAGTTACAGCTGGAGCTGAAAAGACAATCAAATCCGGTGATACTGTTTCTTTAGGTCAAGTTGTGTTAAAATCAAGCGATGCTGCAGTCACTACTGCTGTTGGAGCAAAGAATGATGCAGTAAATCTTTCTTCTGCAACTTTTACAGGTACAAATGGTACGGACAAAGTTACATACAAGTTAAATGATGGAACAGAACACTCTACAACTTTTGATGAGTTTACAACAAACTTTGGAATTACAGGTTTGAAGGCTGGTACAGTTGATTTTTCACTAGCTGTTGGTAAGAAAGGTACTGCTGCTGCAGATTCATATACCGATGCTACTTCTAATTTCACAAGTGATAACACAAAAATTAAATTAGCTAATGTAGCTCTCGATGATGAAGTAAAAGCAAAAGCGACAGTGTCATCAGATGGCTCTATTACTTTATCTGATACCGGAGTGGCAAGTCCATTAGAGTTTAATCTTCATGTTGGTTCAGAAAGTGCATCAAATAATAAAATTTCTGTTACTATTGAATCAATGAGTGCAGCTGGATTAGGAATCGAAGGACTTAAAGTTGATTCTGAAAAGAATGCAACTACATCAATTGATACTATTGATGCAGCTATTAAGAAGGTTTCATCTCAGCGTTCTTCACTTGGTGCAATTCAGAACCGTCTTGAGCACACAATCGACAACCTCGACAACGTTGTTGAGAATACCACATCAGCCGAGTCTCGTATTCGTGATACAGATATGGCTAAAGAGATGGTTAATTACAGCAAGAACAACATTCTTGCTCAGGCTGGACAGTCTATGCTTGCACAGGCTAATCAGTCTAACCAGGGTGTTCTCTCACTCTTACAGTAATCATCTACAATTACATGTTGTACAATATAGAAAGAGCTCGCAAAGAGCTCTTTCTATTGCTTATGACACTTCAATCATTGAATCACTCCATATGTCTTTTGCCTTTTCACAAAACTCCTATCCTTCATCGCCAGTATAATCACAAAAATCACATCCAGAGTGAAAAAGAACTGGAATATTCCTGCAAACACAGACAGCACCTTTACTTGTACTCCCTCACTGCATGCCCTTACAATATAGGCAATAGAAAAAGGCGCTGCTCCTAACAGCCCAAGCCAGCCAATAGCTGATAGCACAATTGCAACGGTCGGGCCTACAAATATCATGATAACAACTGGTGTAAACATTAAGAGAAGTGCCACTATAATGCAAAATCCGCCTATTACATAAAATGGTATTAACGCATATTTGATAATCCTTGTGCAAATCAGAAGCTGTACTCTGCTTATTCTTTTCCCAAGGATAAGCACTACAGCCAGATTAACCAGTCCCAAAACAATCGGCATGACCATTATCCAACCTGCATCAAAGCTGTCTGTTGATTCCTGCATATTACATATTATCCAAAATAAAACCGGCATCATGTACATTCCAAGCACATATATCACAGGAACTACATAAATAGCTCGTGATTCTTTACCTGATTCATTCATTAATATATATCCTCCCTTTTATAAACATTCACATTCTATTCATTTAGCGCCTACAGCTTCTCTCCCACTACCCTGCATCTCTTCCTGCAAAAAGCAATGCCGTAAGCTAAAATATCGCACCTGCCCTCATCTCGGAGTGTCTCATCATATCTCTTCTGCTTTATCTGAGCCATCGCGGCATCACAAACTGCGTCAAGCCCCTTAAACTCCTTAGCATATTTTACCTCGATAACAATGCCTAAATCAGGATTCTCCGGCTTTATAAGTATGTCACTAAAGCCATCTCCCGACTCACGATTGGACTTGATGAGCCAGTCCGGATTGCTTCCTCTAAGCAAACCTAGAAGCAGGCCATGATAAAAGTTTTCCTTCATATCATCAGATGCCTTTGTATCGAGTATGCTTATCATGCGCCCCATCACGATATTTAGCTGTCTTGCAAGAATCGCCTCATCTTTATCTAAAATCGCCTTTGACAAAAGCTTCATAGTATCATTGTCATTCGCAACAACAGCCTTGAACCATTCCTGAATCTGAAGGACAAATACCTCACGCACTTCTTTGTTGGGTATGACAAGCCTGTAAGCGTAGCTTTCGCTATCAGGAAGCTTTACTTCTCCGATTTTTGTAAGATAGCCTGTGGTAAAAAGCACACTCCATATATTGTCAATGCTGTTCTCAATCTCATCATATGTCAGATCCAGGCGAATCACTTTTTCAATTGCCTCTCCTGCAATCAGGCGCTCAATCTCATCCTTTGTCGATGAATCAGCCCTGTTGATAAGACGCCTCACCAAGCTGTTTCCACTGCTGTTTATCCAATATGTCTGAGGCTTTGCATCACTGTCGTCACGCAGATGATCCGCATGATTAATCACATCCCACGGACAGTAGACATCTGCCCTGCCGAAGTGATATCCGTCATACCATTCCTTCACCTCGTCAAAGTGCGAATCCATTCCATAATCAGACAAAAGCTTCTTTACCTCAATATCGGTAAATCCAAACTGTTCATCAAAACGCGAATCTGTAATCGACATTACCTTGAAATTGTTGAGCCCCGTAAATATGCTTTCCTTTGATATGCGAAGGCACCCTGTCAGCACCGCAAACTGTAAAAATTCATTAGTCTTTAGTGCCTGCCCGAAAAGACCTCTGATAAGCGAAACCATTTCATTATAATAACCATTCTGAAAGGCCTTATCGAGCGGTACATCATACTCATCTATGAGAATAACTACCTTTTTTCCATAGTGCTTATACAATAGCTGCGAAAGAAGCTGTAATGAAGATATGAGCTTTTCCTTGTCAAAAGCAAGCCTGCCATTTTTCATAATTGTAAGCCCCTTATATTGTTCCCGCTCAATCTGTGTAAGCTTATCACTGTCAGCCAGAAACGAAACTCTGTTTACTTCTTTTCCCATAATCCTGACAAATGCTTCAAAGGCTTCTTCATATGTTAATCCCTCCACACCCTTGAGTGAAAGAAAAATGACCGGATACTTTCCCATGTACTCATCACACAGCTCTTTATTACCTGAAATATATAAGCCATCAAATAAAGCTTTATCTGTGCCAATGTCAAAAAAACTCTTAAGCATGCTCATATTAAGAGTTTTTCCAAAGCGGCGCGGACGTGTAAAAAGTGTCACTTCACTCCAGTTTAATAAAAGCTGCTCAATAAGTCTTGTTTTATCCACATAATAAAAATGCGATTCCCGCAATTTTCTAAAATCATCAATTCCAACCGGTAACTTCAAAGTATTTGCCATAAAAGCCTCCACAAAAATAATCCGCTATACTTAGCTATAGTATAGCGGATTAACATTCAAAATACAATCTAAGATTATGGCATCTTATTCTGCCTTCTCAACAGATATTATCTTTCCCTCAAACGGATCTACCTCTGAAATAGTTCCGGTATACTTAACAGTCACCTTATCTCCACTTGCGACACTCTCGAGTCCGTCAGGCTTCTCATCGAAGGTAAAGCTGTATGGTGTATCCTTATCATCAGTCACTACAAACATGAAGTCCTTTATGTCATCGATTGTTCCAGTAAGCTCCTTCTCTTCCTGTGAGTCCTTTTCGCCTTCATCCTTTGTCTCAGCCTGCTTTGCACTTTCGGTGCCTGCTGCCTTATCCTGCTTTGTATCGCTCTGTCCGCAGCCTGCAAACAAGCCGGCGCAAAGCATAGCTCCTATTACAATTGTAATGAGTTTTTTCTTCATTATGATATACCTCTTTCTTTATTTATAAGCACTGCTATGAGTACGTTTTCTAAAGAGTACTCTCCTATCAGCTTAAAGTAAATAGAATACATAAAATATTAAAAAAATCTTACGAATTACTGCTTTTTTGAGCCTCTTGCGAGCCTTGCAGGATACCATTTTTCAAACCATCCGGTAAATATGCCCATCAATACAGGCATCAGATTGTTTACGACAATAAGTGCAGCTCCAACACCTGCCTTTTTCAGCAGAAATGTCCACACTGCTGTCAACACGTATAATACTCCCCATGCCGCCGCAAGTATATAATTCGTCTTCATAAAGAGAGGATTTTTATGTGCGGCTTCACCGCCATAATTGTATTTCACATATGCTGCGCATAAAGGCTCCTTTGTCAGGCATGAAACCAGCCAGAACAGCCCAAACACCAGATATCCGATATCTGTTGATATGTCACCTGCTCCTGTCAGGCTTGCAATCGCAGAAAGTATAGCAACAGCAACAATTGAGAGCTGATCCCATATTACAAATTTATGTTTTCTCATAATAAAAGGTATAGCAGATGCCACCAAAAGAGCAATCACAGAACCCTTTTCAGTATTGACAGAAACTGCTATCCAAAATGTAATCCATGGTATGAGCATTGTCATCATGGATGGATTTTTCTGTACCTCCACACCTTGTGATGTTTTTTCTGCCTCTTTGACTGCCGATGTACTTCCAAAAAATTTATCCCAGTTTACCATCAAGGAAAAATCACCTGTCACCGTATACATCTGCTTTCCCAATGCCTCTGCGCCACCTATCTCTCCTCGGGAAATAGCCGACCATACCGTAAAAGGCGTATCTATGCGTGTAGTCGCGGCAAGGCTTTGGTCAGTAAGCACCTCACTACCTTTATCATCAAGCTTTATTTGGTATGTATGCTTCAAATCGGTATAGCATATTTCAAGCACGCGTTCCTTTCCGTCATAGGTATCCTTATTGTATAATGCAGCCATCTGTCTGGTGAAAACAAGGTCATCTGCTTCCTTTTCTCCTGTTGTCCTGCTGATTCCCCAGCTGGCATCCGCCATACTTTCAAATACATCCCTTGGATATAAAAGAGTATGGAGAGCCACTTCTGTTTTTTCAGATATTTTTCCTGTGATGGCATATTCTGCCCCGGCACTTTTTACCGTAGCCAGATATTCATCAGTCCTCTTTGACAGCTCTTTTACACGAAACAGCTCCCCCTGACCACAAAATATGGTTGTATAATGCCCTTTTCCAAGGAAATGGTCAAACATCCGAAGTACACTGTCATAATTTTCCTCTGCAGAATAAAAGCCACAGGTAGAGATTAGCACATGCCTTTTGCCTTCCATGTCATATCTGCAATCATGGCTGCCGCTTCCGTATCCGTCATCCTTTGTACTCATAAACGGCAGGCTCATGGGAAGCTGTCTGTCAATCACGTTCTTTAGTATTCCCGGCACACTAAAATAGTACAGAGGAAACGACCACACAACAATATCCGCTTCAAGAATTTTCCCAATAACAGTCTGCATATCGTCATTTATGCAACACACCCCCGGTGTCTTCTGCCAGCATGCAAAGCATCCCTTACACGCTCCTACATTCATTGAGGCTACATGCATTTCATCAATGGATACCGCTTCATTTTTGCTCTTATATCCTTCTTTGAATCCATCTATAAAGCTGTTTGCAAGCCTTAACGAATTGCTTCGTTTGCCTTTTGGACTTCCGTTAATCAGAAGTATGTTCATGCTTTATGCCCTCCTGTAAGTATATAGTTAATTTTAGTATAGCGGATTGACAGGCAAAAAACAATTAAAGTTTAGACTTAGAAACAATACCATAATTATACATTCAAAATACATTCAAATTCTTAAGTATGCCTTGTAATTATAGTACTATGATAGTAAAATAAAGCTATATTATTACGAATCAGGAGAATTCATATGGGTTACGATGAAAAAATTTTTAAAGCAAAGGCGAATATCAAGGCCCGCAGATTATGGCTTGTTTTTGCTATATTGCTGACCGCAAATTATGGTACCGACACAGCAAATGGCGCTTATTCTGTCAGTAATTATATCATTTTTGTTATTTTATGCTGGCTGCCTTTCGTGTGTGGTGACATACTTCTAAAAAGGAAGGGGAAGGATAATGATCATTACAGGCTTGCATTTGTCATCGGATATGGTATTTTTTACGTATTTCTTTTGTGTACGACAACCTCACCGATTGCATTCACCTACATTCTTCCGATAATCAGCCTTATTGTAATATTTAAGGATGAAAAATTCATGATTTACTGCGCTGTTGCAAATATGCTAAGCCTTATTGCAAGTATTGCATTTCACATATTTGTGCTTGGTCAGAACACTGCTATAGATCATAAAAACTTTCAGCTTCAGATAGCATGTCTTTTGCTTTGTTACATAGGCTATATCATGTCGGTGCGCCACCTGACTGAGTCCGATGCTGCACTCACAGAGAGCATAAAGTCTGATTTAAACCGTGTTGTCACGACAGTTGAGCAGGTTAAAACTGCCAGCAACACCATAATGGACGGTATAACAGTGGTCCGTGAGCTTGCTTCTGAAAACAAGCACGGCTCAGATGTTGTCGTTGAGAGAATGAATGAGCTTACCGGAAATAATGAGCAACTTCAGTCCCACACTGCTTCTTCCCAGGAAATGACTACCGATATAAGCTCACAGGTTGAGAATGTTGCAGCCATGATAAATGATATGGTTTCCCTGACAACCGAATCCGGCAAGCATGCCAAGGTAAGCTCTGAGGACCTTGAAGGTCTTGCCCAGACAGTAAAAACTATGTCGGAGCTTTCTACAGAGGTTGAAAACATCCTGACTACATTCAGAGATGAATTTGAGATGGTTAAAAATGAAACCGGAACAATTGATAATATTTCAAACCAGACAAACCTCCTCGCTCTTAACGCTTCTATCGAGGCTGCACGTGCAGGTGAAGCAGGTAAGGGATTTGCTGTTGTTGCTGAACAGATCCGTACTTTAAGCACTGAGACGAGAAATTCATCCGGTCAGATCAGTGAGGCTCTCTCACGGCTTGACGAGATTTCCGGAAAGATGACCTCATCCATTGAAGAAACGCTCCGTCTCATCCAGCTCACTCTTGAAAAGGTAATGCAGACCGGTGAAAATGTAGAGAAGATTACAAAGGATTCCAATAAGCTTGGAAGCCATATCCGTGAAATCGATGCCGCAATGCAGGAGGTTGAAGCATCTAACCAGCAGCTTGTCGACAATATGGAAAAGGTATCTGACATCGTAGAAACAATGACCTCATGTATCGGTGCTTCTGACGCGATAAGCCGCAAGATGCTCAGTAAATATGATGAAAGTGCAACAAATATCAATAATATCGAGACTGTTATCCAATCTCTCATGCACGAGCTCGGAGTTGGTGGATTTATGGGACTTGATGATATCCGCCCGGGTATGAAGGCCAAAGTGATCCTGACAGATGTACAGACCGGCAACGAGTTCCATTGCGAAGTAAAGGCTGTTGGCGAAAACGGTCTTAAGCTTGTATCAGGCGGCTTATCTGTAGAGTCACCCAGACCTTGCAATCTGTGTGTTACAGTTGGCAATGTAATGTACTGCTGGAAGGATCTCACAATCACAGATGGCCTTGTGATAACAGTCAATACGCAGCCTGAAATCTTGAACCGTAGGAAATACCCTCGCATGGATTTATCAAACAATTGCACTATCAAGCTTAAAGGAACAGACACCACATTCAAAGGAACTCTTGACAATATAAGTGCAAACGGCTTTGCATTTTTGACAAAGGATCCTTATTTCGTGGATCATAAAGGAGCGAAGGTTACTATCTCGATAGAGGACTTTGCGCTTGCTGACCACTCAGTATTGGAGGGATATGTAATCCGCTGCTCAAATAATGAGGGAACATATATCGTCGGCTGCCAGATGCCTGAGGATAATTATTATATCCAGACATATGTCAATGAACAGCTTCGTGCTCACTCATAAAAATAAAAGCTATGAAAGCCTTTAACCGGGCTCTCATAGCTTTTTTGATTGATAATCTTCTATCCTATTATCTTCTATCTGCATGATGTTTTTCCTTCTCTGCATACATCCGGCTGTCTGCTATCTTTAGCAGGCTCTCAACCGTGTCAGCATCGGACGGATAAAGTACATATCCACAGCTTACTCCGATTTTTATTTTATGACCATGTATGTTATATGGATTGCATATAACTCTTTGAAGCCTCTCTATGCCCTCTAAGCAATTTTTTTCATCTGCATTTCCATCTATTATACATGCAAACTCATCGCCTCCAATACGGAATGCATAATCAGCTGTTCGTATGCTGTTTATAATGCGCTTTCCTACATTGCAAAGGACCTCATCTCCGACCGGATGACCATATATATCATTGACCGGCTTGAAAAAATCAAGATCCATAAAAATCATTGCAAATGCTTTTCCTCTCTGGACTCTCATATTCATAATGGTCTCAAAATATCTCTTATTATATAGCTCTGTAAGTACATCCGTGTTTGCCAGATCTGCCATCTTATGCTTTTCGCCTATATTCTGCGAGACAAGCAGATACTGCGTCAGTCTGCCATCCTCCCATCTTGCCGGAATAACGGTCATTGAAAGAAATAGCTTGCTGTTGTTCTCTGCACATTCAAATTTAAAATAATCATGCTCATTTTTAATTTTACTATAAATATTTTCAAGAGAAAGCAGCTCAGAGATTTTTTTATTTTCATCCTCTGAAAGCAGGGTGTATCTGTTTGATATAGCCTCCACCAGATCACTGTAGCAGCCACGCTCAGGATAAAGCTTTCGAGCCAGTCTCTCATGATATTCGTACGTATCATTTTCAATATCACACAGTGCGTATCTGTCCACAATTCTTGCCAGACTGTTTAACAGCATATCAGAGATTTCCTTTTCATGAGATACTGCCATGACAGTGAGCTTCTCCTTCTGAAGCTTAAGCCTGGTATTCTTAATTACATACATAAAAATAAGCAGAATTACGCAGATGAACATTATGCCTATAAGTAAAATTGTACTGTACTGCACCTGAAACATGAATGAGCTGACAGCCTTTGCTTCAACGATACCTACTATAGACCAGTCCTTTATTCCGGTAGGCTGATATGTCATATAATAATCTTTTTTATTGTATGAAAATGCAAAACAGCCATCACTGCCATCAGCTATATTGGTCTTTACATCGTAAAAATCATCTGTATCGTAATCTGTTGCATTATCACCTATGAAATTAATCAGATTATCAACCATATCATCAATCTCTGTCTTTGGTTCGATTGAGAGTATGACATTTCCTGCAGAATCAACAATATAACAATCACTTTGGTCTTTATAGGCCTTGTCTCCGAGCATCCTTTCCACGTCCGTATTATCATAACTCACAGCAAGCCCCGTATATGAAATTCCATCCACAGTAATCCCATCAGACGGATATGCAAAAAGCACCTTTCTCACGCCCTTTGTAGATATATAGCTGGATATCACAGGCTCATTTGCCTTAAAAAGCTCATTGAATGCATCTTTTGCATTATTAGCCACTCCGCTTCTGCCTTCTATGGTGATAAACTGATTCTTCTCATTAAACAGGTAAAAATCACTGTAATGCCACTTTTCCTTTTCCCTGACAAAATCATTCCACTGCAGACCACTGTCGTTATTAAGTATTTTGGTCAAATAAACATTCCAGTCAGAAAGAACGTTCCAGTTGCGTTGCGCAAACATATTAAAGGTCTGGTTCACCTGACTGTATGAGGCTTTGACATTTGATGTACCCTCATTATATATCTGGCGGCTCATATATACATTGTAGCTGTGAATGCTGAATATTATGATACCTAGCAATGCACAGGTTATCACAATTGTACGGATGTTCTTCTTTTTTATAATCATAAATGTGTTCTCTCCATACCTTAGTACCTACATCGTATCTGTGCTTCGTTCTCTATTCATATCACATATACTTGTATTTCTGGTACTAATTATACAACATATAGTGCCTACAATCTATACTCTTGGCGCGAAATGTCGTTTTCAGGGTGTGAAATGCAGATTGGCAATAAAAAACAAGGGAAAGTACTAAATACTTTCCCTTGCAAAATCTTATATATAGACTTTTAAATTAGAACCTTTAATTAAAGGCAAATTAAAATATCAATAATGGGGCAAAAAATATATCAT
>ERZ1026852.1383-NODE-1383-length-13039-cov-27.335182_pt1 | contig 13039 bp, 4 predicted proteins | sample MGYA00380156_ERZ1026852 | MGnify/ENA primary metagenome ERZ1026852 (study PRJEB33269, sample SAMEA4719792) | human gut metagenome | biome: human-associated habitat; feature: organic feature; material: feces | place: Cameroon | collected 2013-10 ...
GGTACACCACGACCTCGCTGACTAAATGTATAAAAAAATACGATAAGTATTTAGCGACTCCATACGTTATTCATGCAGCAGATCTGAAAATAGAAAATGGTATCGAGTATTTACCTTTATATATGGTTCCATTACTATAACGCACCGAGTCTTCACTATGGAAGACTTGTTCAAATACCTATTAATTGATATTATCAGTCGTGGAAATCTATTGTTTTTTCGCACATTTCCACGATTAATAAATTATTTATTTGTATCTTTGCTACACAATAAACAATTAATATACAGAAAGATATGATAGTAGAACGGGGAAAAGGAAAAGGGGTAATGGAAGCCCTCTGGAGATTTTGCTTTCCGGGGTAACATTTAAGAAAATCTGTCGTAATCTCAATAAAAAAGCGAGATTACGACAGATTTTTCGTTAAAAAGTTGCCGTAATCTCATATTTTTTGTAACTTTGCGGTAGATAATTATAAAACAGGTGGTTATGAAGTACTTAGATCCTAAGGCAGACCTCACGTTCAAGAAGATATTCGGCAATCATCCTAAAAGACTGATCAGCCTTCTGAACGCACTCCTGCCACTCAGCGACGAGGAGCAGATACAAGAAATCAAGTATCTGCCTACAGAACTTGTGCCCCAGCTCGAAGGGGGCAAGAATACCATTGTGGATGTTCTCTGCACCGACATCAGAGGCAGGAAGTTCTGTGTGGAAATGCAGATGGAATGGTCTGATGCCTTCCAGCAGCGAGTATTGTTCAATGCTTCCAAGCTCTATGTGAGTCAGGCTAAAAAGGGAGGAAAATACAGTGAACTCCAACCTGTGTATTCCCTGAATCTGATGAATGATATCTTTGCGCATGATACTCCAGATTTCATCCACAACTACCGCATCGTGCATGACAAGGACAGCAATAAGGTCATCGAAGGCTTGCATTTCACCTTCATAGAACTCCCGAAGTTCACTCCACATACCATTACCGACAAGCGCATGATGGTCTTGTGGCTCCGTTTCCTCACGGAAATCAATTCCAATACAAAGGAAGTTCCTGCTGACCTGCTTAATGACCCGGAAATAGGAAAAGCCGTAGAGGAACTGGAGATTTCCGGTTTCACAGATGCCGAACTCTGGGCCTACGACAAATTCTGGGATTCCGTAAGCGTTGAAAGAACCCTCATAGATGACAGCTACCAGAAAGGTAAGGTAGAAGGTATGAGCCAACAAAGTCTTGAGATTGCCAGAAAGATGCTGGCAAAGGGGATGGATGGTGCGACCGTGATGGATATAACGGGACTGTCGGCAGAGCAGATACAGCTGTTGAAAGCAGAGATGTAAATTACAGATATCGCAATAAAAGAAAGGGTCTATATGCCACGATAACAGGTGGCATATAGACCCTTGAAATGTTACTTACAACATATGAAAAGATACAAATTGTGAAACTACAGCATTCTTAGCTGAATACGCCAACACCCTTTCTCCAAAGAGAATTCCATAGTCCCTTGACCCATGGCCTTGCCGTTAACTACTATTCGGGAATATGGCTCGGGCATACGGAAGATAGCCCGGGATCCATTGGGCACCTCCAATACAATCTCACACAGTTTCTCGCTCTTATCAACTCGCAATCGAATCTCACGATTACCGCTCAAAGGAACAACTGTGCTAAGATGATTCAGATGTCCCAAATGAGGACAGACCGTGAATTCTCCAAATCCTGGGGTACGAGAAGCAATACCAGCCAGATACTGGCTCATAATAGTAAGCGGTCCGCCACTCCAAGCATGATTATAAGAACCACCACCAAAACCTTCTCCACCAATGCCCCATCCTTCCCAAAGGGTCGTCAAAGGACTTTCTACCATCGCTGCATAACGACGTTTCATTCTACGGATAGCATCTTGATAATAGCCCATTTCACACAAAGCTTGCAACACATACTTTTCCATATACGGACTGGCGTGTTCGTACTTGTCAAAGAAAGGACGTATTACCGGATAGAGCGACTTAGGCAATGTGCCTGAGACTACCGCCAAAGCCTGCGCCCTATCGTCTGGTTCACCCTTATAAGCAGGCGAGACATAATACGAGCCATTCCAAAACTTCTGATGAAAGACCACCTTGAGCCTGTCCGCAGTTCGTTTAGCCCATTCAGCCTCAGCCTTTTCTCCTACCAGCATCGCCATCTGCTCATAGCCTTGTAAAGCGATGGCATACCATTGGTTGAACAAAAGAATCATATCTTTATTGTCTCCCCAATCACCCCAGGTCCATCCTCCCTTGCGAGGTATAACCAGACCCTCCTTGTCCGTTTGCCACACATGGATATACTTTCTCACTTTTGGGAACACATACTCTATCGTCGCCTTGTCTGCCGACCCCATATAATAATTCCAAAATCCATAATATCCAACGCTCGCCAACATTTGCATCGGCAATTCCGAATCATAATTGCCAGCAGGAACAGGCGAAAAGATCGTACTGTCCGAGCGTTGCCAATCCATCAATTCATAAATACCTTTTCTTGTCAGCAAATGCGCTTTCTCATCCAAGGCATAAAATGCCTCTCCCGATTCATTGACGACATCTCCCCACCACTGCGCTCTTTCTCTATCAGGGCAATCCATATAGGTGTCACGCATCGTCAAATAAAGGGTACGTTGAGATTTCTCCCACAAACGGTTCAACATGGGATCATCGCAAGAGAACAAACCGGCAAAACTTGTGTCATACCCCGTTTCCCGAAAGCCTACCTCCTTGATATGGACCCCTTTCTCAAACTGATAGAACACTTGGTGTCCGTTCATCCAACCTAAACATTCAAAGCTCTGATTTCCATCCTTGGTCTTATACTCTGCAAAAACATTGTTTGCAGATCCTCCCTGATAATTATCGGTAAGAATCCGAACACGCAGTCCCCTTGGGGCTTCTACCTTCAAATAAGGCATCACCTGCGCATTATATGGCAGATAAGCCACCAAAGTAGTATCATTCTTCATTTCTGTATGCATGTATGACTTCAACCCGAAGTCTCGCCAAAGAGGAATCGGACGCTCTACAAGTCGATTCCATCCCGCACAATCTAAAGAAACCTTTCTTGCCTTATCCCAAGACCTATCGTTAAAAGATGCCTCGGTGAAAGGAATATCTCTTGCCGCATCAAAACCGACATTAGACTCTGGCAATCGATAATTAGGGTTAGGACCCTGTGGCAAGTAAAAGGCAGGATGCTTCTTCACTCTCCAGTCACGTCTTGGGACAATCGGTCTGCCATTCACCTGCAAAGCGAAAGTCATACCAGGTGTAGGACTGTTACGATGGCTAAAGCCATCCTTACCAAAATACCACACCAAAACCGCGATGGTATTTTTACCCCTTCTCAGAGCAGGAAGCGAACGGATGACATCACAATAGGTATCGTTAGGGTTAGGTCCTCTTTTCAAGCCACCTTCACGAACCTGAATTTCACCGTTCACCCATAGCCAATACTTGGAGTCTGCAGCAATCGACAGACACACGTCTTGGGGATTATCAGAAATTTCTATCACATTGTGAAAGCAAAGCCAACTGCCTGGTTCCACTTTCTGCTTGGCATCAAGGGTAAAGACCTGCGCCCATCCCACAAGACAACTCACAAGCATAACAAACAATATAACAAATCTTTTATTCATGGTCTCCGAAACTAAACACTACAAAAAACAAAAAGTGGGTAACAGAAAACTGACTGTTACCCACCATCTTATATATGCGAAATCACTTTAACAAACATGATAACAACAGAGCAGATTACTTCTCTGCTGACTGACCTGCTGATGTTGGCCAATATGGGTTCTGATACAAAGGACTCTTCTCTACAGAAGCATAATCACTTGCTGTAAGCAGGAACTGCTTGATAGGAAGTGGCTGCAGATAGTGAGCCATGTGCCAGGTGAAACCATCCTTGTAGCTATTGGTAGCTGTCATGTTCACCTCCAATGGACGATAGTACTCGCTCAGAGAAGAGCTTGATACGTTGGCATTAGAAGAGCCATCGGCATTCAGGTTGTTATACCAGCTCTGCATTGGAGTATTCCAGAGATGAATACCCTCCATGTGAGCAGGAGTTGTCATCAACTGATCGTATGAACGCCAGCGCTGCAAATCCATACCACGAAGACCTTCTGAAATCAACTCGCAACGACGCTCACGACGGATATTGTAGAGAATCTTATCAGTCAACTGCTTGCCTGCAGAGTAAGAACCCCAGTCGGCAGTTTCCTTGCTCATCTCAGTAGCATCGATGGTAACCTGTGGGTTAACAGCATCACCTGTGAAGCCGGCAGCCTTACGTACATCCTTCCAATACTCCAGAACCTTACCAGAAAGACTGTTGGTCAACATATACTCAGCCTCCATATAGTTCAGCAGTGCCTCGGTAGCACGGAAGATTTCAGCTGCATTGTAGCAGTTACCATTACCTGTATTAGCCTTATCAAAGGTACCACCCTTACGGATTGCATAACCTGTAGAATAGTCATTCTCGGCATTACGTGTGGTAATGGTTGGATATGGCTCGTCGATGACATAGTGATCCTCTGAAGCAGACATATTCTTGAATACATTCTTCTGTCCAGGAACCTTCAGGAAGATGGTGAGACGAGGGTCACGATTGGTAGCAACATCAGCGATAGTCTGGTCGCTATAGGTATAGGCTGAATTATAGATAGGCTTACCATCCTTCATCACATAGCCCTCTACCATAGAGCGGGTAAGACCTACACCCAAATCACCATGCTGGATGGCAACTTCCACGTTATTAACTACACTCAACTCCTTGCTATACTGGCGCCAAAGGATAACCTCAGGTGTACCCGACATATCTGTAGTACCCCAGATATTGAAGTAAGGGTTCTGAGGATCACCTTCCTTCTGAGGAATGGTACCGGTGTTCACCATCAACTGATCCTTATACTTGTCAGCTACCATTTCGGCAGCCTTGGCACTCTCCTGCAGGAAATACTTAGCCTCAGCATCAACAGAACCTGTTGGATACTGATAGTTGGCATTATACTCCTTAGCCTTGCCTGGCCATCCCTCGCCGTTAGGAACGAAAGCTGTGCCGGCAAAGTAAGTCAGCCAAGAGCCCTCGTAGAGAGCTACACGGCTCTTGAACAAGCGGGCTGCATCTGGAGAGATACGGGTATGGTTCTTGTCAAAACCATCCTGCATCAGCGAGATAGCCTTGTCCAGGTCTTCCATAATGAAACGAGCCACCTCGTTGCAAGGCTGACGCTTATTGGCAGCCACCAGAATTTCCTCATTGTCAGGGAATGCCTCGGTTACTATAGGAAGGTCGCCCCACTTCTGCAACATATCAAAGTAGCAGTATGCTCTCATGAAGTAGATCTCACCGATATACTGGTTGATGATAGCCTCACTACCAGAGATCTTACCAGCCTTCTGAGCCTCGAGGATAGAATTGAGCTGGTAATTGATGTTGCGGATATTATTCCAAGACCAGTTGCCGTTATCATTGGCTGTTTTCCAAAGTCCTGTGGCAAACTTGCTATCACCATACCAGTTGATCTGGTTGTCGGTATTCACATCGCCGGCATAAAGACCGTAGCTCCAGTTTGCGTGTCCTGGCAAGACATCACCATAGAACTGATCGGCAGCAGCTTTCACCTTAGCCTCAGAAGTAAAGAAGCCATCAGAAGGTAAGCTTGATGGTGGCTCCTGCTCCAGATAATCACTACAAGAAGTGAAGGATGCAGCAAGTGCCAATGACATAAGTGCTATATGTTTGAATTTCATATTTATATCTCCTTTTAATTATAATGTAACGTTAACACCGAAAGAGAAAGTACGAGAGAGAGGATAACCATTACCATAAGCGGTATCGATGGTCTCTGGGTCGAACTGACTTGGAAGATCGGTGATAGTGAACAAATTCTCAGCTGAAACGAAGAAGCGGACATTGCCCAAACCTGCCTTTGAAACCAAGCTCTGTGGCAAGGTATAGCCAACCTGAAGGTTCTTCATACGCAAATAAGCTGCATTGAGCAAATAGCGTGTCTGGGTATGGATGTTCTTCTCGCTGTACTGTGGACGTGGCAGATAGGCATCCAGATTCTCTGATTCGTAGCCATTCTTGACAGACCAGGTTTCTGAATCGCGGAAGTAGTCCTGAACGCCGGTAATACCTGCTGCCCACCATACACCAGAGTTGGTAGCTCCAAACAGATATTCTCTCGCACCCCAAGAACCATTCACATTATAATCACGCTTCATGACACCCTGCATGAATGCACGGAAGTCGAATCCCTTCCAGCTGGCGGTGAGATCGAGACCGAAGAGATAACGAGGAGTATTGTTACCGATAACCTTCAGGTCGCCATGGTCTGCCAATGTATTGCTACCATTGGAGATCTTGCCGTCGCCATCCAGGTCCTTGTACATGATATCACCAGCAGCCCACTTGTCGCCAAGCTGGCTCTGTCCACCATTTGGCAAGGTAGCCAGATGCTGGTTCATCTCATCATTAGTCTTGGCAATTCCGATGGTTTCATAACCCCAGATTTCGCCTACCTTGCGGTTCTCGATATAGCTAGACAAGGAACCTGTAGGGTTGTTTGGATAACGGGTTACCTTAGCCTGAGCATCAGAAACATTGAATGTTACACCATAGTTCAAGCCATTCTCCAGATGATCGCGCCAGCCAATCTGCAACTCCCAACCTGTGGTACGGAGGTCAGTATTGTTGGTCTTAGGAACAGCTGTTCCCAAAAGTGCAGGCAACTCAGGAGCAGGACCTACCATATCCTTGGTATTACGTACATAGTAATCGAAGGAACCGGTCAGGCGGTTATTGAAAGCACCCCAGTCGAGACCGATATCATAGCTTTCTACCTTTTCCCAACCCAAGGCTGCGGAAACCAGACCTGGAGCTGCAGTAATGTTGGTCTTCTTGCCACCCTGAAGCCAGGTACCTGATACAGATTTATAATCTACAGTAGAATAGGTCTGATACCAGTTATCAATATTCTGGTTACCCAAAGAACCGTAAGATGCACGGAGCTTCAAGGTATTTACTGTATTCTCCAATGGCTTCCAGAAGTTCTCGTGAGCGATGTTCCAACCCAAAGAGAAAGATGGGAAGGTCTTCCACATATTGTTTCTACGGAACTTGGATGTACCGTCATGACGGATATTAAACTCGAAAAGATACTTCTCATCATAGTTGTAGTTCAAGCGGCCGAAGAAGCCGGCTGTCTGCCACTGGTTGCGTCCACCATTCACAGAAGGAACGATTTCCTTACCTTCGTAGCTCAAGCCATTGGTCAGATCCACCTCCAGACGAGACTCGTCCAAGACACCATTTCGCTGCAGACCGAATTCTGTCTTCTTCAGCTGCTCAGCCTGGAAACCACCCATTACATGGAAGTTGTGCTTCTTAGCCAGAGAGAAGTTGTACTCGGTATAAGCCTGGAAGTTATAGTAGTTCTCCTTATATTCATCCTCATGCACATTGGAACCCTTGTCGTAAACGATAGGATTGCCGGCAACATCATGGTTGTAGAGCATCTTCTTGTCCCAGTGGCGTGCTGTATTCTCAGAACGATAGGTGAAATCGATATGAGTTCTCCAGTTCTTGACAGGCTCAATCAACAGGTTCACCTGCTGGTTCAGGATGTCACGCTCCTTGGTATCCTTACCTGCTGTAGCCAGACCGAGTGCTGGGGAAGGTGAAGAATAATAGTAACCGTTGCGATCCTGCAAAGGCAATACTGGCCAACCCTGACGTGCCAAGTCCTGATACAGACTGTTGGTCAAATTAGCAGGGCGCTGGAAATCGGTACGGGTCCAGCGGGTAGAGTAATCCAGGTGCAGCCAATCGGTAATCTGCGCACCAATCTTAGCTGCCGTATTGTAACGGTCGTTCTTATCCTTATCCAGCTTCATGAAACCGCCATTGTGCAGGTAGTTGAAAGAAGCATAGAAATTAAACTTATCATTACCGCCGCTCACACTTGCGTTATGCTCCTGAGAGAAGGCTGTGCTCTTATACAAGGCATCATACCAATCAACGTCATCTACTCCATAGCCGTAGCCATCATTCCATGTTGTGCCGTTGCTGGAATCGATACCGTAGAGCAGGTTACCATTGGCATCCTTTCGGGTACCAGGACCTACAGGAGTGGCATTGTGATAAGCCACGATCTTATCCATACGCTCCTGATCGAAGAACACACCACTACCACCATTGGTATGAGCATCGTTTACCCATGCAGCATAGTCAACAGAGTTCATCATGTGCTTGCCACGAATCATTCCGCTGAAACGGAAGCTGTTGTTATAGTTGACTGTAACCTTACCCGACTTACCTTTCTTAGTAGTAACCAGGATCACACCGAAAGGCGCACGGGAACCATAGATAGAAGATGCAGCAGCATCCTTCAATACAGATACACTTTCGATATCCTGTGGGTTGATGGTATTCAAATCACCCTCAGAACCATCAATCAAGATCAATGGAGTACCCTTGGAACCCTCACCAATGGTAGTAGTACCACGTACATTTACATTAGGAGTAGCATCCATAGAACCAGATGAGCTGGAAATCTGCAAACCAGGAACCAGACCCTGCAATGCCTGGGTAGCATTGGCAACAGGACGGGAAGCAATCTCCTTGCTGTCGATTACAGAGACAGCACCAGTGAGGTTTACCTTCTTCTGAGTACCGAAACCTACGACAACTACTTCACTCAAAGCCTGATTGTCGTCTTCCAAAGTAACGTTCAACGGACCATTACCAGCTTTTACCGTCATGGTCTTATAACCTATATAAGACACTTCGACCATAGCACCTGGAGCTGCACTGAGCGAGAAGTTACCATCAAGATCGGTAACAGTACCCGTCTTGGAACCCTTAACCTTTACGGTAGCACCGATTACCGGCTCACCAGAAGGATCAAGCACCTGACCTTTAACGACACCCGACTGCTGAACAACCTGAGCTGTAGAAGCTGCCATGATAGATTGTGGAGGCAAAGCAACACCAGTTGCCAAAGCTGCCAAAGCCATCAATCTTCTAGACGATGTTATTAGCTTAAGATTTTCCATTTTAAGTTGTATTTTTATTTGTGTTAGTTATATTATACAGTTTATGTAAAAAATGTAAAGTGCCCCTTCGCTTTGATCGAGGCAACATTTTTGATTTACGATTGCAAATTTCGGTCTTTTTTATCATATATTAGGGAAAATTTCGCTAAAATAAGGGAAAAATTCGGGAAAAAAGCTGTAATTTTGCACCCAAATACAAATAAATACTAATAATCGAGATGAGAATAACATATTTGATACTGACTTTTGTGTGCTGCATCATTGCTAAAGCGGAAACATTTCCATACCGCAGCATTGCATCTTTTAACATTTCGCCAGCGTCTGAAAGCTACTGCATGATGTTCGATAGCGAAGGAATGATGTGGGTGGGAACCAATTCCGGACTCAAATCATACGATGGCTATACCGTGAAATCGTATAAATCGAATGCCCTTTCTCCTGGTATTCTTCCCAACAACGACATCCGTTCCATGGCAGAAGACCACGATCAGAATCTCTGGCTGGGAACCCGAAACGGCCTGGTAAAGATAAACCGGAAGACTGGCGTTTTCAAGACCTATTTCCTGCCAAGCGAAGATCAGAGAATCATCTACCATCTCTTTGTTTCGAGAGATGGTACACTCTGGGTTGGTACAGATGGAGGATTATCTTATTTCAATCCGGAAAATGAATCCTTCTATACCTATACTTCCAGGAATGCCTGGCTCATCAATGAAAACGGAAAGAAACAGCGCCTCAATTCTTTCAGCGTAAAATGTGTAGCAGAAGACAAAAACGGCGACCTTCTCATCGGTACCTGGTCTTCCGGACTGATGCGTCTGAAACGTGGCAGCAACGTATTCCGAAGCTATCCGAAACTGAATGATAGGAATTCAGCCTACTCGCTCTTTTTCGACAAGAATCATCATCTTTGGGTAGGAACCTGGGGATATGGAGTGCTGTGCATCAGCAATCCGGACAATCTGAAGAATCCGCAGTATCATCAATATCCATACGCCACCAACAACTTCGACATCTTCTATAAATTCGTAGAAGACCCTATCACCAATACTCTATGGGCATGTACCAGAGAAGGTATCTGCTATTTAGATGAAGACCAGCCGCAAGCAGGCTGGAGCAAATATACCCAGATTGGCAACAACCGACTCATCTACTGCAATGACATCAGCACGGATGGAGCGGGAAATATCTGGCTCTGTACGCAGAATGATGGAGTTCTACAGATTACCACCCCCCCATCTCTCTTCAAGCAGTGGTATCTGGGCAACCTGCAGAATGCTCCTACCATCAACTATGTCAATGCGATTCTCACTACCGACGGTAAATGGTTCTGGCTCGGACTCAATCCGTACGGAATAGCGCTCTACAATCGAGATACCGGTGACACCTATTATAATAAAGGCATTCCGGGCTTTGGTAAACTGAGCAGCTATACCCTTACCACCAGCATTACCAGCATCGTGAAACGAAGCAATGATGAAATATGGTTTGCCGTCAACAACTATGGCGTCATCATCAAACCGAAGGAAAAAGAAGCCTTCTGCCTGGACAACACCAATACGAACTACATAAAAGAAAACTTCGTTAATGCTGTTTTCGAATCGAAAGACAAGACGATGTGGATAGGAAGCCGAAATGGTATGAGTATCGTATATCCAGACAATACAGGCTACTTCCTGACCATGAAAGAAGGCAAGAATGACTTCAGCAGCTGCGACATCCGTAACATCTGCCAGGATAGGCAAGGCAACATTTGGGTTTCTACAGATAATGAGGGTATTATCCGTATATCGGGCAATACCCGGAATATCCGTTCCCTAAAATACAGACAATACTGCCCTAAAAACGGCAAATATGCCATTAACGATGCGCAGAAATGCATGGAAGACAATCAAGGTCGCCTTTGGGCTATTTCAAATAGTGGCGGACTCTTCCTATATAATAAGGTGGAAGACCGTTTTGAATACCAGAACCGAAAGCTTCATCTTCCGGATGATCAGACCTTCTCTATAGAAGGCGATGCTTCCGGCAATATCTGGGTAGCGCTCAACAAGGCACTGGCATATATCACCTGGAAAAATCAGGAGTCAGACCATTTGCGCAACATCACTTATTTCACCCAAGAAGATGGATTGGGAGAAATCAAGTTCTCGGCAGATGCCAGTTATCAGTTCGGCAAGGAAATCTTTTTCGGAACGAGAGCAGGCTTTTTCTCTTTCCCTCCGTCGGCTATGACAAAAATGAAGAATCACAGAAACTGCAAGCTCGTCATCACCGACTTAATCATTGATGACGTACCATTTGCACAACTGGATTCAGTTCTCAAAAGTGACATTTCCGAAGAAATGCCACATTACACAAAAAGGATTTCCATACCTTCCAATGTGAAGAAGTTTGATATCGAATTCTCACTCCTCACATACGGTAATACACGAAAGAACAGCTATGCCTACCAGCTGGAAGGATATGACGAAGACTGGCAATACAGTAAACAGGATGAACATAAAGCTACTTTCCAGAACCTGAATGCAGGCACCTACAAGTTACATCTGAAGGCAAACGACGGCTACGGCAAGTGGCAGGAACTGCCATACACCATCACCATCAAGGTGCTGCCACCTTGGTATGCATCACGCCTTGCCTTCATGCTCTATATCCTGATGCTCATTGGCGGCATCTTTGCTGCTGCCAGATGGTATAAGGAGCGGGTGAAGACCAGAAACAGCCTGCAGATGGGTGTTATCCTTACCAATATCACCCACGAGCTGCTTACCCCACTCACCGTCATCTCTGCCACTATCTACAAGCTCAAGGAAAGAGCACCACAGTATGAGGAAGATTATCTGGTGATGGACAGCAACATCAACCGCACCACCCGACTCCTGCGACAGATCCTGGAAGTGAGAAAGTCGCAGGCAGGACAGCTGCATCTGCTCGTGAACCGCGGCAACCTGGTTTCCTTTATAGAAGAAGCTTGCGAGAATATCCGTCCGATGGCTGAACACCAGCAGATTAAGTTGAAGTTCAATAAGCCACATTCGGAAGGAACCGCATGGTTTGATGCCGACAAGATGGATAAGATTATCTACAACCTGCTCTCCAATGCCATTAAATATAATAAGGTGGGAGGCAAGATTGATGTATCGCTCAGACTCAGCAAGGAGCAGGCGGTCGTCACGATTGCCGATAATGGCATCGGTATGTCGAAGGAGAAGATGAAGCATCTCTACACCCGATTCTTCGATGGCGACTACCGCAAGCAGAACATGCCGGGAACCGGCATCGGACTGTCGTTGACCCACGACCTGGTGAAACTGCATCATGGCAACATCCAATGTGAGAGTCAGGAAGGCGAAGGCACTACCTTCACCATTACCCTGCCTATCAGAAAGAGTGCCTATGCACCAGATGAAATAGACAATTCAGACAAACCAAATGCAGTAAATCAGGAAGCCATCAGACAGGCAAGCCAGGAAACGGAGCAGGAATCCCAATCTGCTTCTGAAGACAAACCTAAGCTGACACCTGTCCGCCAGAGCATCTTCATTAGAAAGAATGCAAGCAAGATCCTGGTGGTTGAGGACAACGAGGAATTGTTAGCCCTGATGCTGCAGGTACTGAGCAAGAACTATCATGTGTTTACGGCAAAGAACGGAAAGCAGGCGATGAATATCATCATGAAGGAGGAACTCGACCTCGTGGTGAGCGACGTGATGATGCCGATTATGGATGGCATCGAACTGACCAAGCAGCTGAAGTCTGACAAGAGTTTCTGGCAGCTGCCAGTTATCCTGCTCACCGCCAAGAACAAGGAAGAGGACAAGACCGAGGCTTATGCCGCAGGAGCAGACGCCTATATCACCAAACCATTCAAGTTTGAGGAACTGGAAGTCCGCATCAATGCCCTGCTTGCCAACCGCAAGAAGATGATAGAAA
>ERZ1026852.1391-NODE-1391-length-12969-cov-6.788989_pt1 | contig 12969 bp, 9 predicted proteins | sample MGYA00380156_ERZ1026852 | MGnify/ENA primary metagenome ERZ1026852 (study PRJEB33269, sample SAMEA4719792) | human gut metagenome | biome: human-associated habitat; feature: organic feature; material: feces | place: Cameroon | collected 2013-10 ...
CGGTGACGGAGCTGGCGGAGGTCTACAAGGTAAGACTTTCCGGCAAGATCAAGACGCTGGAGACCAGCGAGGGCGTCTTTCAGAGCCGCACGGTAGTCATCGCCACCGGTGCATCGCCCCGCCCCTTAGGCGTTCCCGACGAGGAAGCGCTCGTTAGCAAGGGCGTTCACTACTGCGCCGCCTGCGACGGTGCACCCTATCGCGGCAAGACCGTGGCGGTGGTGGGCGGCGGCAACTCCGCCGCGGCGGATGCCCTGACTCTGTCCCGTATTGCCCAAAAGGTCTACCTCATCCACCGCCGCGACAGCCTGCGGGCAACGAAGGTCTATCATGAGCCGCTGATGGCCACGCCCAACGTGGAATTCTGCTGGAACAGCGCCGTTTCCGCTCTGCTGCACGACAGCCGCCTGACGGGGCTTCGGCTGCAAGACGTCAACACCGGCGCGGAGCGTGATCTTGCCTGCGACGGTGTGTTCATCAGCGTGGGACGCGCTCCGGCCACGGAGCTGTTCCGGGATGAACTGGCGCTGGACAAGTCTGGCTATATCATCGCGGACGAATCCACCCGCACCAGTCTCCCCGGCGTGTTCGCCGTGGGCGACGTGCGCACCAAGGCGCTACGGCAGGTGGTCACCGCCGTATCGGACGGCGCGGTGGCCGTCCACTACGCAGAGGAATATCTGGCGGAGAATCGATAATGGTGCTGCGGACGATCCTCTCATTGCCAGTTCCTGTCCACAAGCGATACGATTGCAAGCCATGCCTCATAGGAGCGGTGGGTACAAGAATTTAAGGAGATAATATATATGTGGCTGTTTTTCGGAATTTCTGCAATCATTTTTACAGGATTCAATTTGATTTGCTCTTTTAAAAGTAAGAATGAAAAATGGTTTGGATTCGCAGCCTTATCTTTCACTGCATTGACCGTATGTTCGTTTTATTCAGACGGGGCGATGCGTGTGCTAAATGAAGATTGGGGAGGCTTGATGGATATCATGCCAACCATGAGCAAGGCTCTGTGGGTATGTGTAGGAATATCGATTTTATTAAACGCTGTTTCGCTCTTTCAAGAGAAATAACCACATCTCTATCCCAAGGACAACGCCCCCGGCTGTACCCTGCAGGTCTGTGCCTTTGCCGTAGCCTACGTAGAATTTGAAAAGCAGAACGCCGTTTCATCGGCATCAGTAAGGACTTGAAGCCTCCCCCGCAAGATTGACGCAAAACACGATCTGCCACTTCTTCTACTCTCCGACCTGGAGCTACAGGCGATCCAAACCTACGGAGTCTGGCAGGAGAAGCAGCTCTGCGAGAAGGCTTCCATGGGCATCGTCCGCAGCAGCTTTCTCATCGACGAGCAGGGCGTCATAGAAAAGGCTTCGTTTAAGGTCAAGCCGATACTAACGCAGCGGAGCTGCTGGGTATCTAAAAAGTGCGTCTCAGTAGTGATATCAGGAGACGAAAGAACCTCTCCCGATATGCATCAGGAATCCCTACATGCTGGCAAAGGAGGCTGCGGCAAATGCCGCAGCCTCAGGCTTCATTTGGGATCGTTTGTGATGGCGCTCAGTATTCTTTTGGAAGAAAACATATTCACCATTGTTCCCGCTTTTTTAGGCAGTATGCTCGTTAATCCAGGCGATCATCGTGATCAAAGGGCAAGATTGACATTCTGTTTTTTATAGTTTTTACCTCATGTGTGTTTTATGATTGGATTACCGTCTTCATCAAGAAGGGGGGTCATACCGCTTATCCCTATGCCGCTTGATACCAGATAATGAACTCCTGATTCTTGATCGACAACGATCTTTAATATCCCGCCATACCGTATGTTTTCTTCACAAGCAACGCGCTAGTTTCTCCATGTATAGACTTCTGTATCCACAACGCCACAGGGGTTAGACGAGGATGTTACGGTTCGGTTGCTCCCGCTTTCCCAAGTGATATTTCCTAAGGCATCTTTTTTGATAAACTTAAATTCTATCGTTGTTCCAGAGGGAACGCTTACAGGAAGAAACCACTCCGGATAATTGGGGTTGAGCATGGATTCCGTACAGTTATCAGGATTCCAATTTCCGAGTTCCGGAATGTTCCCAACTATATAGATATTCTCACCAAGTTGAGTTTCAGCGGATACATGGAAAACTATCTGATTTTGATCTCCAGACAGAACATTATAGTAAATTGCATTACTAGTTGCCGTCCCCTTTCGCACGGTGATAGGTTGGAGTCCGGCATTAACCCCCTCGGGTACAGTTGCCACAATCTTATTGGCGGTTGTACTTTGAACAGTTGCAGCGGTAGTCCCGAAATATACCGAGATATTCCCACTAAAACCATCTCCATAAATGTGAACGGTATTTCCGGGACGTCCAGTAGTAGAGATTACATCTCCAATCTGGGGCGTGGAAGGCGCTTCGGATGCTTGGTATTGCCATACGCAAACGCCGCCGCCAGAAATAGTAAACGAAGGTATGAGATTGTTCTGCACAGTCGTGGCAGTACCAAACAAGGATCCGTCCAAATAATCCGAATACTGTCCGGTGGGAAGATTTGTTTGAATTGCAGGAATAACGCTTGCACTATCGGGTTGTCGGTTGACTGCAACGACAACTACGTCATCGTAGAATTGTCGTTCAAAAACCATCACATTATCATCACTATAGCGAACGGTTGTAGTGCCGTATGCAATTGCATCGTTTGAGCGCCGCAGGGTAGATAGGGTTGCTATAAGCTGATATGCTGTTGTTGTTGTACTAAAGCCACATTCGGTGGGCATGTATACTCTTCCTGCAACATCACTTGCATCACCGGGTATAACATACTGTTCCGTTCCGTAGTAGATTGTTGGAATGCCCCTTGATGTCAGCAGAACTGCAAGCGCCGCATTGTAGACTTTCTGACTCCTTTGGGTATATCCAAAGCGGGTAACATCGTGATTATCTAGGAAGGTTACAGTCTGATTAGGATGGTCGTAATCCTCCTGAGTATATACCAACATATTGGCAAAGTTGCTCATTGGAGTAGAGAATGAGCCAAATGTTGTACTTGCTGCTCGGTAGAACTCAAAATCAAGGTTGTTTACACCAGTTTGCTTGGGAAAATAAACGTATTCATCATATTTGGGATCTGGTCTGCCAATAAAGAATTCACCAAAGTGAGTAACTGTTTTTCTGGAATCCACAACATCTTTTAGACCCTTTACAAAAGACGGATCCATATGAAGAGTAGCATCATGGCGAATACCATTTACTCCCAAATCACTCCAAAACAGCATGGCGGCTTCCAAATACGCAACAACATCACTATGTTGCTGCGAGAAGTCCGCAAGCGAACCTAAATCCTTATGCCGGTATCCAAATCGGCTAGAGTCATTGCCTCTGTCCCCAAGACCATGGAACCAGCCATTTATATTGTTGTTGGGATCAGCGATCAAGTTTTCAATCAGTCCGTCATTGTTGTAGTCATATGGTTCTCCATTTGCATCAAAAGCAAATTCTCCATTTTCCTTGCGGTCTGGCTCATACAGTTTTCCATCTTCTGGAGCATTGTTGTTTGTTGGGTTCATTTCACGGCTTGTATGATTGGTAACAAAATCGATTACCAATTTAATGCCGTTTTCATGAAGAGCATCCCGCAAACCCTTGAACTCATTAAGAGTACCAAAATGCTTGTTTGTTGCAAAATAATTACGCACATGATATCCATGAAAGCTGGTCCAAGTGTCGTAACTCCCGTCATTTTGATAATCAATTATCGCTGTATCTCGATTTTCATAGGGCGCGGAAATCCAAACAGCGGTTACGCCCATCCCTTTCAGATAAGGAATTTTTTGAACAATGCCATCCCAATCCCCACCTTGATATAGTTTCAAGTCTGCCCCAGTTCCGTCATATAAGTTGGAACTAAAACCAACCGGAATATTATTTGTACTGTCGCCATCATAGAAGCGGTCAGTAATAATCTGATAGATGACATCTTTGGACGAAACTGGGCCAAGGTCATTGACAGTTTCTTGAGCAAATACAGTCGCGCCAGGTATGGATAGCAACAAAACTATTACCAGCACGAACACTAAAACTCCTCTAGCACGCTTCATGCCATATTTCCTCCTTCCGCATAATGGCCTTAATATCTCGTGTAAAAACCCTAAAACTTATGCTCTACGGCTCCTGGCTCCCTTCCTTTCATCGTTTTAAGTTTGCTTTGTGCGTCTGGTTGACTTTCTCTCCACAATGTTTGAAGTCGTTACATACGTCTGAATTTGCTTATTGGGATGCTTGATTATGTCTATTATCAACTTACCAGCTTGCCTGCCTAAGTCCCTTACATTGATATCCACAATGGTGAGCTGCGGTTCTATTACTTGAGAGAGCGGGTAGTCATCAAACGCAACAATGCCGATATCCTGTGGAATCCTTATGTTTTTCCTGCAAAGAGCGTCAACACACCCCATGGCAATATAGTTGTTGGCACAGATAATGGCGTCCGGCAGGATTTTATGATCCAGGAGCTTCATCGTCATAAGGAAGCTGTCTGCGCGGGTGGATTCTCCCAACCAGATATACTGATCTTCCAATTGCAGGCCGGCATTTTCGAGTTCCTGCTTTACACCTTGCAGTCGATGCAGCGACCCAAAGTCGTAATACTGTCCGCCGATAAATGCAATTTTCCGGTATCCCCGTGAAAGAAGATAAGCCGCTGCGACGGTTCCGGAGTACACATTGTTGTTGTCAATCCAACACACCTGGCTTTCAAAATTCGGCGCGCCCAACACGATGTGAGGAAAGTGCGATTTTGTAAGCAATCCGGACAAGGGGTATGCTATTACGGAAACGTGGATGGCCAGTGCGTCGGCACTTTGCCGATAAATCACTTCCTTGGCTACTTCGTATGCAGTTGCCGTGTCTACTCCGCGAAGCTGAAGTCGATACCCTCTGGCGCTCAAAGACTCCTCCAAGCCCGCAATCATCTCAAACATATGCGGATTCTGAAAGGCTGTGTTCGGAGCTAAATTTGCTAAAACCGCAATCGTTTTGGTCGTGCCTCTGGCAAAGCTCTGTGCGCTGGCGTTTGGATAATAGTTGAGTTCCTGCATAACCCTGCGCACCCGCGCCGCTGTTTCCTCTGAAATACTGTAGTGCCCATTGATCACTTTGGACACGGTAGAAACAGAGGTGCCGGCCGCTACCGCAACATCCTTAATCGTAATACCCATGACACAGCCCTCCATGCAGAATAATCATACAACTATTTTAAGTATAATTTATTCAGCATTGACCGTCAACAAATACTGCAAAGCCGTGATCGCAGAGTTTCCTGTGGTCAAGTCCTTCGCTCCAATGCAGTTTACCGTATTCCTCGTCCAAATCAACGGCTTTGCCGCTGCGATTGATACAGATGGTAACACGCTGATTGCAGTATTCCCTTGCATAGATGATTAGTCCGCTTCCGCGCTCTGCAGATACCACGCGGAAATCGCCACGGCGAAGCGGTTTCAGTGTTTTGCGCATGGAAATGGCTTCCTTGAAAAAAGTACACAGGGTCGAATTTTCGTTATCCCACGGCATCGGACAACGGTATTCTTCTTCTGAAAGACCTTGAACACCCAGTTCATCACCATAGAAAACCGTGGGCATTCCGACAAAAGTCATCATAAAAAGAATGGCCAATCGATACCGCCTCATGTCTCCGCCGCACAAAGACAGAAACCGGCTCACATCATGGCTGTCCAGCAGATTCATCTGCGCCGGAGTCATCTGCATCCGATAGCGCATGAGCATATCCGTGATACGTCCCGCAAAATCCGATGCATCAATGGATTGCTCCGCAAAAAACAGATTGCAGTGCTTTCGGAAATCGTAATTCATGGTGGAGTCAAACATGTCGCCCTGGAGCCAGTGCCCTGCGCTTTCCCATACTTCGCCGATGAGCAGCACATCCGGGTCAATCTCCTTCACCGCTTTTCTGAATGCCCGCCAGAAGCCATCGTCCACTTCACTGGCAACATCCAGCCGCCAGCCGTCGATGTGGAAATTCTTCACCCAATAGCGTCCTACCTCGCAAAAGTACTCTCGCACAGCAGGGTTCGCTGTATCCAGCTTTGGCATCATCCGCTCATAGGCGAAGCATTCGTATTCCGGATAATCCTCCGGATCGTCCGGACACACCACGGGGAATTTCAAACTGTAGAACCAGTCTCTGTAAGAGGATGCCTCTCCTTTTTCCACCACATCTTCAAAGGCGAAAAAATGCCAGCCGCAATGATTGAACACGCCGTCGATCAAAATGCGGATTCCCCGTGCATGAAGCACACGTACCAGATGATGCAGTGCCTCGTCGCCGCCAAAGCACGGGTCAACGTGAAAATAATCCAAAAGATCGTATTTGTGGTACTCTCCTGCCACAAAGATGGGATTCAGGTATACGCAGTTCACGCCCAGCTCTTCCAGATAGTCAACATTGTCAGCAATACCCCACAATGTGCCGCCCAATTTGCTGCGTACGGGCTGACCATGATAGTCAATGGCTCGATCCTGAATGGAAATGCGTTTGACCCCTGAGGCAAAGCTGTCGGGGAAAATATTGTACACCACAGCGTCATTGACCCAGTCAGGCACAACCGCAATGTCTGCCCGGTGGTTGAACGGCAGCTTGAAATACTGCGAACGGTCATCCACCAGATGATCGGTAAATACATCGCCGTAATACAGGACCCGCTCGGTACCGTCATTCAGATGGAAGTAATAATACAGTCGCTTATAGGGACTATCCAGCACTACCTGCCAGTAATCATGATACAAATCGCTCGCTGCCACCTTCATGGCGACAGGAGTAAAAACGATGGGAGTAACACGGCAGGCGGTATCGCCATAGTAGAGCGTGCAGCTCTTCAAATCGCCTTTGGCGCAGCGCAGGCGAAAAACGATGTGCTTTTCGTCAAGTCCATGCGCGTACTGCGACATGGGGATGTGTAAAACAGCTTCTTTTTTCATGCTTATCCTTTCACTCCGCCGGCCGTTAAGCCGGAAGTCATGTACTTCTGGCATAGGAAGAAGATGATCAGCACCGGAATTGATACGGTAATGGACGCGGCGGCAAAAACCGGCCAGCTGCCGCTCATTTCCGTTGCCTGCAACGCATACAGTCCGGCAGCCAGCGTGTAGTTCTCCTCGCCGGTCATAAAGGTTGTAGCATAGATATACTCGTTCCACACATAAATCAGGACCATCAGAGCTGTGACAACGATACTGGGCTTCGCCAAAGGCAAAACAATTCGCGTGACTACCTGAAGAGAATTCGCACCGTCCATCCGGGCAGCTTCTTCGATTTCCACGGGTACCGTGTCAAAATAGCCCTTGATATTCCAAAGGCTGAAGACCGCCATGGTCCCGGTATAGATCAGGATAAGGCCGGTTCGGTGATTGATAAGTCCCATCGGGCGGAGCAGGCGGTACACGGCAAACATCGACAGGACAGCCGGAAACGAATTGAGCAGCACAAGGCACTTCAAAATCGGTCTGCGACCGGGAAACCGCCGCCGTGAAAAACAGTAGGCAGCCGGAATTGCTGCGCAGAGTGACAGGGATACAGTAACGACCGCCAAATAAACGCTGTTGCCAAGCCATGTGAGAATATCTTCACCAAAAAGGACACGGCGGTAGTTTTCCAGTGAGAAGTTCTTGGGGGTAAAGGAAAAATCCGAACTCAACAATGTGTTTTGTCCGTTGAGGGAAACACTAATCGAATAGAGAATAGGAATCAGTGTAATAAAACACAGGACAATAAAGAAAATATTCAGTGCCGTAAGGCGAACGCGTTCTTTTTGTTTGCGGCTCATCTGGAACCCTCCTCTTGCAGCCGATACCGGGCGGAGAATACAATCAGCAACACAAAGATAATGATCGATATGGCAGAGCTGTATCCATAGTTATTGCTGATGAATGCATTTTCGTAGGCATAGGTCAAAATAGTATGCACATGTGCGCCGGTTTTGGCTCCAGCCTGCTGTGTCAGAAGATAGATCACATCGAACTGCTTGAAGGTTGTGAAGATGGTGATAATAACAGCCGGCGCAATGATGGGACGAATGGCTGGAACCGTAATATAACGGGTGCGCTGCACCCATCCGGCACCATCAAGCAAAGCGCTTTCAAAGTAACTTTTGTCTATGCTCTGCATAGCGCCATCCATAATCATAATCATAAACGGCAGTGCAAGCCAAAGATTGACAGCCGTGCAGCAGATAAACGCCGACACATCCGAGGATAGCCACCGCATAGTCTCCAGCCCCAGCTTTTCCATCCACTGGTTCAGCAAGCCGAACTGTGTGTTGAACATTCCGGTTTTCCAAAGAAGAATGGAGACATAGCCGGGCATGGCCCACGGAAACATCAGCAGCGTTTTATACAGCTTCCGAAACCGCAAGTTCTGTATATTCAACAGGCTTGCCAGCACAAAGGCAATCACCAGCTGCAACACCATATTGACCACCGTCCACAAAACGGTTACGAGAAGCGCCGATAAAAACCCGGAATCAAAAACGAACAGCGCACGGATATAATTCTCCAAGCCGATAATGGTAAAGTCAAACCAGTGGTACACGTTCATGTTGGTCAGAGAGATATAGAACGTATAGAGGATGGGAAAGACTACTACCAAAGCAATCAGCAGGAGGGACGGTCCGGACCATAAATAGGAGCGGAGCCACTCCTTTTGTAGCTTACGTTTCATAGAAAGATCCTCAATGCATGGCGTCAATCAAGCTGTTCGCTTGCGTCAATGCGGCAGCAAAGGCTTTGTCTATCCCCGATTTGGAGAGGTTTACATCTGTCAGCAAATTACCGACTACTGTCCACATAACATCCATTTCGGGGATATTGGGCATGGGTACGGCAATTTCAGCGGTAGTGCGCATTGCCTGCACCAGTGTATCATCACATACACGGCTGTCATCATAGCATGCGCTGTTTGCCGGAGCACAGCCGCTTGCTTGCGCCAGCACAACACCCACTTCCGGATCCAGCAATGCATGCAGCAGCTTTTGGACTGCGTCCGTTTTGTTCTGTGCCGCGAAGGTCAACACATGAATCCCCTGCACGCCGGAGTAGGGAGCAAGAGCCCTGCCTGTTTTATCTACCGTAGGCATCGAAGCAATGCCGAGGTCTATATTCGCTTCACGGGCAGAGGGAACCATCCACGGACCGCCGATTGTTGCGTCCGCTTTCCCCTCCAAAAACAGGGTATTCACCGTAGAATACTCCGTTTCCCCAGGCATCAGATCTACAAATTTCAAATGATACTCCAACGCGTCCTTGACCGCCTGCTGATCGGGGAACGGTGTGCCGTCTGCATCGATAATACTGCCGCCAAAGCCGTGAATCCATGCAGCGCTGTAATAGGCGGTGCTGTGCTGCTCCACAAAGCCGTAGCGACCGCGTCCGGTGTTTTCTTTCATATACGCCAGCAATTCTTCTGTGGTGGTCGGCACCTCTTCATCCTGCATATAGCGTCGATTATACATAAACAGCAGCGTTTCAAAATACAGGGGAAGCTGGTACAAGCCGCCGTTGTAGGTCGCAGCCTCCAGCGTCATGGGGAGATAACCGGACAGTTCACTTTGTGAGATCAGCTCTGTAACAGGCGTAAGTATTCCCATTTCGGCAAAAACGCCTATTTTGTCATGGGCAAATATGAACAGATCGGGAGCGGAGGAAGGATCATTGCCTACCAGCTTCAGCGAGTCTGTCAGGCTGGTTTTCTTTTCAAACCGTACCGTGATATCAGGCAGTGCCTTATCCAGATAAGCCTGTAAGGATTCAATGACTGCGGCCTCCTTGTCGTGCCACACAACAAGAGTATTCGGATCGGCAGCTTTGCCGCCAGATCCGCCGCACGCCGCCATGGTCATTACTATCAGCAGCGCCAGCGTCAGGGCGAGAAACCGTTTCATAATATCCCCTTTCTAATACATAGTGCGGGGATGCAAAAACGCATACCCGCACTGTTGTTATCAACTGTTACTTTGCTTTTTTCTTCTTTACCACAACAACGACCGCAACCGCTGCCGCAGCAGCAACAGCCAAAGCAACGCAAACAATCAGAACGGTATTGTTCTTTTCAGCGGCAACGATTTCGCTGCCGACAGGTTCCTCGTAGCTGACGGTTGCATTTTCCGCATCAGACACAACAATCCATACATCCTTTCCGACTTCAACAGACAGATCAGCGGTCTGGACAGAGCCTTCATTGGCGTTAATGATTACGGAGTTAATCCAACCGGGAACCTCGATGGTATACCAGTCGCCATCCATTGTAAGAGCCTCACCGGGCCACGAAGAAAATACATTTGTGCCGTCCGGCGCAGACCATGCCCAACAGCACGGAGCAGACCAGTCGGAGGGAACCTGAACGCGGACGGTAATATTTTCGGCCGTTTTGTTCGGATCTGTGTCGGAGAGCTCATAGCTCAGATCCTCATAAACGGTAATCCAGAGCTCCTTGCCCTCAATGCTGATATCGGCTGTCTGAACAGTGCCCTCGTTGCCGTTAACGATGACAGAATTCACCCATGTAGGGGCTTTGGCGGTGAACCAGCCGTCTTCACCCTCCTTCATAGCCTGACCGGGCCATGCCGCAAATGCATTGGTACCATCGGGGGCAGACCATGCCCAAAGATTTACATTTTTCCACGTCAGCGGCACATAAGCATGTACTGTAAACTTCTCCACATACTCGGGGATCTCTGCCATACTCTGCGCTTCATAGTTTACAGAAGCGGTCGCGTCATCGGCAACCGTGATCCAAACGGCTTTGCCGGCCTCTACCGCAATGCCTTCCGTCTGGACAGAGGCCTCACTGGCATTGACAATGATGTTCTGCACGAAGCGTGGAACATAAGTGTAATACCACCCATCATCCAAAGGCTCAAGCTGCTCGCCAGGCCATGCCTCAAAAGCGTTTGTGCCATCATCCGCCCAGGCCCAACAGCAGGGAGCGTCCCAGCCTTCAGGTACGGATACGCAAACAGGAATCATCTCGTTGCTCTTCTCTTCTTCCGCAAAGGCAACCGTATAAAGCGAGGAAATGCACAAAGAGACAGCTAAAAGAATGGTCAATACCTTTTTCATCTTACTTTCCTCCATTTTTTTGTCCCAATATCACTATAGGGCATTTTTATTATAATTCACGCCAAAAATGCTGTAAATCGTTTTTTGTGAAACTGCTTTCCAACTTTAAAAACGCCTGCCCTCTCGATATTTCCTGTTTTATTTGTTGAAATAGCCAAATATCGTGGCCGCGTTATGGCAGCTTGTCCAGCAAAACGACATAAGGCTGTTAGCTGCATAGGAAATCAGTTTCTCATTTTCTTTGCTTCTCACCCGTTCCCTCTGTACAAAAAAGCAGGAGGATTACCATCTCCGGCACTCCTCCATAACCTTTCAAGTGAATAATTTTGAGTTTTGAACCCAGGACAGCTTTTTTCAACAGACACTGCCGTGGTCGCAAAGCAAGCCATCAGCCTTCAGGCTGGTGTTTACGGAAGCTCTTGCAGTATTCCTCAACGCCGCCGCTTGGTACAAGGTCGGCGTATGCCCCTCCTTCAGTATTTGGACGCCAGCCGTCCATGAGCTCGTCATTCTCCATGATAAATGGGCTCGCCGTATCCTGCCCCCATGAGGTGTCATATTTCCCCATAAGGTAATCGCTCAGTGCCGTTCGGTCGGCAAAGCGCAGCATCCGGTACGGCTCCTGAAAGGCAACCTTTTCTACAAAGTACAGCGTCCCGTCCTCCGCCGTCAAAAGTACGCCAACATGCCCGACAAACAGCAGAGATTCCTCCTCGGTCGGCTTATCGTGGAAGAATACCGTGATGAGGCGGATCCGTTCATTCTCCCGAAAGGTAACGCCGCGGGAAGCCCATTCCTCTTGTACGGTTTGCACATGACGCTTGATCTCCGTGGTATCCTCCGCCTTCATGGAGGAATACAGTGCGCGGAAATCTGCAAGGCTGCTTCCGCCCAGCGCATCGGGATCTGTTTTCAGCGTTTCCGCGTCCACAAACAGCACATCCTCACCGGCATTGATTTGAGAGTCTGCGCTCACGGAGAGGAAGTCCCCAAACAGGCTCATGGCGGTGATCCGGCAGTTATAGCCCGGAAACGTCCCGTTCTTCGCCGTCCATTCGTCCTGCATTGTATAAGGGTCATATTTCGTATACAGCAGCTCCGCTTCCTCAAAGCCATCCGTAAGCCATTCCTGCTTCACGCTGTCATGAAAGCGGTCCACACGGCGGAAAAAGCTCTGAATACGCCCGTCCGATACGCCTGTGTCGGAGAGCAGCTCCTTCAAAAGTTCCCTTGATCCGCTGTCGTTCAGGTTCGTGTACTCGATCCTATCCAATGTCGGTCGCTGCTCGGCCGCGCCGCAACCTGCGAATGCGGAAGCGATAAGAATAGCACATATAGCCAGCATTGTCTGCCGAAATGATTTCATAATCTGCTCCATCCTTTCCTTTGACCATCGACTATTTTGCAAAGCTTATTATACCATTCAAACATAAGGTCTATGTTAAGCAAGAGGTCTTTGGGGCGATTGGAACAGCGAAAGACTGGCTTTCACCACGCGGCTGACAAAGCGGATTATCTCATCTTTGCTGTATTTGTCATAGCCCTCCACGACAACATGCATCAGTTCATTTGGCAGATGGGTATACATCATCTCAAGATCTGTTTCACTGGCATTGGGCAGTTCTTTCCGCCAGTAGGCAATACTGTCATCCTTGGCCAGGGCAATCATCCGCATAAGGACTGTTGAGTTTGTATTCCCCAAAATCAGGACTCGACACACCGCCTGATTCTGATTGACCATATCGTAGATGGCTTCGATCAGAGCCGCCACATCAAACGAATTGACATAGCGAAGGGATTTCTCAAATGTGTTGAACCGCGCCCCATTCGCTGTCTTCCC
>ERZ1026852.1393-NODE-1393-length-12966-cov-26.782434_pt1 | contig 12966 bp, 9 predicted proteins | sample MGYA00380156_ERZ1026852 | MGnify/ENA primary metagenome ERZ1026852 (study PRJEB33269, sample SAMEA4719792) | human gut metagenome | biome: human-associated habitat; feature: organic feature; material: feces | place: Cameroon | collected 2013-10 ...
GAAGTGGTTTGGTTTCTCCAAGATGGAGATACTTACACCAGACGAATTGGTGGAAAGAATCAATAGAGAGTAATCAATACGCAACATTTCAAGAATACGAAGATGAAAATACTATTTATATTAACATTGTGCTTCTATATTAATGTAGAAGCACAATGTAAAAGTAATAAATCAATATATGGCAATGCCATATCTGTATTATACGAAAAATTACTAAAGGATGAAGTTTTGGAAAAGACTGATACTCTTTTTCTTATTTTAGATGAAAAAGTGAATTTAAATAAAGAACAAGACAAGATAAGCAAAAATATTTCTTTTAAAGTTCCTTTTTTGAGATTGGGAGAAAGTTCACCTATATATAAGATGAATCCATATTTTATTTATAAAAAGAATAGGATAATAATCAAAATTAATATATGTCAAATTACACACGAAAAAGACGGGATGAGAATAATATCTTCTGGTACTTTTGTGCTCTATTATAGAATAAAAGGTGTATCTTATAAATTAATAAAGATTGAGAATCGAGGTATATAATATATATAACTTAACTTTCTCATTTGAATTAAACCGCAGTTTTTAGGTTATAATTATTCATAATCCTATTAAACCATTCGTTTTTCAAAGTGATAGACATCATGATTTCGTTTACGTCACCAGAAGTTAGTTCTGCAAGTTCTGCAACGACCTCCATGATGGCTTCCCATATTCTATCATTATGAGGTGTTCATATCACCTGAGAAACTTAAGTAAGATAATAAATGCTCTCTGGCGCTCGGAATCGCATGGGATAGGACGCAAGGAACACAGGATATAATCAGAACATGGCATTTGCTGTGCCACGTTTTTACATTAAAAACAAACAAATTAAAACAATATGAAAAAAAACTTTTCGAACACAAAGACTATAAGATTAGTTCTCTCGGTATGTTTTGCTTTGGGGGGATTTTGTGCACAAGATTCCAACCTTTATGCCCAGCCTGCAAGCGGCTGTAAATTAGCTTCACAAACCGTCATTTTGCCCTGTACGGAAGTAGCCAACTTAAACGGCTTGGTTATTCCCTCCAATTTCTTCAAGGAAGCCTGCAATGGAGGAGCTGTTCTTTCGGTTACAACAAAGACTTCCGATACTGGTGCTTCTTACGCAGATGTGAAAGGCATTATTCGTTCTGTTGACCCCGATGCCCCAAACATAGAATGGGAGATTCTGTTGCCAATGAAATGGAATGGAAGAAGTTTGCAATTGGGAGGAGGTGCCAACAACGGTTCCATCCCTAACGTTCATGGCACATCAGCATTCGGAAGCGTGAAACCTATCGATGCCGGTTATGTGGTCTATGGAGATGATTCTGGACATCAGTCGAGTAGCGGTATGGATGCATCGTTTGCTTCTAACGAGGAGTCTCTGAACAATTATATTCGACAACATCTGATTAAAGCGCATGACGTGATGCGTTATGTGGTGAACCATTTTTATGGACAGGAGCCTGTGTTTAATTATTTTGCTGGTTGCTCTACGGGTGGACGCGAAGCCTTGGAATGCGCCACCACCTACGGCAAGTACTACGATGGCGTTTTTTGCTCACAACCGGCTTCCAACTATGTGCTGGCACGACTGTGGGGAGCCGTTCTCTCACAAGCTGTTTACAAAAATTTTGATGCTGATACTTATCCATATTCGGACGGGTATATTGACGAAGAAACCCTCAAGGGCATACAGCAAGATGCTATTTCGCTTTACGACAAATGGGATGGAATAGAAGACGGAATAGTCTGCAACATCTTTGCAGCGCGAAACAACCGAGATAATTTTTTGAACATCATCCGGAAAAAATATCACTTGACAGATGCCCAAATGAATACGATAGATGTATATGCCAATGGCTTCCGTTTGGAGTATGCCATGAAAAACGGAATGAAAACCTACAAAGGGTGTTCAGCCTTAGAAGGTGGCGCGATGGATTTAGGTTCAAGTGAAGTGCCACGTGAACCACTCGACACCCGATACAATGTGCATCATGGAGACCGCGCCGATGGTATATTCAAGTATTTCTTCACCAAAGATCCGACATGGAAACTGATAGAACATGACTATTTCCATCCTGACGAGAATTTATATCGCATATTGATGGATGCCTCGGCACGCTATGATGCCAACAGCCCGGATTTTGATGATTTTATCTCTCATGGCGGAAAGCTGATATTGTTTTCCGGCTGGATGGACATGTCGATGAGTCCTTGGCAATTGATTGATCAATACAAAGGGTATGTTGATAAATATGGACAAGAAACGACCGACTCCTTCTGCAAGTTCTACATAATGCCTGATGCAACTCATGGGCGGGGCGTAACCATGGACTATATGAGTTGGCTTGACCAATGGTGTACTACGGGAAACTATCCGCAAGAAACCCTTTATGCCACCATGCGTAGGACCCATGGGCAGATGCCTATGGCAGAATATCCAGGATGGGTGAAATACATAGGTGGTGACCCGATGTCCGGAACAAGCTATCAGATTATCAAACAAACAAACGAATAAACATATGAAACGTTTCTTTTTATTCTTTTTTGCCAGCCTGTGTGCGGTAATACCGGTATGTAGTCAAGTTAATGTCTTGGAACGTTGTACCCCCGAATCACAAGGAGTCCCTTCGGAAAAGATTACAGCTCTGTTCGATTCGCTGATGACGTTTCCGAATACAGACATTCATAGTGTAATGGTTTTGCGACATGGGAAAGTCATTGCAGAAATGTATCCGGCTCCTTTCAAGCCAGAATATGGTCATCAGTTATTCTCTTGTTCGAAGACATTTACTGCTGCTGCGGTGGGCATAGCCATTATGGAGAATCGTTTAAGACTTGACGACCGGCTTGCTACCTTTTTCCCCGAACTTTTACCCGATTCCATCTCTGAATGGTTGGCCGAAATAACTGTCCGTGACCTGCTGACAATGACTTCCGGTTTTGAGGTGGATACGAAGATGAGGACATTTTCTTCACATTGGATAGAGGGATATTTGAAACATCCTATGGTAGCAAGACCAGGGGAACGGTTTGCATACGACTCTATCGACACTTATTTGCTTTCGGCCATTGTTCAACGAGTCACAGGAATGAAAATGATGGATTACCTTAAGCAACGTCTTTTTCTCCCATTAGGCATTACAGAGGCTTATTGGGAAGAAAGTCCCGAAGGCATCAATTGCGGAGGCTGGGGTTTGTATTTGCAGCCTGAGTCTTTGGCCAAATTCGGGCAATTGTTGTTGAACAAAGGGGAGTGGAATGGAATGCGGTTGTTACCTGCGAAATGGGTAGATGAAATGACCTCACGGAAAGTAAATCTACCTAACCGCGACGATTATGGCTACCAGATGTGGATGTGTGCATACCCCAATGCATCGCGTGCAGACGGGGCGTATGGACAATATATTATTGTCATTCCCGACAAAGAAATGGTCATCACTATCACCCAGTGTATGACTGGCAATGGGGGGAAGGAGCAGAGCCATATATGGAATGTCCTTTTGCCTCACGTCTCCGAAACTCCTTTGGCAGTAAAAAAAACAAAAAAGTTTGCAAAACGTTGGCAACAATATAGCCATCCGATACCGCAGGGAAAGGTGTCTTCTTCAACTATGAAGAAAATACAGAGTAATAATTACCAATTGGAAGACAATGTGTTAGAATGGCGTTCTTTCCGTTTTGAACCTTCCGAGAATGGCTTGTCTCTCTACGTGATGGATAAAGCTGGGAAAGAAAATAAAATCGCTTTGGGTTATAAAGAATGGAAAACCTCCCCCATCTCTTTCTATCCACCCAATTCCCGTCGATCCACATTGGGCAGTTTCAGCAATATTCCCACCCCTTTTTTAGTAGGTGGAGCTTATGCGTGGGGCAGCCATAATCAGTTGGAAGTTAAGCTCCACTTCGTTAACTGGATGAGTGCGGTTAAGCTGGTTTTTAATTTCCAAGACGACAAGATGCACGTTGATATTTACAGAAACTTCGACAAATCCCACACATTCACACGAAAGAAATTTTCCGGATTATAGGGGGCGGCGTGACTGATTTTTACTAAAAAATCAAAGATTTATGTATCTCGCCTCTGTCATTGCACGCAAGGTGGAGTTTAAAGCCATGGCCACGGCTTTCGGAAAATAAGACTTCATCGTACCCTTAATGAAGAACAGGTAGTAGTGCTTGAAATTGCGGAATGTACCAAAATGAAAATACAACAGAATGGTCATGATTTCACTGTCGGACAACGACGCTTGACGACGTCTACGCTTGACTCCGCTATTGTCTTCAAGTAGGTTTCCTGCATTTTCTGCATCAAAATGTTTGCAAAACTCGTCTATTATATAAAATAATTCTGTAACTTTGTAATCGGTAGTCATATCAAATGTTTTTGTAACTAATTGATTTTCACCTATAAAGATACAAAATATTTGTGAGACTACCAACTTTTTATAAACTATTTCTTATCCCGAACTGGGGTAAATATTTACTAACTTTACTTAGTTAAAAATATAAACTCCAATCCGGAACTGTGAAATAAAGTTCGGAATCGAGTAGGAGATAAACACCTATGATTAGTGTTTACCTCCTACTCGATTTTGTCAAAGTATGATGCTACAAAATAGACAATCGAAATGACCGTATAAAGGAAACACGGCAAGAATATCCAAAGCAAAGTCTTTACCCAACCATTCGACAACCAAACACCTTCATTCCTTGACATCATATTAGACATATCATAGAAATGGCGAGTGAGGATATCCTTGTTCTCCTTTCGGTGGTCTTCAAGAAGTTTGGACTCATCGCCAATGAGTTTCTTTCTGTCATCTGTCAGTTTCTCAATGTCGGCATCATCAACCTTAGCCTTGAATTTTATATCTCTCACTTTGGCAATAAAGCTATCAATGGCTTTTGTAACAGCGTCTGCTTTATCGGTGGCTTTATTCAAGTTGTCCTTTGCTTCCTGTAAAGAAGTTGTTGCCGTTTCAAGTTCTGATTTTGCTGAAGTCAAGCTATTGCCAGCATCCTTGTAGGCTTGAAGCTGTTGGTCAAACTTATCCGAAGCCTTGTCCGTTTCGATACTCTTGTCAATCGTGTTCTCGAAAGATCCGAAATCCATATCTGAGATTTTACTTTTACCTATCGGCATAATGTCAATGCTGTTGGTTGAACATTCGGTTATCTGCCTACAGTATAGTATACGATACTCTTATTTATTAACAAAGTTGCATGTTGTAAGCAAAGCGAAAGAATTTGCTTACAATATGTTTTATTTTTATATGTATTTTTAATGCGATTGTAAGCAGTTGCTGTAAGCTGTCAACTTTAATGTTATTTTAATCTTAGTTTGTTTATCAATATGAAAGCAAATTATTAATTTTGCAACCAATTTGATAGGAATAACAAGAATTTATTAATTAAAAGCAACAAGATGATGGCAAACGGATTGTATAATGCTGCTTACGAGCATGATGCTTGTGGAGTAGGCATGGTGGTGAATATCCATGGAAACAAAAGCCATGAACTGGTTGACAACGCCTTGAAGGTTCTTGAGAACATGCGTCATCGTGGCGCAGAAGGTGCAGACAACAAGACTGGTGATGGTGCAGGAATAATGTTACAGATTCCTCACGAGTTTATATTGCTTCAGGGTATCCCTGTGCCTGAGAAGGGAAAGTATGGCACAGGATTAGTTTTTCTTCCTAAAGATGAGGCTTTGCAGGGACAGATTCTCTCGGTAATGATCGAGGAGATAGAGCGCGAGGGATTGTCGTTGATGCACCTTCGTAGCGTGCCTACAAATCCTGATTGTCTTGGTAACGCCGCCCTAACCACGGAGCCTGCCATAAAGCAGGTGTTTATCACGGGCGTTACCGACGACAAGGTAGACATCTTTGAGCGCACCTTATATATAATAAGGAAGAAGATAGAGAAGCGTGTGGCTGAGCTCATAGCCCAGCATCCTGAGCAGCAGGCGCTTCACGATTTCTATATCTGCTCACTTTCAAGTCGCAGCATAGTTTACAAGGGAATGCTCTCGAGCCTTCAGCTTCGTCAGTATTTCCCTGACCTTACAAATAGTTATTTTACAAGCGGATTGGCACTCGTTCATAGCCGCTTCAGCACAAACACATTTCCAACATGGAGTCTTGCACAACCATTCCGTTTGCTTTGCCATAATGGCGAGATAAACACCATTCGTGGCAATCGCGGGTGGATGCAAGCCCGTGAATCAGTATTGTCGAGTCCAGCCCTTGGCGACATCAGCAACATTTCGCCTATTGTGCAGCCTGGCATGAGCGACTCGGCATCGTTAGACAACGTTTTTGAATTCTTCGTGATGAGCGGTCTCTCGTTGCCACACGCTATGGCTGTGATGGTGCCTGAGAGCTTCAACGACAAGAATCCTATTTCCGAAGACCTTAAGGCATTCTATGAATACCATTCTATATTGATGGAGCCATGGGATGGTCCTGCAGCCCTTCTATTCTCCGACGGACGTTTTGCTGGCGGTATGCTCGACCGTAATGGTCTGCGTCCAGCTCGCTATACCATCACCAAGAACGATATGATGGTAGTGGCATCAGAAGTAGGAGTAATGGATTTCGACCCTCAGGATATTGCCGAAAAGGGACGTTTGCAGCCAGGAAAGATTCTGCTCATCGATACCCAAGAAGGAAAGATATATTATGATGGTGAGATAAAGGAGCATCTTGCTGCCCAACATCCATATCGCCAATGGCTCAACACCAATCGTATTCAGCTCGAGAAGATACACTCTGGCCGTAAGGTGAGCAACGCTGTTGACAACCTATTGCAAAAGGAAATGGAGTTTGGTTTTGGCGAAGAAGATGTAGACGGCACAATCGTACCTATGTCGGTAAATGGTCAGGAGCCAACAGCCTCTATGGGTAACGATACTCCGTTGGCAGTATTGAGCGACAAGCCACAGATATTCTTCAACTATTTCCGTCAGCAGTTTGCTCAGGTCACCAATCCTGCTATCGACTCCATTCGCGAGAACCTCGTGATGAGCCTTACAGAATATATCGGTAGGGTAGGCTCAGGAATTTTGAATCCTGACGAAACCAACTGCAAGATGGTTCGTTTGCCACATCCAATACTTACCAACACCCAGCTCGACATACTTTGCAACATCCGCTACAAGGGCTTCAACACCATTAAGTTGCCTATGCTCTTCTTGCGCGACAAGGGCGAGGAAGGACTCCGCGAAGCCCTCGACAATTTATGCCAACAGGCTGCTAAGAGTGTTGACGATGGCTACAACTATATCATCCTTTCCGACCGTGATGTAGACAACCAGCATGTGGCTATACCTTCGCTCCTTGCCGTGAGTGCCGTTCACCACTACTTGATAAGCATCGGCAAGCGTGTGCAGACAGCCCTTATCGTAGAGAGTGGCGAAATTCGCGAAGTGATGCATGCTGCCCTATTGTTGGGCTATGGCGCTTCGGCATTATGCCCATACCTCACCTACGCCATCTTGGACGACCTCGTGAAGCGTGGAAAGATTCAGGAGAACTACGAGACTGCAGAAGCCAACTATATCAAAGCCGTGAAGAAGGGCCTCTTCAAAATTATGGCTAAGATGGGTATTTCTACCATCCGTTCATATCGTGGAGCCAAGATTTTCGAGAGCATCGGACTTTCCGAGAGTCTTCTTCGCACATACTTCGGTACCGAGGTTTCTACCATCGGCGGTATAGGCTTAGAGACTATTGCCAAGGATGCAATAGCATTCCACGACAAGGCTTTCGCTACACATCAGGATATGGGCTTCTTGCCAAGTCAGGGTCAGTTCCACTATCGCAAAGATGGCATTCGCCATGCTTGGAACCCTGAGACAATAGCCACCTTGCAGCTTGCCACACGCACAGGCAACTACGAGACTTTCAAGAAATATACCCAGCTTGTAGACAACAAGCAGGAACCTATCTTCATTCGCGACTTCCTCGACTTCAAGCGCAATCCTATCGATATTGCCAAGGTAGAGCCTGTGGAAGAGATTGTGAAGCATTTCGTAACAGGTGCCATGTCGTTTGGTGCTTTGTCGAAAGAGGCTCACGAGGCTATGGCACTTGCTATGAACAAGCTTGGCGCACGTAGCAACACGGGCGAAGGTGGTGAAGATAGCGAGCGATTCCATTCAGAAATAGATGGAATATCGTTGTCGAGCAAGACCAAGCAGGTGGCAAGTGGACGATTTGGTGTTACTACCGAATATCTTGTTAATGCCGAAGAAATACAGATCAAGGTTGCCCAAGGCGCAAAGCCAGGCGAGGGTGGCCAGTTACCAGGTTTCAAGGTCAACGACATCATCGCAAAGACTCGCCATTCTATCCCTGGCATCAGCCTTATTTCGCCACCACCTCACCACGATATTTATTCTATCGAAGACCTTGCGCAGCTCATCTTCGACCTCAAGAATGTGAATCCTCGTGCAGCCATTAGCGTGAAGCTTGTTGCCGAGAGTGGAGTGGGCACCATCGCAGCAGGTGTGGCAAAGGCCAAAGCAGACTTGATAGTTATCTCAGGAGCCGAGGGCGGTACAGGTGCAAGTCCTGCTTCGAGCATGCGCTTTGCAGGTATTTCGCCAGAGATTGGTTTGTCGGAGACTCAGCAAACCTTGGTAAAGAATGGTTTGCGCGGACAAGTTCGCCTGCAGGTAGACGGTCAGCTGAAGAGCGGTCGCGACATCGTGCTCATGGCGTTGCTTGGTGCCGAGGAGTATAGCTTTGGTACAGCAGCCCTGATAGTATTGGGATGCGTGATGATGCGTAAATGTAATCTGAACACCTGTCCGATTGGCGTTGCCACACAAGACCCTAAGCTTCGTGCGCATTTCCGCGGACATTATGAATATTTGGTCAACTATTTCACATTCCTTGCTCAAGAGGTGCGCGAATATTTGGCTCAGATGGGTTACACCAAGCTTAACGATATTGTGGGCCATACCGAACTCCTCGTGGAGCGCGAACAAGAGGTGGAGAAAAACTATAAGTATGCCACACTCGACTTCAGTCGCCTATTGCAGAAAGAAGGCAACGAAGGTTTGCACCACGACAAAGAGCAGATTCACGACCTTAGCGACGTGCTGGATCAGCAGATGATAAAGGCTGCCAAGAAAACTATCGAGAATGGTGGCGACATAGACCTCGACTACAGCATTCGCAATACCGACCGTGCTGTGGGTGCCATGCTGAGTGGATATATCGAAGAGAAGCAGGCTAAGAATGTTTCTATCAACGTGAAGTTCAAAGGTTCGGCAGGTCAGAGCTTTGGCGCATTCCTCGTTAAGGGCGTAGACTTCAAGCTCGAGGGCGAAACCAACGACTATTTTGCAAAGGGCCTTTCGGGCGGTCGTGTATCGATATTGCCACCTATCCGCAGCAACTTTGCTGCCGAAGACAACATCATAGCCGGCAACACAGGACTATATGGAGCCACTTCGGGCGAACTGTATATCAACGGAAAAGTGGGCGAGCGCTTTGGTGTGCGCAACTCAGGTGCCATAGCCGTGATTGAAGGCGCCGGCGACCATTGCTGCGAATATATGACAGGCGGACGTGTGGTTGTGCTTGGTGAAACAGGTCGCAACTTTGCTGCCGGTATGTCAGGAGGTGTGGCATACGTATGGGACAAGAACCACAATTTCGACTATTTCTGCAATATGGATATGGTGGAGATAAACCTTGTTGAAGATAGCAACTATCGCAAGGAGCTCCACGAGCTTATCCGCCAGCATTATCTCTATACTGGTTCTAAGCTTGCACGTACCATGCTCGACGATTGGAGCCATTATGTCGACGACTTCATCCAAGTGGTGCCAATAGAGTATAAGAGAGTTTTGCAGGAAGAGCAAGTGAAGAAACTGCAGCAGAAAATAGCTGATATGCAACGTGACTATTAATTATTAAAAAATGGGAAATCCAAAAGCATTTCTGACCATACCTCGCAAGGAAGCGGGATACAGGCCAATACACGATAGAATACATGATTTCGGAGAGGTGGAACAAACTCTCAATAGTAATGATAGACGCATGCAGGCTTCTCGCTGCATGGATTGTGGCGTGCCGTTCTGCCATTGGGCATGTCCGCTTGGCAATAAGCCGCCAGAGTGGAACGACGCACTCTATAAGGGCGACTGGGAGTTGGCTTACCGCTTGCTCAACGCCACAAACCCTTTCCCTGAGTTTACAGGACGCATCTGCCCTGCCTTGTGCGAGAAGGCGTGCATTCTGAACCTTACGGAACACGAGCCTACAACCAACCGCGAGGATGAGGCTGCCATCACGGAGCATGCTTTCGAAGAAGACTTTGTGAAGGTGGTGGTGCCTGAGCGTAACGGCAAAAAGGTGGCTGTGATAGGAGCAGGACCTGCCGGACTGGCTGCTGCCAACGAGCTCAACCATCGTGGCTATCTGGTAACGGTTTATGAGAGCCGCGAGAATGCAGGCGGACTACTTCGCTATGGCATTCCTAACTTCAAGCTCAACAAGAGCATCATCGACCGTAGATTGGCGCTATTGCAGAAAGAGGGCATCACATTCTTGTATAATCAGCATGTAGACCTCACTAAGTTGCCTGAAGGATACGACGCCTACGTCATTACCACAGGTACACCACAGGCACGCGACCTCAAGATTCCTGGACGCGAGCTCAAGGGCGTATACTTGGCTTTGGAGATGCTGTCGCAGCAAAACCGAGTGTTGGCAGGCATGGAGTTTAAGAAAGACGAGCTTGTGAATGCTAAGGGTAAGGATGTGCTCGTGATAGGTGGTGGCGACACGGGTAGCGACTGTATCGGTACAGCCCATCGTCAGGGTTGCAAAAGCGTTACCCAGATAGAAATCATGCCTAAGCCTGTGGAGGGACCTGAAGACCCTAAGAACCCATGGCCAAACTGGCCTCGCACTCTCAAGACCACATCGAGCCACGAAGAGGGTTGCACCCGTCGATGGAACATCAATTCGCTCGAATTCCTTGGCAAGGATGGCAAGCTTACAGGTGTGCGTGTGCAAGAGATTGATTGGAAACCAAATCCCGAAGGTGGTCGCCCGTTGATGGTAGAAAAGGGCAAACCTGAGGTGATAAAAGCCGACATGGTGTTGCTGGCTATGGGATTCCTAAAGCCAGAACATCCGCAGTATGCAGCCAACGTGTTTGTGGCTGGCGATGCTGCATCAGGTGCGAGCCTTGTGGTAAGGGCTTTGGCAAGTGGCATAAAAACGGCTGCCCAAGTAGATAAATTCTTGAATAAGTAGAGCAATTGATAATGCCTACAACTATTGTGGTGTTATCTTATGCGTTTGTATGCTTTGATAAGCAATTTGTCCTATCAAATAATTAAGGCAGAGGGCGGAGAACTCAGAGGAGTTCCCCGCCCTTATGCGTATATAGGTTAGTTATTGTATGTAAGTTCTTCAAGTTACTACCAAATATTGCCCATGTTAGGATAACAAAAACTTGATAATGGTATTGGCATTTCAGAATAAAATGCTAATTTTGTAACCAATACCAACCTAACAACAAATGATACAAAAACTGACTTTCATCGTTAGTGTATTGGCTATATTATTTATAGGCAATGCCTTACTTGGTTCTGACCGACTGTGGAACTATATGGACTATACTGCCATTAGCGATCAGACGGCCATGGATAGTGCGCGTGAGATAACTGTGTGTATGCCTACCGAAATGACAGTAAAGGGTACACACAATGTGGTAAAGCTTAATAAGGGCGACAAGGTAAGGCTGTTGGCGCGCTATCAGAAATATCTTGTACCAATAGTACGTAGTGGCGACTATCTGCCAACATTCAACTTTGTTGTAATGTTGCAAGATAGCACAATATGTATGGGCAAGTTGCCCGAAGCTTTGATTGGTGCAACTGCCGTGGTGTGCAATAATTCTACGAGTCAAGAACTTGAGATTACCAAGCTTAAAGCCGCTAAGAATGTTAGCTATGAACAAGGCGGAGAGAAAAAGACAAGCAAGTATGACTTTTGGGTAGAACTAAGTGACGGCAGCCGTATGGCTTTCGAGCAACTTACGTGGAAACGTATAGGCTTTACAACCTATAATGCACGTGGACGTTGGGAACTAAGCGACACAGCCCAATCGCCTAAGATACGAATAGACATAGAGGAGATGACAGCCGAACGATACAAAGCCGATGACGCTTCTGCAAATACTGTAGGCAGTAGACCAATAGGTTACTATAAGCCACGCTTTGCTATAACCGACAGCTCGCACTTCAAGCCATGGGCAGCAAAGGGAGTTGCAGGTGTTGTAGAAGTCCTTCCTCTTATCATCTTCCTTTTGTATCTACCGATAATTATACATAAGACAATCTATCGTCTGCCTGGTAAAAACTGGTGGATTATATTCCTTTCGTGGGTGTCGATGATTGTTGTGGCATACTTCCTCAGTTCGTACGTTGTAACATCATTGTTCAACCATATATTCTTTTTTATAACCATTCTTTCGGTGCTGCACGTCAAGAGAGATGTAGAGGGTTGCCGATGCAAGTATTGTGGCGGTTTAGACTGTCTGAAGCAAATAGCTGGCACACCTAAGAAAACATACACTTGGTGGGGCGGTTGGCGCAAGAGCCAGGAGGAAATAGGAGAGATTATAGAAACGGAAACTCGTTATGGCCAAACAGTAAGCCAAATTCGCCACTCTGTTTTTAAAAATATAGAACAGAGAGAACATTATAAAAAAACCACATGGGGTGAAGCCTATTATTGCAAGAAGTGTGGTATGAGATATGAGTATTTGCGTAAGGATGTTTCATCCACAACGTATACTCGCGACCTTGAGAGCAATCAAGATGCTATGAATAGAGAAAAAGACCGTTTTACAGTGTGAAAGTACGTATTTTTTATAAGTGATTGAGAATGAGATAAGTTTTTATCTCAT
>ERZ1026852.1398-NODE-1398-length-12914-cov-2.709853_pt1 | contig 12914 bp, 7 predicted proteins | sample MGYA00380156_ERZ1026852 | MGnify/ENA primary metagenome ERZ1026852 (study PRJEB33269, sample SAMEA4719792) | human gut metagenome | biome: human-associated habitat; feature: organic feature; material: feces | place: Cameroon | collected 2013-10 ...
CTCCCTGTCGACCCTTTCCAACGGTCTGCTGCAGGGGATGAACCGGATGAAGGAGCCGATCAAGAATGCAGTGATTGCACTGGCGCTTCACTTGATCATTCTGGTGGCGCTGATGCTTGGGCTGGATCTGAACATTTTTGCGGTGATCATCGCAAATGCATGCTTCGGACTGATCATGTGTATTCTAAATGCGCGCTCGATCCGCCGTTACAGCGGATACCGTCAGGAAGTGCGGCGCACGTTTTTCGTGCCGGCGGTTTCAGCGGCTGGAATGGGCGTGGTGGTATGGCTTGTTTACCGTCTGTTCCTCTATCTGCTTCGGAGCAATCTGATCGCAACGCTTGTATCGATTGTTGCAGGCGTCTTTACCTACGCGACGCTGCTTTTGATGCTTAAGGGACTGACCGAGCAGGAAATCCTGCGCTTCCCGAAAGGCAGAACGCTTGTAAAACTCGCGCGGAAGATGCATCTTTTGCGTTAATTGAATAAAAAGGAAAGAACTGGCAGATACTTATCGCAGAGAATGGGAGGACATTATGAAACGGACGATAGGTATTTGCCTTTTTGCGGCAGTGATGCTGCTTGTCGGAGGCTTGTGCGGGAAAACCGCATTTGATGCAGGAAGGATCCGTACGGTAGAGGAGACGGAGGCGGTCACGGAAGATGCCGCAGTGGCACAGACGGAGCGGACTGCGGAGAGCATGCAGATCCAGAAAACCTGCCGCTATTTGCTCCGCATGGATGACGACGGCATCTTAAAAGTCTATGAGGCGGACGGGATAACCCTTTTATTTGAGACCAACATCCGTGCGGAACGGCTTTCCGTGCAGACGAGGGAGCAGCTTTCCGACGGAATTCCGGTAGACGATGAGAGAGAACTGTACGATCTGCTCGAAAGCTATTCCAGCTGACGTAAGAGAAGTTATTCATTGAATGTTACAGGGCTGTGTGGTAAAATTGTTACGGTTAAGAAGAACGGACAGAATGATACAGCGGTTAGATAAGAGGTTGAAATGACAGATATAGATGTTACGGTGATCGGTGGCGGCGCGGCAGGACTTATGGCGGCGGTCAGTGCAGCCAGGTGCGGCGCGAGAACACGGGTGATCGAACACATGGACCGGATTGGAAAAAAGATTCTATCCACCGGCAACGGAAAATGTAATTACACAAATGCAGTGCAGGGGCTTTCCTGTTATCGTGGAGAGAACCCTGCTTTTGTGCTGCCTGTTTTTGAGCAGTTTGGGCAGGAGGATACCGTGCGCCTGTTTGAAGAACTTGGAATCTATCCGAAGATCAAAAACGGTTACTATTATCCGGCGAGTGAGCAGGCGGTGTCTGTCGTGGAAGTGTTTGGCATGGAATGCGATTACCTCGGCGTTGATCTGTGGACGTCCTGCGGACTGCAATCCATTCAAAAAACCTGTACCGGGTATGAAATACGCACCACAAAAGGCGCGTTTTCAACCAAAACAGTGATTTTTGCGCCCGGATTGCTGGCAGCACCCAAGACAGGAAGCGACGGAAGTGCATTTCCATATATAGAAGCACTTGGTCATCATTTTGTAGATGTGGTGCCAGCTCTCGTGCAACTGCATGGAAAACAGGCATTTTTCAAGAAACTTGCAGGAATTCGTGCAGAAATGCAGGCAACACTCTACCTGGAAAATGCGCAATTTCAACCAAAAGGCAGCCGTGGAACAGCCCGGGGCGAAAAGCCTGACGCGGTGTGCAGTGAGCGGGGCGAACTTCAGCTTACGGCTTCCGGAATCTCGGGTATCCCGGTCTTTCAGATCAGCCGTTATGCGACAAGAGCGCTCGCGGACGAAAAGCATCCCTACGTGCTGATTGATTTTGCGCCGGATCTTACGGACAAAGAGTTTTTTGACCTGCTGTCAGAGCGCTTCTACGAGAATACACATGGCAAGAGCGCCGGGGAGGCACTGATCGGTCTCTTTAACAGAAAGCTGAGCGAGGTACTGCTCTCCGAAGCTGGCATACGGTCGGAACTCTATGCCGGGGAGGTGGCACGCGCCACGTTGCACCGGCTGGTGAAGTGTGTCAAGAATTTCCGGGTTGATATTACTGGAAGCAACGGAATGGAAGCGGCGCAGGTATGCGCCGGGGGCGTTGACACGGAGGAGATTGAAGCTACAACGCTTGCGTCAAAGCTGGCAGACGGTATCTATTTTGCGGGCGAGGTCATTGATATTGACGGCACCTGCGGCGGTTACAATCTGCAGTGGGCGTGGTCGAGCGGCTTTGTGGCGGGGATGCATGCAGCAGAGGAAGGAATGTCAGAACAGAGATGATACGGATCAATCAGATAAAAATGCCGCTGCATCACGATGCGGCAGCACTGGAACAGAAAATCAGAAAACGTCTGGGACTTTCGGGAGACCAGGAGCTTCGCTACCGGATTCTCAGAAAATCCATTGACGCGAGAAAGAAACCGGAACTGTCGTTGGTGTATTCCGTGGAGGTTTCCACTTCCGGAGAAGAGAAAATCATAAAAAGGGCAAACGATCCGAATGTTACGATCGTAAAGCAGACCGGTTATCATCTGCCCGGGGCGGTTTCGCCAACGCCGTCCATCCCGCCGGTGATTGTCGGTGCGGGTCCTGCGGGACTTTTCTGCGCGTATGCGCTCACGATGAGCGGCTGTGCACCGGTTGTCCTTGAGCGCGGGCGTTCAGTGACGGAGCGCACAAAGGATGTGGAGCGCTTCTGGGAGAGCGGAGTGTTGGATACGGTTTCCAACGTGCAGTTCGGAGAGGGCGGCGCAGGAACTTTTTCGGACGGCAAATTAAATACACTGGTCAAGGATCCCACCGGCAGGAACCGGTTTGTTCTGGAAACCTTTGTAAAATTCGGAGCGCCGGAGCAGATTCTGTACGAAAACAAACCGCACATCGGAACGGATATTCTTGCCGGAGTCATCAAAAACATGCGGCAGGCGATGGAAGCGCGCGGCGCCAGGTTTTGCTTTGAGAGTTGTATGACAGATTACCGCAGGGAAGCGGACGGAAAGATGTTTGTTGAGGTCAACCACAAGGAGTGGATCGAGACTTCCAGACTCGTTCTTGCAATCGGTCACAGTGCGCGGGACACGTTTGGGATGCTGTATCAGAAGCAGGATCTTGTCATGGAGGCAAAAGCGTTTGCGGTTGGTTTCCGCGTGGAACACCCGCAGGAGATGATGAATCTGCAGCAATATGGAGCGCTGCATGCACACGAACTTCCGGCAGCCCCCTACAAAGTGACAGCGAACCTCGCAAACGGCAGAGGCGTATATTCCTTCTGCATGTGTCCGGGCGGATATGTGGTAAACGCATCCTCCGAGGATGGCAGGCTTGCGGTCAACGGAATGAGCTATTCCGGACGTGACGGGAAAAACGCAAACAGTGCGATTATTGTGGCGGTAACTCCTGACGACTTTGCGGGGAAAGATCCGCTAGCCGGTGTCCGTTTTCAGGAGATGCTCGAGGAGCGGGCATTCGCTATCGGAAAAGGGCGGATTCCGCAGCAGCTTTTTGGAGACTATTGCAGCAATCGTGCCTCGGTGTCTTACGGGGCGTTTGAGAGCGCCACAAAGGGCGCATGTGTGCTTGGCAATTTAAGAGGTCTGCTGCCGCAGGCACTGGAAGAGTCCTTTATCGAGGGGATGCACGCATTCAGCCGCCGGATTCCGGCTTTTGACCGGGAAGACGCCATCCTCTCCGGCGTGGAGAGCCGGACGTCCTCACCGGTGCGCCTGGTGCGCGATCCGAAGCTTCTTGTGGCTGCAGGCGGCATCTATCCGTGTGGGGAGGGCGCGGGCTATGCAGGCGGCATCATGTCCGCGGCGATGGACGGACTGAAAGTGGCAGAGGCGATTATGAGAGATATGGAGGAGCAACGTGGCTGAATTTACACCAATGATGCAGCAATATCTGCAGACGAAGGAAGAATATAAAGACTGTATCCTGTTTTACCGGCTGGGAGATTTCTACGAGATGTTTTTTGAGGATGCCGAACTGGTGTCCAAAGAACTGGAACTGACGCTGACCGGAAAAAACTGCGGCATGGAGGAGCGCGCACCGATGTGCGGCATCCCGTACCATGCGGTGGAGGGATACTTAAATAAACTTGTGGCAAACGGACACAAGGTTGCCATCTGCGAGCAGGTGGAAGATCCGAAGCTGGCAAAGGGACTGGTCAGGCGCGAGGTCATCCGGATCGTGACGCCGGGAACGAACCTGGATATGCAGGCGCTCGACGAATCCAAGAACAATTATATTATGTGCATCGTGTATCTGGCAGACCGCTACGGCGTATCCATTGCGGACGTCTCAACCGGAGACTACTATGTCACCGAGGTGGATTCGGAGCGGAAGCTTTTCGATGAGATCACAAAATTTTCGCCATCTGAAATTATATGCAACGAAAGTTTTTATATGAGTGGTGTCGATATAGAAGATTTAAGGCATCGACTCAAGATTACAATTTATGCGCTGGAGACATGGTATTTTGGGGATGAGCTTGCAGAGACAACACTGCTTACACACTTTAAGGTAAAGAGTCTGGAGGCGCTGGGACTTGCTGATTATGACTGCGGCATGATTGCTGCGGGAGCACTGTTAAAGTATCTGTACGAGACACAGAAGAACGATCTCAACAACATTTCCGTGATTCATCCGTATTCCACCGGAAAATACATGATCATCGACAGTTCGACCAGAAGGAATCTGGAGCTTGTGGAAACGCTGCGCGAGAAGCAGAAACGCGGATCGCTCCTGTGGGTGCTTGACAAGACGAAGACGGCGATGGGTGCCAGACTGCTCCGCTCCTATGTGGAACAGCCGCTGATTGACAAGGCGGAGATCGAGAAGCGCCAGGATGCAATCTGTGAGCTGAATCAGCACGTGATTACCAGAGAGGAACTCCGGGAATACTTAAATCCGATCTACGATCTGGAGCGTCTGATTACGCGTGTTACATATCTGACCGCCAATCCCAGGGATCTCATTGCCTTCCGCAGTTCGATTGCCATGCTGCCGCCGATCAAGAGCCTTTTAGGTGATTTCCATGGTGAACTGCTGGGAGAAATCCGTGAGGACATGGATACGTTGGAGGAGCTCTGCGCACTGATCGACCGGGCTATCATGGAGGAACCGCCCATTTCGGTGCGGGACGGCGGCCTGATCAAGGACGGCTACAACGAGGATGTCGATAAATACCGCAAGGCGAAGACGGAGGGGAAGACCTGGCTGGCGGAACTGGAAGCCAAAGAGCGTGAAAAGACAGGCATCAAGAATTTAAAAATCAAATATAACAAGGTATTCGGCTATTATCTGGAAGTGACCAACTCCTACAAGGATCTGGTTCCGGATTATTTTATGCGCAAGCAGACGCTCGCCAACGCCGAGCGCTATATCACGCCGGAATTAAAAGAACTGGAGGACATGATTCTCGGCGCGGAGGACAAGCTTGTCACATTAGAGTACGATCTCTTCTGTGAGGTGCGGAGTACGATCGCTGCGGAGGTTGTGCGCATCCAGCGGACCGCCAAGGCGGTTGCCGGTCTGGATGTATTCGTGTCGCTCGCACTTGTCGCGGATCAGAATAATGACTGCCGTCCGAAAATCAACGAGAACGGCATCATTGACATCAAGGGCGGACGTCATCCGGTGGTCGAGAAGATGATCAACAACGATATGTTTATTGACAATGACACGTACCTCGACAACGGCAATCACCGCATCTCGATCATTACGGGACCGAACATGGCGGGAAAATCCACCTATATGCGCCAGACGGCGCTGATCGTTCTGATGGCGCAGCTTGGCAGCTATGTGCCTGCGGCATCCGCGAAGATCGGTATCGTGGACCGCATTTTCACACGTGTGGGAGCGTCGGATGATCTTGCCAGCGGGCAGAGTACGTTTATGGTGGAGATGAATGAGGTTGCAAATATTCTGCGCAACGCCACCTCCAACTCGCTGCTGAGCATTGCCTGGGCGGTGGTGGAGCATATCAGCAACCCGAAGCTCCTCGGTGCCAAGACGCTTTTTGCCACACATTATCATGAACTGACAGAGCTGGAAGGCAAATTAAACAACGTCAACAATTACTGCGTGGCGGTAAAGGAAAAGGGCGATGACATTGTATTTCTCCGCAAAATCGTAAAGGGCGGCGCGGACAAGAGTTACGGTATCCAGGTGGCAAAGCTTGCCGGCGTGCCGGATTCTGTCATTGCGCGTGCCAAGGAGATCGTGGAGGAATTAAGTGCCAACGACATCACGGAAGTTGCGAGAAATATCTCCGTCGATACGGGAAGCAAAAAGAAAAAAGAAAAACTGGACGAGGTGGATCTGACGCAGATGTCGTTGTTTGATACCGTGCGGGACGATGACATCATAGAGGAACTGCGGAATGTGGATGTCGGAAATCTGACGCCGATTGAGGCTTTAAACAAATTATACGAACTTCAGAACAAGGTAAAGAACCGCTGGTAACCGGAAGCGCCTTTGGCAAAGGCAGATGGGAGGAATGGAATGCCGCAGATAACACTGCTTTCACAGGAAACAATCGATAAAATAGCAGCCGGGGAGGTGGTGGAACGGCCGTCCTCGGTGGTCAAGGAGCTTGTCGAGAACGCGATCGATGCCCGGGCAACCGCCGTCACGGTCGAGATCAAGGAGGGCGGCACGACGTTCGTGCGCATTACGGACAACGGCTGCGGAATTGAGCGTGAGCAGGTACCGCTCGCGTTTCTGCGCCATTCCACCAGCAAGATCAAGAGTGTGGAAGACCTTTTATGCATCCATTCGCTCGGGTTCCGCGGTGAGGCGCTCTCAAGCATTGCCGCCGTATCGCAGGTGGAGCTGATTACCAAGACTTACAGCGATCTGACCGGAACGCGCTATGTCATTGAAGGCTCAAGGGAGATGAGCAACGATGAGATCGGCGCGCCGGACGGCACGACCTTCATCGTCAGAAACCTCTTTTACAATACGCCGGCACGGAAAAAGTTTTTAAAAACCGCGCAGACGGAGGGAAATTATATCAGTGACCTGATGGAGCGCCTTGCCTTGTCCCATCCGGATGTCTCTTTTAAGTTTATCAGCAACGGACAGACCAAGATGCATACCTCCGGCAACTCCAATGAAAAAGATCTGATCTATCATATCTACGGGCGCGATATTACGGCGGCGCTTCTTCCGGTCTGCGCAGAGACAGAATATTTCTCGGTAAAGGGCTTTGTCGGAAAACCGATGATTTCCCGCGGAAACCGCAGCTACGAAAGCTATTTTATCAATGGACGCTACATCAAAAGCGCACTGCTCTCCAAAGCGGTGGAAGAGGCGTACAAGGGCTTTATGATGCAGCATCAGTATCCGTTCTGCGTGCTGTATTTTACCATGGATACGGAGCTTTTGGACGTCAATGTGCACCCGACCAAGATGGAGCTTCGTTTTTCCAATAATGAGGAAGTGTACCGGAAGCTATATCAGACGATCCGCGATGTGCTGACTCACAAGGAATTTATTCCGGCTGTCCCGGTGGAGGAAAAGAAAGAAGAAAAGCGTCCGGTCATTACAGGGAGCCTGCCGGAGCCGTTTGAGACAAAACGTCTGCATATCCCGCCGCAGACACAGGTGCTGCCGCAGGGGCAGAACGTGACGCCGGAACCAGTCAGAACACCGGAAAATCTGGACGTGTTCCGGCAGCTTCTGGTGCGGGAAGAGAGCAGCTATCATACGGATTCCGCATCTGCGGGTTCTGCTTCGACCGAAGACGGCAGCCGGATACAGGAGATGTCATGGGAAGCGGGAAGCATACCGGTGGCGGATACCGTACAGCCGGATGTGCAGCCGGAGCCGATTCCTAAGGCAGAGGCCGTGCGGGGAACTCCTGATACACCGGAGAATCTGAATACGCCGGAGAATCTGAATATGCCGGAGACAGACACACAGAATGTGCAGGAGACGCAGAATCCGCAGGAGACAGCGGACACGGTCGTGTACGAGCAGCAGACGCTTGCGGCGGCGGACACCGGATTTTTCACGCCGGATGCAGCCAGACGGCACCGGATCATCGGCGAAGTGTTTGACACCTACTGGCTGATTGAATACGAGGATAAGCTGTTCATTATCGACCAGCATGCCGCCCATGAAAAAGTGCTCTATGAGCGCACCATGGCACGCGTCCGCACACAGAATTTTGCCTCGCAGACGCTAAGCCCGCCGATCATTCTGACGTTGAGCGCCGAGGAACAGGAAATGCTTACACGCTACGGGGAGCAGATCCGTCTGTTCGGTTATGAGGTGGAGCCGTTCGGCGGCAAGGAATTTGCCATCACGGCAATTCCAGCCGATTTTGAGGCGGTCGATATGAAAGGCATGTTCTTGGACATGCTGGACGATTTTACCAACATAAGCGGCAGGGAAGCACCGGAACTGATCTTGGAAAAGGTGGCTTCCATGTCCTGCAAGGCGGCGATCAAGGGAGGCGATTCCATCAGCAGGGCGGAGGCAGAACAGCTGATCGACGAGCTGCTGTCCCTGGAGAATCCCTACCATTGTCCGCACGGGCGGCCGACCATTATCTCCATGAGCAAATATGAGATTGAAAAGAAGTTTAAGAGGATTGTATGACAATGAAACCAAATCCCATGGTAATTCTGACCGGCCCGACAGCGGTCGGGAAGACAGCGCTATCCATTGCACTGGCGAAAAAAATAAACGGAGCCATTATATCTGCGGATTCCATGCAGGTGTATAAATACATGGATATCGGCTCGGCAAAAATCATGCCGGAGGAGATGGACGGTGTCCGGCACTATCTTGTGGACGAACTGGATCCATCCGATGAGTTCCATGTCGTCCGTTTTGTGGAGATGGCAAAGCAGGCGTTAAAAGAGATTACGGCAAACGGTCAGATCCCCATTGTGGTGGGCGGGACCGGATTCTATATCCAGGCGCTGCTCTACGATATTGATTTTACGGAGCAGGAGTGTGACAGTGCATACCGCAGGCAGCTGGAAGAGCTGGCAGAGACACGCGGGAATCATTATCTTCACGAAATGCTAAAGGCGGTAGATCCGGCATCTGCAGAGGCGATCCACGAGAATAACCGCAAGCGCGTCATCCGCGCCCTGGAATTTTACCATGAGTCCGGCGAGCGGATCTCCGAGCATAACGAGCGGGAGAGCCAGAAGACATCCCCCTACAATTTTGCCTATTTTGTCTTAAATGACGACCGCGAAAAGCTTTACCGCCGCATCGATGCGCGCGTTGATGCCATGGTAAAGGCTGGGCTTGTCGATGAGGTGGCAAGGCTGCAGCAGATGGGCTGCCATGCGGATATGGTGTCCATGCAGGGACTTGGCTATAAAGAGATACTGGCGTATTTAAACGGCACCAGCACCCTGGAGGAAGCGATCTATATCATCAAGCGCGAATCGAGACATTTTGCCAAGCGGCAGCTGACCTGGTTCCGCAGGGAGCGGGATGTCATCTGGCTGAATAAGCCGGATTTTGAGTATGACGATACAAAAATACTTACATATATGATGGATGTGTTACAGGCGAAAGGAATTTTGCCGGCATAAAAGAGAGGTACAGAGATATGAATCAGTTATTACAGGAACAATACGAGCGTCTGGGGATTTCCCCGGAGGTAAGTGCATTCGGGGAAAAAATAGAAGCTTCCTTGAAGCAGCGTTTTGAAGAGATTGATGCACGCGCAGAATACAACCAGCTAAAAGTGTTAAAAGCCATGCAGGACAACCGTGTCTCGGCAGAATGTTTCAATACGACTTCCGGGTACGGCTACAACGATCTGGGCAGAGACACCCTGGAAAAAGTCTATGCCTCCTGCTTCGGCGGGGAGGATGCGCTGGTGCGTCCGCAGATCACGTGCGGCACCCACGCGCTGGCGCTGGCTCTGATGTCCAATCTGCGGCCGGGCGATGAACTGTTATCCCCGGTCGGCAAGCCATACGATACGCTGGAGGAGGTCATCGGCATCCGGCCGTCCAAGGGATCGCTCGCCGAGTACGGCATTACCTACCGTCAGGTGGATCTGCTTGCGGACGGAGAGTTTGACTATGAAGGCATCCGCGCCGCCATCAACGAGCGCACGCATCTTGTCACCATCCAGCGTTCCAAGGGATATGCGCCGCGCAAGACGCTCTCTGTGGAGCGCATCGGAAAACTGATCGCATTTATCAAGGACATCAAACCGGACGTGATCTGCATGGTCGACAACTGCTACGGCGAATTTGTGGAGGAGCGTGAGCCGATCGAGGTCGGGGCAGACATGATTGTCGGTTCCCTCATCAAAAATCCGGGCGGCGGACTTGCACCGATCGGCGGCTATATTGTCGGCAAAAAAGAATGTGTGGAAAATGCGGCATACCGTCTGACTTCCCCGGGACTCGGCAAGGAGGTCGGCGCTTCCCTCGGCATTCTGCAGTCGTTCTACCAGGGACTGTTCCTGGCACCGACCGTGGTGAGCGGCGCGTTAAAGGGCGCTATTTTTGCGGCAAATATTTATGAAAAGCTGGGCTTTGACGTTGTGCCGGACGGCAGTGAGAGCCGTCACGACATCATCCAGGCGATTTCCTTCCACAATCCGGACGCACTGATCGCCTTCTGCGAGGGAATTCAGGCTGCGGCGCCTGTGGACAGCTACGTCACGCCGGAACCGTGGGCGATGCCGGGCTACGACAGCGATGTCATCATGGCGGCGGGTGCATTTGTGCAGGGTTCCTCCATCGAACTGTCTGCCGACGGACCAATCAAACCGCCGTATGCCGTGTATTTTCAGGGCGGTCTGACCTGGTACCATGCGAAACTCGGCATTTTGAAATCTTTACAAAAACTTAAGGAACGAAAACTTGTGAATCTGGATGCGTTATGCTAAAATATAATGTAAGTTTTTGTCCCGTAATTGGTTGACATAAATTCTACAAACCATCATAGGGAATTGCCGGGGAGAGACGGGAAATCTTTATGAATCATCATTTTACAACGGTTAAGGAACTGCCGGACTCGGAGAAGCCATATGAGAAGTTTTTAATATCCGGGGTCGAATCCTTAAGCGATGCGGAGCTGATTGCCGTCATCATACGTTCAGGGACGCGCGGGACGCGTTCTGTGGAAGTGGCGCAGGAATTGCTGCGGCAGGACGGACACGATCTGTTGAATCTCTACACGTTATCTGTTCAGGATATGCAGAAGATTCCCGGAATCGGACAGGTGAAGGCGATCCAGTTAAAATGCATTGCAGAATTATCCAAACGGATGGCGAAGACGCGCTATAAAGAGCGCATCTGTCTTGGCGATCCGGGCTCCATTGCAAGTTATTACATGGAGGATATGCGGCATGAGAGCAGAGAGCGTACGATGGTGCTTCTCTTTGACGCCAAATGCCGCCTGCTGGAGAAGGTTATGATGTCTGTCGGTAGTGCGACGGCTGCACTTGTCTCACCGCGCGAGATTTTTCTCGCTGCATTGGACAAAAGTGCGATTCAGATTGTGCTGATGCACAATCATCCCAGCGGTGATCCCTCCCCTTCGGCGGAGGACGATGCAGTGACAAAGAGAGTGGCGGAGTGCGGAGCGCTTCTTGGCATCCCTCTTGTGGATCACATTATTATCGGTGACCGCACGTACTACAGCTACAGAGAATGCAAAAGAATACAATAAAGGGAGAGAACAATGACGAATAACGTGTATGGTATTGACCTTGGTACCTGCAATATGAAGATTTATTGTAAGGCGTCCAACAAGATTATGAACGAGAAGAACACCATCGCTCTGGTGAATAAGAATGAGATGTATGCCTACGGTGATGACGCTTATGCAATGTATGAGAAGGCGCCGGAAACGATTCAGGTGACATTCCCGGTTGTGGGAGGTGTGATTGCGGATTTTAATAATCTTCAGGTAATGCTTCAGACTTATCTGGAGGCCCACGCCAAGGGCAAGCTGCGCGGAGCGGAATTCATTGTTGCTGTTCCAACAGATATTACGGACGTGGAGAAGCGTGCATTTTTCGACATGTTCTACAAGAGCAAATTAAAGCCAAAGAGCGTGCTGTTATGTGAGAAGCCGATCGCGGATGCCGTCGGTCTCGGTCTAAACGTCAACGAGCCGACCGGTATTATGGTGGTGGACATCGGTGCGGATACCACAGAGATTTCCGTCATCTCGCTGGGCGGGCTGGTCTTAAGTGATCTGTTACATTCCGGCGGCAACAAGATCGACGAATCCATTATCACTTATGTGAAGCGCAAGTACAATCTTGTCATCGGACAGAAGACCGCGCAGAGCATGAAGGAAACTCTCGGAAGCGGTATCCCGGGCAACACCCAGACCATGGTGGTTGTCGGACGCGACGTGGTGAGTGGTCTGCCGATTGAGATGGAGATGTCGGGAGCTGTTGTCTATGAGGCGATCAAGGACAACCTCAACACGATCTGCAATTCCATCAAAATGATCCTGGAGAAGACGCCGCCTGAACTTGCAAGAGACATTATTCATTCCGGCATCTATATCACGGGAGGAAGCTCCCAGATTCATGATCTGGATCAGCTGTTCCGTGATATTACAGGAATCGAGATCAATACCTGCGAGGAGCCGGAGGAGTGTGTGGTGCGCGGACTCTTAAAGATCGTATCCGATGCCAAGTTTAAGCATCTGGCATTCAGTATGAAGAATAAGATATTGTTATAGAGGAAATTATGAAACGGAAACCCAAAATTGTTTTGCCTGCCAAGTACATATTGCTGATTCTGACCGTTGTCTGCGTGGCAGCCATGATTACCAGCTTTACGCTCAATATCTCCGGCGGTCCGCTCAACGCGGTTGCCGGTTATGTGTTTGTTCCCATGCAGCGCGGGATCAACACGGTCGGCGCATGGA
>ERZ1026852.1402-NODE-1402-length-12870-cov-5.974327_pt1 | contig 12870 bp, 10 predicted proteins | sample MGYA00380156_ERZ1026852 | MGnify/ENA primary metagenome ERZ1026852 (study PRJEB33269, sample SAMEA4719792) | human gut metagenome | biome: human-associated habitat; feature: organic feature; material: feces | place: Cameroon | collected 2013-10 ...
TAGTTTTAGCTTCCGGTTTTGGGTTTTTTTGCCTGTTTTTCGGCTTCCAAACCCATCGCGTGGGTTTTTCTGCTTGTTTTTCACTCGCTACACCCATATTGCTCTCCACTTTCTAGTTTTAGCTTCCGGTTTTGGGTTTTTTTGCCTGTTTTTCGGCTTCCATACACACTTCGTGGGTTTTTCTGCTTATTTTTCACTCACTACACCCACATACGCAAGCGCTACCGTTACACCATCCTGCGCTTGCTTGCGTAACAACAGCTCACCATGCTTCACTCCATATTCGCTTGCATACTTCATAGCACTTCGCTCACAGACATTATCCACACCGGTCACGCCAGACACAAATTCTGATGCCGAATATGTCCCCGGAACCGCCTGCAATTCTTCTGCTGCGTATGTCTTAAACGGCACGTTCCGTGTCTCGCAGAATTCAAGCAATCCCGCTTCTTCCTTCTTCAGATCGATACTTGCCACCGCACATAATGCTTCCATCCGCATGCCTGCTTTCGCAAATGCTTCCTGCACCGCATGCTCGATTTTATCCACCGATGTCCCTTTCTTACAACCGACGCCAGCTACAATACAGCGTGGAATAAGCTGTAACGTTTGCGCATCCACAGGAACATCTTTTGGAGTTATAATAACCTGATGCGAACCTATCTGCAATCTTTTAACATCGACTCTGTTCTTGCATCCATCAACTTCATTCTTGCATCCATCGATTCCATTCCCGCATCCATCAACTTCATTCTCGCATCCATCAATCCCAGTTGATTTCTGTTCCTTACATATCTCACATGCGCGCTTCTCTTCTCCCTGTGCCACCACAGGTTCTTCTATCCACACAGGCTCCGCCCCGGCCGCCAGCACCTCCGCGCTGATTGCCTTCGCCTTCGTCCAATCCGTCACTACTAAATTATGTTCCCGCGCATAATCATCAATGGAAAATCTGCCTTCCACATCCGTTGCCGTCGTGATGACCGGTGTTGCCCACATCACATCCGCCAGCATCTGCGTGAGCGCATTTGCCCCACCGGCATGTCCACTCACTAACGATATCACATGCTTCCCGCATTCATCCATGCACACGATCGCCGGATCTTCGGATTTGTGTGCCAGATGCTCCGCCACACTCCGCACCGCAATTCCGCTTGCCGTCACGAACACAATGGCATCCACCTGCCCAAAATATGTATCAACACACGCCTTTACCGTTTCCCGCATTGAAACCTCAGGAAGCGCCTCACATTTTACCTTCGTGATAATTTCCGCACCGGAAATATTTTCCAGCTTCTTCGCCAGCTTCTGCATCGTCGCATACCCGCGCACACTGCATGTAATAAGCAGTACCCGGCGGATCCCTGCCGGAAATGCAATCTCCGTTGCGCCGCGATACTCTGTTGCAAATGCCGCATCATAAAGCCGGGATTTCTCATAGACACTTCCAAGTGCCGAAGATACGATAATGAGTGCCGTCTTCGTAATCCCTGCGGCTTCCATATCTTCCGGAAGCTTAGCCAGTGTTGTGCGGATAATCTTCTCTTCCGGCCAGGTAGCCTTATACACGACCGCAACCGGCGTGTCCTCCGCGTATCCACCAAGCAGGAGTTCCTGCCGCACCTTTCGGGCAAGCCCGGACGACAGATACAACACCAGACTGGCACGGTGTGCAGCCAGACTTCGCAGATTTTCCTTCTCCGGCACAGGGGTTTTCCCTTCCGCTCTTGTCAGAATCAAGGTCTGCGTCACATCCGGCAACGTATACTCACACGCCAGCGACGCCGCGGCACCAAACACCGCACTCACCCCCGGACACACATCATAGGCGATTCCACATTCATCCAGCAGATCCATCTGCTCGCGGATTGCACCATACACCGACGGATCACCTGTATGCAGGCGCACCGTTCCTTTGCCTGCTACCTCTGCTTCCCGCATTACAGACACGACATCTTCAAGCGTCATATGCGCGCTATTGTAAATTTCGCAATCTGACTTCGCATAGGAAAGCAACTCCGGATTCACAAGCGAACCTGCATAGATGATCACATCCGCTTCCCTGATTCGATTCATGCCCCGCACGGTAATCAGATCACACGCGCCAGGTCCTGCTCCTACGAAATGTACCATTTATCTTCTTCCTTTATCTATTATAATCTATCCTATTTTTGCACAATAAAATTTCACTCGTCACATCCGCATATATTTCTCATCCCGTGTTCTATATCCCAGATCCATCCACACATCCATCTTACCACACATTTCTCATCCTGTGTTCTATATCCCAGGTTCATCCACGCATCCATCTTACCCTCACAGTTCACATTCTGTGTTCAATATCCTGTAATCATTCTCACATCTGCAGCTTTCTGCGAAATACATCCAACACTGCTGCTGTATCCGCTATCTGTCCCAAATATCCGTACTTCTCCGAAAATATGATCACTCCAAACCGCATCGCATCCCCGACTCTGCCTGCGACATGTTTCTCGATTGCTGCGAGGATACTCTGCATCACAGCTTCCCGCAAGCCCTCTCGTTCCAGAACATCCAACATCCGGTCTGTATTGATACAGTCATAGATTTCCTGAACTATATTCTTACCTGCACCTGCCATCGCTGCATGCACCGCAAATATCTCTCCGCGTCCATCCGCGACCTTAGAATGCGTATTGAAGATGCCTGCCGCCAGTTTTACCAGCTTTCCGATATTTCCAACCAACAAGAAATCTTTCATACCATACGAGATCGCAAGGTCGATCGTATCGCCGATATAATTGCTCGACTTGACACTCTTTGCAAGATCAAGTCCCAAATATTCGGATGCGTATGCCTGTCCGTAGTTTCCGGGTGTCACTAACACTTTCTCCTCGCCAACCGCATGTAACTGTCGGATCTCTGTCTCGATTGTCGCCACAATTGCCTGCTCGCTCATCGGCTCTAGGATTCCGCTTGTACCAAGTATCGAAAGACCGCCTTTAATACCAAGTTTCGGGTTAAATGTCCGCTTCGCCAAGGTCTCACCCTCCGGCATCCATACCGTGATGTGCAATGGTTCACAGACATTTGCTTTCTCACATACATCCGCCACAGCCGCAAATATCATCTGCCGCGGCACACGGTTGATGGCCGCCTGTCCGACTGCCTGCTCCAAGCCCTCCTTCGTAACACGCCCGATTCCGATTCCTCCATCTAATGTCAGATACGGAAATGGTTCGCTGGTAAATGCACAGGACCTGTCTTGGCTTTCATGGTTGTTGCACCGAATACCCATTTCCACGCGTCCATCTATTTCCACGCTTCCACTGGACTTCCTGCTTCCCCTTATTCCCACACTTCCATCCGGTTTCACTCTTCCATCTGTCTGCTCACGCACACGCTGCTGCACATACGCCACTGTCACACACACATCCGTGCCATTCGTCACATCCGGATCATCGCCGCTATCCTTTACAACTTTATAGCTCGCTTTCCGACTATCTGATTCAAGCAGATACACCGGAACGGAAACCGTCATCCCCTTTGGTGTGCGCAAGGTTACCGCATGGCTTTCTACGCCAAGCAGAAGCTGCATCGCTGCTGCCTGTGCCGCCGCTGCACTACACGTTCCTGTCGTGATGCCCAGCCGGAGCTTTTTTTGATTTTTGATCACATATTCTTCCATACACAGTTCCAATCTGTAAAATCTTCTTTATTTATACCATTTCATACGGAAATTGTAAATTTATTTCCGTTCCCGCCACGTGCTTCTATTTTCAATCTGGGTTTTTCTGCTTTCTTTCTTCCTCTCACGCCCACCGCATGTGGTTTTCCGGTCCTATATTCTCTTTCGCACCCACTTCACTATGCCACATGATTTACTTCAGAAAAAAGAGCAGGACTTCCATCCTGCTCTCATGTGTATGAATTGCACAATTAACTATTTTTCTTTTCTTCTTCGGATCATACCCGTGATACCGACGCCTGCGCCAAGCAAAAGCGTAAACATAATCGCTATCGGATATGCATCTCCGGTGGAAACTGCTTTATCCGTTTTCTTGTCTGCCTCTGTTGTCTGCGGGGCACCTGCCTGTATAGTTGCTCCATCCGGCTGTTCCACGAATGTCTGCCGTGTGGTTGCCTGCTCACCTGTTGTTGCCGTTTCTTCTGTCGTCGTCTGTTCGCCTGTTGTGGATGGCGTCGCGCCCTTTGCAACAACCAACTTGGTAGATGGCGACGCGTAGTAATTGTTTGTTTCCTTATATCTTACATAGTAATCTCCATCCGGAAGGTTCTCTAAAAGCTGTGTATTCGCATCAATCCATGTGTGGTTATCCACGCTATATTCCATCTTTACAGAGAGATTTGCAATCTTACCATCATTCTTTCCATCAATTGTTTCTGCAGTCGCAACCAATCCGGTTGGTGCTGCCTGCGGAGCCTTTTGAATTGTAAAGAATATAGTTTTTGTTCCATAGTAGGCGCTGTCGACATCATTTCCCGTCAATGTGATTTTTGCCTGTGTTCCGGCATTCGTATTCCCAGAATAAGACGTTGAGAAATCTACATTTGCTTCCAATTCTTCTGTTCCATATTTAACCGTGAATGTCGGTTTCTTTGCATTGCCATCATAAACAATCGAGCTCGCGTCTACTGTGACATCCGCATCTGCAATATTCTTGTAGCAGAGAACCAGATTCTGAAGTGGCTGTTGTGTATTTTTATCCACAATTTTCATGGCTGTACACACATTATAAGCATTAATCTCTGCTTTTATTTCACTGTTCTTTGGCAGCAGGTTCTTAATAGAGTACAATCCATAATCCTCAATTGTCTTCCCTGCGTCAACAGTAATACTTGAATATGTTGATAATCCGGAAGGATTGTTCATCTCCATTCTTGATGTTTTATCCATCTCGATTCTATGTACATATGTTGTTAAATACGCGGAAGTTCCATCCACAAGTAAAGAACTGTTTTTGAATTTTACCGTTCCTATTGACATCCACTGAAAACCATTCACTGCTACCTCTACATCTTCAAGCGTTAAATCTGTCATGATACCTACGCTTGCAGTTTTTAACTGATCTGCAGTCAATTCACCATTTTTAATAACCAGACTATTGACGGCTTCTACCGTACCTGCCTTTAGCTTATGGTTCTGAAGGTCAAATATTATGTCTTTATTGCCAAAATTCAGGTACAATGAACTATTTTCATAATTCATTAACAAATAAATTGTATCATTATTCCCTGCATTCGAAATTGCAGCACTCAGTGTAGTATATTCGTGTCCATTGACCTTTGCTACCGGTGCCTGATAACCACACGCGATACAAGTTCCTGTACCATCCATTCTCGTATGTGGGCAAGTTGCCGTTGGAGTCGCGCTTCCATTGGACATATAAGTTGTATCACTTCCGTTTTTCATAACAATGACATCTGAACTTGTAATCGTTCCTCCAACAAGATTGTTTGTAGAAGAAGTTGTTCTTTTCATCTTTGTAAGCTTTGGTGTGGATAACGTAAGATTGCCTGTCACCATTGGACTTGAAGAATTTTGTAAAATCTCGATTTCGTCATCCGTACTTGTTAAGCTCGCATTCCCAGATATTGATACACCTGCTCCTTGATCCTGTATCGTAATTTTATTTTTTGCCTGAATATCAGTTTCTCCCAGCAGATATCCGCCACTTGCCGATGTTCCGCTTGCACATACCTCTCCGTTTAAGGCGCGAACTGTTAGTTTATTACTTACGACAGACGTAGAATTTGAAGATCCTATTGATACATTCCCTTCCTGTGATTCTATCGTGGCAGACCCATTTACTGCCTGCAGTGTTGCTGAAATATTGACATCATTTTTTGCTGTTACATTAAGATTTCCATTTACTCCCAGACTGCTTCCGGTTCCACTGTTAGCAATCGTTACACTTCCTTTTGGTGCGTTCAATGTAAATGTTGTATCAGGTGAATTAGATAAAAACAACGGATTGCTGAACGCTGCCTGAAAATCTAAATTCCCTTGTGTTGCAGTTATTGTAGCATTTCCACTGGTCTCAATCGCCACATTGTTCTTTAATTCCACAGATGCACCTTGTAACACGAGTGTTCCAACTTTGACTGCTGCTGCACTTCCACTTGCGCTTGTTGCAGAAGATTCAATCACAATATTCCCTGTCGTCTGCAGTTTCAAACTGGAAAGCCCATTCACAGGTGTCGTCACAGGTGACCGGAATGCAATATTTCCTGTATATCCGTCTGTCATAAGACTTCCACTACCACTCAAATTCCCATAAAAAGATAAATCCAGATTCCCCGTTCCGCTTAATCTCAAAGTCCCTGATGAAACCTGCATTCCTCCATACAAAGTTCCTGTCACCGACCCGTACACCGTCAATACGCCATCCGTGTACTGCATATAATCTGAACAGCCCTCCGGAACCGCTGCACTCTGACATAAACTGCCACCTGACGCACTGTCAAAATAATAATAACCATTTGTAAGTGTAGTACTTCCCATCACAACCGTGGTTCCCTCTGCCTTAAGCGTATTTGCATCCGAAACAGCAAACAACAAAAACAGCATAACCGCCACGACAGCAATTCGCATTAACTTCTCTCTTGCTTTCATCTGACTCTCCTCCTCAATATTATCTATTTTACATTTTTTTCATTCTATTTGTTTATCATGCCTTGTATGTTCCGTCAACCTATCTGGGATGAAATGCACTTTTTTGGGATGAAATGTTATTGCATGCCATGGCGTCCTGTATAAATCTATGCTAAAATATGCTTAAATTTGCACTTATAACAACAAACCGGAATCAATAACAGAAACGATAGTAGAGGAGGAACACTATGCATCTGGCAATCGTTGATGATAATCAGACCGAATTACAGACACTTTACGACACGATATTAGAATATGGCCATATCCACGATGCTGCCATCTCCTGTGACTGCTATACCTCCCGCGCCGAATTTCTTGCCACCTGCTCACAGATTTCCTATTCATTTGTAATTTTCGACATCTATCTGCAGGATGGAACCGGCATTGATATGGCTGCGGCATTTCGGCAGGTCGCTCCCCACACGCCAATCATCTTCCTGACAAGCAGCCCGGAACACCGTGCGGATGCCTTTCGTGTGCACGCCTTTGACTACCTTGAAAAACCGGTAACCAAAGACATGATTTCACGACTTTTTGATGAACTGGCTGTTACACAGGAACCCGATACGGACACACAGACATTCTTGATTTCTATCGACCGCAACACCGTTCCGGTCTTATATTCCGATATCCAATATATGACATCCGCCTCCAACTACCTCATGATTCATGGACACGAGGTACTCCGTTGCCGTATGCCTTTTCGGGAAGCAGAATCGACTCTCACAAAAGATTCCCGTTTCCTGACGATCAATCGGGGCGTGCTGGTGAATCTGGATTATGTACTGCAAATGCAGGGCACTACTTGTACGATGTCGGATGGAACCATTTTTACAATTCATAGAAAGAACGCATCCGCTATCTCACAGGCATATATTTCACATCAATTTGACCGGCGCACAAAAGCTTTGACCAAAGGAGGGATTGCATGAATTTTATGAATCTATGTTACCGGGCGGCAGAATACGGCATCATTTTTCCCGGAGTCTTCTTATGTCTCATTCCTGTCGCAGATTGGCTGATTGTCCCACAAAGGAAATTATATCCTGTCCTTCTGCCATGCATGATTGCAGTCTGTTTTTTACTTGCCTGGTATGATTTTGACGGAAGCCACTATACAAATATCTTTTTCTTCCCGCTGCTTGGCATCTGCCTGATTGCATATTTTATAACCGTTAAATTAGACAAGTTAAAATTGCTTTACATGTTTCTGTGTGCAACGGCTGCATTATCCTTTGGCTGCATCATGAACCATTACATCATTGCTCGGGTAGATCCGACTTCCAATGTCAACGACAATTCCGTTCCCGGATTAATTCTACAGTACGCTGTCAGCATTGTAATCACCATAGCATTGCTTGCCATGCGCCAAAGATTCCAATGGTTGTTTGAGAATTTTAACACCAAAAGTTTCTGGAGAATTGCATGGATGATTCCGGCAATCATCACCTTTTGCAATATCTACATGATTCCAATCGACTATGCAAATATCCGTATAGGCCGAATCTTTCAGATTGCCATGGTCATCGAAGGTGTATTATTCTTATTTTTTATGCTGTTCCAATTTTTGCTCTACATCATCGCACGAACTTCGGCTCTGAAGATTGAAGCAGATTCCACAGCTCTGATGTATCAGTTACAAGCCGACCAATATGAGAAAATGCAGGAGTATCTGGATGAAACCAGGCGTATTCGGCATGATTTCAAACATACGATTGCGGTATTAAATGAACTTTCCCAGACCGGCCAGTATGAGAAATTACAGGAATATATCGCCAAATATTCTTCCGAAATATCAAATGTACAGGCACCTGCGACATATTGCGACAACCCCGTGGTTAACGCAACGATTCATTATTATATGGATATCGCCAGAAGCTATGACATCCGGACGAAACTCCAGGTCGTAATCCCAAAGGAGATCGCAATCTCGGATATTGATCTGTGTCTGATCTTTGGCAATCTTCTGGATAATGCCATTACCGCCTGCCGTAAAGTAAAAGCAGGCTCCCGCTTCATTCGACTGTCCGCAGATCTTGACACACCCGGTTTTCTGTATGTTACAATGGTAAATAGTTTTTCAGGCGAAGTGTATAAGAGAAACGGAAAATATATATCCACAAAAGAGAAAAAGAGCGGCATTGGCCTGACTTCGATTCAGGCGACCACCGAAAAATATCAGGGTTCCTCTAATTTTTACACCGAGAATCATGAATTTATCTCAAATATCATGTTAAAACTATAAGAAACAAAGAAACGGAGCAGCTATATGAATATTGCAGTAATCTTTACGGGAGGCACAATCGGCTCATCAATACAACAGAACTATGTATCGACCGATTCACAGATGCCATACCGCCTTTTGGAAATGTATAACGAATCACAGGCTAAAGATAATCCTGATTTTCCGCATTTTATAACAGTGGAGCCTTATACAACCTTAAGTGAATATATGAATGGTTTGCATTTGAATCTGCTGATTGCCAGTGTCCGGGAGCAGCTCGCACAAGAAATAGACGGCATTATCGTCACACACGGCACCGACACACTTCCATTTACTGCTGCCACACTTGGCATGTGTTTTGCCTATGCCAGAATTCCGATTTTGCTTGTATCCAGCAATTATATCTTAGATGACCCACGCGCAAACGGATTGACGAACTTCACTGCTGCAGTCGATTACATATACGACTGGAAGCACACGCATTCCGGACAGGGAACGTCCAATGTAACACCGGCTTCTCCGGATACAACACCGGCTTCTTCGGATACAGCAGCGGCTATGTATACCCCTGGCTTCCCGATTCTTCCAACCGCCGTCGGCATCGCATACTGCAACACAGGGGATGCGCCGAAGATCTACAATGCACTCGGCATCTACAATCACCGTCCGTTCGATGACAGTTTGTACGAACGCCCATATGACGCATATGCAGAGGCTATCGCGCCCGTCCTGCGGGAATGTTCAGTGATACGCCACGTTACACCAGACAGCATTGGAACATCCGGCACAACGATTGATTTGTTATCCGGCAATACCGATATACCGGATCCGGGACGTGATCCGATCCAGGAATCAGGCACCTTCTTCGATACAACCTGTCCGGTATGCTTTTTCCAATCCATGCCGGGCATGCAGTACCATCTGCCGGATGATGCACGCGCTGTATTAATCCATGCATACCACTCCGGTACGATTAATACCAAATCACCATCTCTGCTTGCTCTCACCGAACAGGCGGCACAAAAAAAGATTCCTGTCTACCTGACCGGAATCTCCGCGGAATCCACGGATTACGACAGTAAGGCAGTGTATCAGTCACTTGGAATTATCCCGCTTCCGGAATACAGCCCGCTAGTCGCGTATATGTATCTGTGGTACAAATACAGCCAGAAAGACTAAGCTGCTTTTGTCCTCACCGTCATTGTTGTAGCAGATATAAGCCACAATTTTAAATTTAATTAATATTAAAAAAGTGTACGTTTCCATAACAACGTACACTTTTTATTATACATATTCCGTTATCTTCCCTGCAGGAATTCATGCAGCTTCTGAAGATTTTCTTCCATCTGACCGTAACCGTTCTGATAGAATGCTTCCTGCTTTTCTTTATCCTGTTCAAACTTGCTGATACTGTCTAACTCCGGACGCAGCACCAAAAGCTTTCCTTCCTTCTCGTAGCGGTCAATCCGGTCTAACTGCTTCGCATACATCTCTCTCCTGCGCATCAGTGTATCATAAAATGCCGGATACTTCTTCTTATATGTACGCATCAGTACACGCATCTTCCCATAGTTCGTCGGTGCTTCTTCCGGTTTTCTGGTCAGTATACAGACCACCCGGTCGCATCCAACCGCAAATGCCCGCTTCACCGGAATCGAATCTGCCAGACTTCCATCCATATAATGGTATCCATCTAACTCGACCGGATTACATAGCACAGGAACCGAGCACGATGCCTTGACTGCTGTCAGCATACGCTTCTCATCATCTGACTTCGCGATATATTCAGCTTTCCCTGTCTCGCAATTCGTTACCACGAGCTCTACTTGCGACGGTGACGCAAGGAACTTCTCAAAATCAAATGGATATTGCTTGTGCGAAAACTCCATCACCATACGATCTAAATCAAGCATCTTCCTGCTTTTGCGCATCTGTTTGACGCCATAATATGCATTTTCACCATTTGCGGTGATCGTCCATTTGGTACGGCCTTTTTGTCCTGCCAGATAATTAACCGCGTTTCCAGCGCCGGCAGATACTCCTACCACATAATCAAATACTATCTGATTATCCATCAGGCAGTCCAATGCTCCTGCTGTAAAAAGCCCACGGAACGCACCGCCCTCTAATACAATACCTGTCTTCACGTTTTTCATCTCCTCGGATCTGCTTCCTTTAATTCATCCAGCTTCTCCTGTATCCTCATCTTCACCAACTCACATACATCCGGCTTCCGCAGATTCCCATATTCCTCATAAGGAATCTGTGGAAGAAAATGCACCTGTGTCCGGACCTTCTCGAAGGTGTTCGTATCCATTGACCGCCACGAATCGTAGATTACAACCGGGACGATCGGTGTCTTTGATTTTAACGAACACGCAAAACACCCGGACTTAAATTCCTGTAATTCATTTTTATTATCGGTATAACCACCTTCCGGGAAAATCAAATATGGTTTTCCTTCCTTCACACGCTCGGAAATCGTCTTCAACGCCCCAATCTGCTGTTTCGGATCCTCGAACGATATCGTGGTTCCCTCCACAAGACCACATACCTGTCTTGCAACCAGACGGTCTGCGGATTTCTCTTCCCACAACATCGCACACGGCTTCGGATGTGCCAGCATGATCCCAAGTGCATCGTATTTACCCTGATGGTTTGCATACATGATATAACCGCCATCCTGTGGCAGGTTCTCCCTGCCGTATACATCGGTTTTCGTACGGGCACGCCTGCGCATATGATTCTCGATTTTCATCGCATATGCATACCGCTGCTGTTCGGTGTATTTTTCTTTGTGTTTTATCATATAATTCGCACGCGGAATATGCGTGGCAACGAACAACGGACTCGTTGCAACAACGAATTTAAATCTCAAATTTTTCAATCTATCTCAACCCTTATCCCCATATGCCATCCTGCATAGTTCTGTGTCTGCCTAAAAACCGGAGCTATCACAACATCTTCTTTTTTCGCAGCACGATCGTCACAGCAATGCAGATGACAAGCGTAAGCACACATATAATCATAAATCCCCATGGTTCCTTTGAAAATGGCATACCCTTGCCATTTACATTCATACCATATAATCCCGAAATAATCGTCGGTATGGACATGACGATTGTAATCGCAGCCAGCAACTTCATGATGTTGTTCAGACGGTTATCGATCACGGTTGACATCAGTTCCCGCGTACCCTTTAAGATATCCCGGTAAATCTGTGTCATCTCTATCGCCTGCAGATTCTCGACAATCACATCATCCAGCAATTCCTGATCCTCCGGGAATTTCCGGATTCCGCTATACCGTGTCAGACGGTCTACAACCATCCGGTTCGCACGTAACGATGTATCAAAATACACCAGGTTGGATTCCATCTCATGCAGGTTGACGATATCGGCATCCTCCGTTGCGCCTCCCATACGTTCCTCCATCTCAAGTCTGCGCCGGTCAATGATCCGAAGATACGACTGATATAACATGCTCGTCCGGTACATAATCTGATAGGTAAAACGCACCTGCTTCTTCGTGGTAAAATCCCGTATATTATTGACAATAAAGTGCTTGAGCACCGGTGTCTCCGCCGAACACACCGTGATAATCGCATCGTCTGTCCATACAACCCCCAGCGGGATGGTTGTATATGCCTCCTGGTTGTGTCGGATCTCCACCGAAGGAATATCGAATAATATCAAAACATAATCATCGTTGACATCCACACGGGATGACTCCTCATCATCGAGTGCAGCCCGGATATCTGCGAGATCTACATTATATCTTCTTGCAATCTCAAGACTCTCGTCCTGCGTCGGCGCTGTCAGATTGATCCATGTACCAGGCATAAACTCATCAATCTGTCTGAATTTTCCATTCTCTGTAATGTACTTACTGATCATATCCTTCTCGCCTCATTGTCTCCCTTTTTCATGGCAAAAGCCTCACTGTCACATATTTTATCACGACTTTTCCCATTCGGAAACCCCTAAATATA
>ERZ1026852.1403-NODE-1403-length-12856-cov-76.745020_pt1 | contig 12856 bp, 5 predicted proteins | sample MGYA00380156_ERZ1026852 | MGnify/ENA primary metagenome ERZ1026852 (study PRJEB33269, sample SAMEA4719792) | human gut metagenome | biome: human-associated habitat; feature: organic feature; material: feces | place: Cameroon | collected 2013-10 ...
TTCTCGTTTGGTAAAAGCCGAAAGCACTCAGGGCGACACTTCGCCCCTCCATTTACACATTCTTTCACTAAAATGCACGCATGGAAATACCTATTTAACTTAAATCGGTGCAAAATTACGAATATTTTCTTATTTGCCCAAGATAATCGCTTAAAATTTAAATAATTAACACGAAATATCTATGTTTTTTAGCATATTTGCTCATAAATTTAGTTAATTGTCGATTTTTTGTCACTTTCCGTTGCAGTTTTCAAAAATAATCACTACCTTTGCGGCAACAAGAGAGAAGATGGGTAGCTTTTAGATTTAACCTAACAACTGCCACTCTTCAGATTATTAACAATTTAATATATATAAAGTATGAGAAAAACTTTACTCATTGCAGCCGCATTGTGCCTCTCGGCTTCTGCAATGGCACAGACTATCGAAAAACCGCTGTCTGTATCAGAATTGGCTGATACTCAAGAAGGAACTCCCGATAAGCCATTCGTATTGAAGGAAGGCGAGAATACCGTTCCTGCAGAAGCAGGCGAGTATTACTATAGCTATACGCTAAGCAAGACAGGCTATCTCAATATTACCAGTGATGAGAAACTTGAAGATGGAAAAGTGAGCGTTTACACAAACATCTTCAGTGCCCAGAATAAAAGAAATGCTGCAGCTGAATCTGCTACAGGCAGTTTCAATGTACGTACTGAAATTAAAATTGCCAGAGGTACCTATTATATTGTAGTAAATAAGAAGACAGCTACCGCCAAGGCAGAAACTTTCAATGTCAAGATGGAAGACTATCAGCCGGGCGAAACTGCAGGCACAGCCATCCCAGTGAACGTGAGCGAAACTGCTACAGCCATCACATTGCCAGGAGCCAAGGGTATGTATTACTATACCTTCACTGTTCCTGCCAACACCAAGAAGCTCCTCACCGTTGAGTCTCCTACAGTTTTGAGCGAGGGCACTTCTGCCTACGTCAACACCTCAGATGGAACATATGGTGCTACCTATATGAAGAACCAGATTATCAAGAGAGATGTCAACAGTACAAGAGAGCAGAAATACTATCTAGTTGTGACATCCAATGAGACTACTCCGCTTACCCTTAATATCAGATATGCAGATGTAGAAAAGGGTTCGCTGATTACAGAACCGAAGGAAGCTAAACTCGGTCAGAACACCATCGACTTCGATGGTACTGAGTATTATACCTACACGTCAACCAAGAGCGGAAAACTCGCCATTGAGGTTAGCGACGGAGGCAAGGTAACCTTCCCTCTCTCTGCCACAGGATATGGTGTAAACGATACCTACCAGAAGGGCAACACTTATTTCATCGAGGCGACAAAGGGCAAAGAATACCTGATAACGATTTCTGATGTAAAGAAAGGTTCTACCTTCAATCTTGCAGAGACAGACTTCGAGGCAGGTGAACTTCGCAGCAACCCTATCGTGATGACTAAAGATACCTATACTTTGGGCGAGGACACCAACAACCTCTGGCTGAAATACACAGTAGCCAAGACGGGTGTCATCGATTTCTCCTGCGACGTACCTTTCAACGATGACTTCTTCATCGGCATCGCCAAAAACAGAGCAGACGCTGCGACCAGCATGGCTAATGATATACAGGACGAAAGTACCTTGAACGATAAAAAGCCAAAGCGCACCAAGTTATACCAGAGCACCTTCGAGGTTACTGAGGGTGACGTATTGTACATTCAGGCTATCATGCCAGGCGATGTAAAGGGCAAGAAGATTACCCTTACACAGCGCACACCAGAGGCAGGCGAATGCATTAGCAACCCTATCATCCTGACAAAGGGAAAGACCATCAATGTGGCAAAGGCGAGCATGATGAAGCCTATCTGGGTGAAGGCAAACCTCGTTAAAGGCGACACATTCGAGGTGGCAGGTGGTAGCGCTACCCCTATCTACAATTGTAAACCAAGCGGTGATGGCATCACTTATGAAGGAACCTCTGTAGTATGGGATGAAAGCGGTACAAAGTTCACTGTAGATCCAAAAACAGTCGGAGAAGTTACCTTTATGATAGGCTATGCTGAGGGCAATGCCACCTTGACATTCATCGACCCAACAGGAAGCGGAATCAGCCACATAGAGACTGCTACCGACAGCAAGCCAGCCATCTATACCATCAATGGTACCAAGATTAACAACATCACTGGCAGTGGTGTTTACATCATCAAGTTGAATGGTAAGACCAAGAAGGTTGTTATCAAGAAGTAATCTTTCTGATTGATACAATCAGAGAATATATAACAAGAAAAGGAGGGTGTGTCATGTACTTATGACACACCTTTTTTTGTTTATACGCAGCCGTTTTCATAGAACTGAAATTACGTCCCGACGTATCTCGTACTACGTCCGGACGTATCTTTTGCTGCGTCGGGACGTAGCAAATGCTACATCGGGACGCATTTTTTACTGCATCGGAACGTATTTTTCTTCCTTTTATCGCCTGTAAAATTGCAAAAAACGATAGAAAAAGCCTAATATTGAACCGAAAAAGCAGTGTTTTTGCTCAATATTTTCTTAGTTTTCGCCCAAAAATCCCTCTAAAACACCGATATTTTGCTGATTTTATGCCAAAAGTGGTAATAGGTGGCATTAAGGTGACAATAAAAACACCCCTTATTACCACCCGTTATTCATTAATAATCAAAGAGTTAAGTATAAGTGTGACAAATGTGACATTAAGTTAGAGAAAATAATACACATGTAATGCTACAGAATACTGATATAGCTCAGTCAGCTAACTCAAGTAGTTCAATCAGCTAACTCAAGTGGCTCAGTCAGCTAACTCAAGTAGTTCAATCAGCTAACTCAAGTGGCTCAGTCAGCTAACTCAAGTAGTTCAGTCAGCTGACGCAGATATCTCGACAAGCCGAAGGATACGTCTCCGTGAGCCTACGGAGTCGTATCCGTAACCCGACGGAGTTATATCCTTAACCCAATGCAGTCATATTCTTAACCCCACGCAGCCATATCTATAGGCAAACGGAAGCACATCATTTATTTACCTCTTCACCTTCATGTATTCCGTAGGAGTCATGCCATACTCCTTGGAGAAGCATTTGGAGAAATAGCTGCTGTTGGAGAAACCAACGGTATACATCACCTCGGAAACACTGAACTTGCCCTGGCTCAGGAGCTCGGCAGCACGGCTCATACGCATCTCACGGATATACTCTACAGGCGTACGGCCCGTTATCGCCTTCGTCTTGCGATACAGCTGTTTGCCACCTATACCTATCACATCCTGCAACATCGAAACATTGAAGTCAGAATCGATCATGTGCTTCTCTATCGCCTCATTGATCTCTTCAAGCAGACGCTTGTCTGACACATCCAACTCGCTGACATTTACTTCCTTCTTTTCCTCTTCAGAAGACTCAGAGCGTGCAGGAACTGGTTCTGAGGATGATGACTCAGGCTCAGATACAGGCGAAGCGGATAACCCTGTGGCAACAGTTGATGGCTCCTCTGGTATCTTCACGTCCAGATAGCGGACCATCAGAGCAGTCACCTCATCAAATGAATGATGAGCTACGGCAGCCTTCAAATCTTCCGTCAGACGGTTGAAGAAGTCCATACGCATCTGTACCTGCTCCAACACCTCAGCCTTCTGCTTCTGGGCATCAGCCAGTTCCTTACGCAGAAAATACCAGCTTACCAGCCATGCCACAAACGCGATGAGCGCTGTAACATAGAAGAGTTTGCACCACCAGGAGAGATACCAAGGCGGCAGGACGGAGATGTCGAGCGAATAAACCTCAGCAGCTATCTTGCCTTCACCATCCACGGCATGAACCGTAAGATGATAATCGCCATAAGACAGACCATTGTAGGTGATATCAATATTGCCGGAGTTCAGATAATGCCAGTCGTGGTCGCTGCCTTCGAGTTTGTAAGCATAAACGGCTGAAGGATGATCGGCAAAAGGAAGGTCGGTGAGCTGCAGGGTGAAGTTGTTCTCATCACTCTTCAGTTTCAGGATTTCTCCACGCTCCTCACGAGCCTCTCCGTTTACGATGATTCCAGCCAGCATCAGACGGGTAAACTGCTTAGGCTTCTGCGCAACATCAGAACTGATTGCCACATAGCCGTCATTGCCACCCATCATTACCTGATGAGTCTGTCTGCTGTAACAGATGGTAAGCGGCACGATAGAAGGAATCACGAAGCGCTGGCTCTCGCCCTGTGGGTCGATTACGCAGCATTCATTGCCCGATACTACCCATATCTTGCCTTCTACATCGCACATGGTGCTTACCTTACCGCCAATCTGCCATGTCTTGGAAGGGAAACTGTTACCCAGCACGGAACCGGCAGCAAAATAACAGGTTACCGAAGTATTATCACCCATCCAGATATTGCCCTTGCTGTCTGCCATCAGATAGTTGACAACATCTGAGTTAGCCACCTGCACCACCTTCATCGTGTTCGGATTGATGCAGTCGAGACGGTTATAGGTAGAAACCCAAATTCTACCCTTTCCATCCATCACCATCTGCCCTACATGCAGACCGGAAAGTGCATTCTTTCCCTTGTCAGAGTAATGCCAGTCGGCTATGGTCTTGCCGCTCAGCAGAGCCACCTTATCCATCACGAAGACACCGCCCTGATAAGAACCCATCCATATCCTGCCCTTCTGGTCCTGGAGAATATCATAAGCCCAGGCGGTAGAATATTTGCCACTCTTGTCGTAGACGATGAAGTTGCGCATCTGATGAGAATTGCGGTCATAGAAGTTGATGCCGTGGTCGGTACAGATCCATACATCGCCGTCACGGTCTTCATAGATCTTGCGAACACGGTTATGACTCAGCGGGAAGGCAGAGCTGTTCTGCTTGTACCATGCCACATTCTGATAACCTTCAGCATTGCGGGTGAAACGAATCAGACCGTTGGTACCGCCCATCCACCATTCGCCGTTACGGGTCTGGAGCATGGCATGGAGACAGTTGCCCTCACCCGACATCGTAATCTTATCGAGCGATACATAGCGGTAATAGGTATGGGTAGTGAGACGGGAGAGTCCATTGTCAGTACCCACCCATACATTCTGCCATTTATCTACAAAGCAAGCCCAGACGATGTTGTTAGGAATAGAAGCATCATCGCGGGAATCGTGGATATAATGGGTGATGGCATTGGAGAGTGCCATCTGATAGAGTCCGTTATCGGTTCCGATATAGAGATTGCCGGCAGCATCGGTAGAGAGACACTTGATGGAATTGCCGTTGAGAGCAGGAATCTGGGAGAAGTTCCTGAGCTGCAGATCGGCACAATAGAGAGCGCCCTCGGTACCAATCCAGTAGCATCGGCGCTTGGCATCATAAGCGAGCGCATTAACCAGCGGCTGTTCTCCAGCACGGAGCGGAATCAGTCTGCTGCCGAGATGCAGACCAGCGAGCGAGCCTACGAGCAAGCCTCGCGGAGTAGAGAGCAAGGCATAGACATCGCCCCCGAAGTCAGTCTTACCGCCCTTGATATCGAGCACACGGAGTTCCTTCAGCTGCTTGCGCTTCGTCTCATCGGCAAAAGCCTTCATGGCAGGTGTTTCAGCATATTGATAAGCTTGCGTATCAAACTTCAGGATACCGTTGCCAGTAGCCAGATAGAGCATTCTGCCCTCGAAACCGAGCGCATTGACACGCGTATTGCTGAAAGTATGTTCCTGGAAATGGCGGTAGCCATGATAACCATCATAGCTGTAAAGACCATTGTCGGTTCCGAGCCATATCATTCCCTCACTGTCCTGGGTAATGGCACAAACGGTCTGAGCACCTTCAAGGGAGGTGTTGACGAAGCGCTGCGCATGGATGGCGAGCGAAACAAAGAGCATAGCAATTGCCATGCTGATGCGGTATATAGGTTTTGTTGACTTTTTCATGCGTGCAAATTTACACATTATTCATGATAACGCCAAAAAAAATCGGAGGAAAATCATTAAAAAAAAGAAGAGGGGAGGTCATACGTATCTTGCCTAGGGATAAATAAGGCACAGATTACGAGTATAAATAAGGCACGGATTACGCAGATTACACGGATTTATGTCGCTATTGTATAAAGCGATTATAATCTCATAAAGAATCCGTGTAATCCGTGTAATCCGTGCCTATATTCTTATATTGCCTGGAGCGTAATCGACTTTTCGATATTGCGCTTGCTGTCTTTTACCTTCAGGATGATGTCGCCCTTCTGCTTGCTGCTCTGTACGATGACTACGAGTTTGCCGGAGAAGAGTTTCATCTGTGGCTGGGTGAACGGTTCGAGCGATGTGGCATCGCCGTTGCAGGCTGCCTTGAAAGTGCCGGCACCACTCACCTCGAAGGTCAGTTCGTCATCAGCAAGCGGACATTCATTGCCGTCCTTATCCTGCAGACTCACGGTGATGAAGGCAAGGTCGTTGCCATCGGCATTCAGAAGCACATTGTGCTCATCGGTACAGCCTTCTACCATGCAGGCAATAGGCTCATGGTCTGGCGTTTCTACGCTGAACTTCATCTGTGCAGGCTCGCCGGCGGTACGCTTCACGTCCTCACCAACCTTATCGCCATACTGGTTGTAGGTAACCACGCGAATCTCACCCGGTTCATACTTCACATTGTTCCAGCGGAGGCGATAGCGGTCCAGACGGCTTGACTTGTCCTTGCGCACTCTGCCCTGGCTCTTGCCATTCACGAAAAGCTCGCCTTCCACACCATCGGTGTAGCAATATACAGGGGTAACCTGTCCTTCCCTGCCCTTCCAGTTCCAGTGAGGAAGAAGATGGGTGGTATGCTGATGCTCGTTCCAGCGGGCACGATACATATAATATCTATCCTTTGGAAGTCCGGCAAGGTCGCAGATACCGAAGTAGCTGCTGCGGCTTGGCCAGTAGGTATCGTACGGAGTAGGCTCGCCGAGATAGTCGTAACCAGTCCATACAAACTCGCCGATTACCCAACTATAGTCATCCTGCATCTTCCAGTCATCATCAGGAAGATTGCTCCATGAACAGTATTCCGTATCATAACTTGAGCACTGTCCATCAGGATAGGTAGCCTTATCGCTTACCACTACCGGGAACTTGTATACGCCACGGGAGCTGACCGTAGAGGCGGTCTCTGAACCGAGGAGGAAGCCCTGAGGCAACTGCTCGATATTCTTATAATATTTATGTACGCGATAGTTGAAGCCCGGTACATCCATGGTCTGGGCAAAGCCGCTCTTCAAGGCATCTTCTGCCCTATCCATGCCCTGGGTAACAGGACGGGAAGGGTCGTACTGATGACAGATATCCTGCAGATGCTTAGCTATCTCCACACCTTCCTGGCTCCACTGCTCAGGAATCTCGTTACCGATGCTCCACATCACGATGCTAGGATGGTTGCGGTGATGCTTCACCAGATTGGTTATATCCCTGTCGCTCCACTCCTTGAAGAACTTGGCATAGCCGTTCTTGCACTTAGGATAAATCCACATATCGAAGCTCTCTGCCATGACCATAATACCGAGAGAATCGCAGATTTCCATCTGCATGGTAGAAGGCATGTTGTGGGCGGTACGAATGGCATCGCAACCCATCTGCTTCATCATCTTGATCTGACGGATGAGGGCAGCCTTGTTCTCTGCTGCTCCCAGAGGACCGAGGTCGTGGTGCAGACAGACACCTTTCAGTTTACGGGTAACGCCATTGAGTTGGAAACCATAATCCTTGGATACCGAGATGGTACGGATACCGGTCTTCAGGGTCTGCACATCAGCCACCTTCTTTCCTTCATATCGGGTTAGCTTTACCTGATAGAGGTAAGGAGATTCCGGAGACCAGAGCTGAGGATTCGCTACCTTCAGAGTAGTCTTGATTTCAGGATTGGCACCTGTGACGATCTGCTCGGCAACCTTCTTGCCTGCCTCATCCAACAGGGTTATGACGGTCTTGCCTGACTTACCAGTTTTTCCTTCCAGCAGCGCATTTACTTCTACTTCAGCTTCCTGCTTATCAGCCTTCAGGGTACGCACGAAGGTATCCCAGGTAGAGAAGTTTTCATTACCATAGAGTTCTACGGAAACCGGACGGTAAAGACCGCCTCCCGGATACCATCGACTGCTCTCCTCTACATTATTAAGATGTACCTCGATGAGATTACTCTTACCAAACTGGATGAAAGGTGTGATGTCGATGCGGAAGGCATTGTAGCCGTAAGCCCACTTGCCTGCCTCCTTGCCATTGACGCTGACAACAGGCTGACTCATGGCACCGTCGAAGACGAGTACGGCACGCTTATAGCCCTTAGGAGCCGTCCAGTTCATCTTATACATACCCTCACCTATCCAAGGCAGCGCACCCGAACGGCCCGACTTCTCGGTCTTTTCGGTTTCGCCATTCTGCTCGATGGCCACCATCTGCAGGTCCCATTTCTTATCAAAAGGTCCCGAGATAGCCCAATCGTGCGGAACAGCTACCTGCTGCCACGACTTACCATCGCGGGAGAAATCCCACGATGGCAGGTTGATAACCTTTCTGCTCTGCGCCTGGCACAGCGTAGTGAGTGCCAGGGCGAGAGACATGAAAGTAATGCTTCTCTTGATCATATCTTTTTCTTCTAAGTTGGTACAATATTCCATTTTAAAATTCGCTTCTATCGCTCCCAGAGGAAGCGAAGGAAGCTAACTTACCCGATTACTTGAAAGCATCGAGTGCAGCGGTTGGCTTGCCGCTGTTGTCGAAGGCGCCCTTGTCGTAGCCGTTCCAGCCGCTGTTGCACTCAGGCTCCCAGTAGAACACGCCCTCGCAGGTAGAGATTGCCTTGCAGCCATCCACCATCTTCTTGAGGAATGGAGCGGCATTCTCAGAATTCCACACCATACCAATCTCTGAGATGATGACATCGCAGTTGTATTTGCCGGAAAGGGTCTTGATGTTGTTGAGGCAGTCATCAGAAACCTGCTCCCAGGTCTGGTCGGTAATCCAATCTGGATAGAGCGACATACCGATGACATCCCACTTGGCTCCATTCTGCTTCAAGCCATCAAACATCCAGGTATATTGACCCAGATTGTTTCCCTTGTCGAGATGCACAATCACCTTTGCCTCCGGATAAACCGCCTTGACGGCATCATAACCGGCATTGATGTAAGCGGCAAAGTTCGCCATGTTCTTAGAGGCACGGCCTGTTACCTTCAGGGCAGCATCGCCAGCCTCATCATTCCAGAGCATTCCGTCGGTGGTCTCGTTACCTACCTGTACCCACTCTACGTTGACGCCTCTTGCCTTCAAGGCATTCAATACATCCTTGGTATGATCGGCAACCGCCTGCTTCATCTGATTGAAGTCATAGTTTTTCCAGGCAGCAGGAACGCCCTGCTTGGATGGGTCTGCCCAGGTATCAGAGTAGTGGAAGTCTATCATCAGACGCATACCGAGCTGCTGAGCTCTCCATGCCTTTGCCACCACATCATTCTTTCCGTTCCATCCATCCTCTGGGTTTACCCATACACGAAGGCGGATGGAGTTCATGCCGAGGTCGCGGAGAAGCGCCATGCACTCCGTAGCCTTTCCGTTGGCGTTATAGAACTTCTTTCCGCTCTGCTCCATCTCGGTGAGCCAACTTACATCGGCTCCCTTGGCAAAGCCACTCATATCGTATGTCTTCTCCTTTTCGGGAGTGGTATTATCATCATTGCTGCAACTCGTGCCCGTGATAGAGAACAGGAGTGCTGAAGCCAGCAATATGGCTTTTCCTAAAATATTCTTCATTGTTATTCTGCCTTTAAGTTATTATTATAATGCAAAGATAATCAAATAAATGATTCGTTTACAATAAGGAAACTTACCAGTGATGAATATTCTGCGCAACCGATTGCGCAGAATATTCATTAAGTTATTCATACTTCCATGTCATGGTGTTGAGATCGGCTGTAACCGTAAACTCTGTTTCGCCATTCTCATCGCCAAACCAGATATCCCAAGCGCCATCAACAGAAGTCAATTTAAACTGCTCACCATCGACACCATACCAGGTCTTCTTGTCATCTTTGTTCTCGCCTACGTAGATAAAGCGGAAGTTCTCCCAGGAAGTTGGCTTGTACTTGCAGGTATAAACACCTTCGCTCACCTTGCTCATCACGGCAAGAAGGGTGTTACCGTCCTTGCTAAACATGCAGAGGGTATTGCTTGCCTCTGGCTCTGGTGCTGTCTGGTTGCCAGATTCGATAGAGTAAGTCAGGTCGCTGTTCTCGCCCACCTTCACGGTAATGGTATAAGTACCCGCCTTGGCGATATTCACGCTGCCAGCATTCTCTGAGTCGGTCATCTTGCCATCAGCCAACGTATAGTTCATTGTCTTGATTACGGCTGCAGCATCGTCTGTAGCTGTTGCCTTGCTGTACTCTGCACCTGTAGCAACTATACTGATTGGTGTATTATCTGCTGTGGTTGTAATCACCTTGGTCCAGGCATAATTAGGAACATCATAGGTCATGTCCTCACCATTCAGCTGCATCGCCTTGATGTAGGTTGGCTTGAGTTCCTTAGCCTTTGTATCTACCACTATATAATAAATACCTTTCTGTCCAGGGAGCCAGAACTTCCATGCCGACTCCGTATTATCTATTTCGTATACATGGCCATCCTGGCCCACGTTACCCCAAATGGTTCCATCATTCTCCTTACCCCAGAAGTTGAGCCAGGAAGAAGCATTCATATAGCCTGCATAGATGCCATCCTCGTTTGGAGAATAAAGATAGGTCAGCACCTTGTCCTTATCCGCATTCCAGATGGTCATCTTGTCCATGTGTATAATATAAGGTGTAACGTTCACCTGGCACACATTGCTGTAAGCAGCATCGAGATTACTGCCCATCTGACTCTTGATGCGGAAATAGAGAGGCGCACTCTGACCCGGAGTCGTTCCCAGATCCTTGGCAAGGGTGTTGAGATCAGCACCGGTGAAAGCCTTAGAGAGATCGGTTACGGAATACTCCTTTACCGCAGCAAAGCTCTCAGAAGTTGATGCCTGCAGATAGGTTTTCAACACGCCGTTGCCCGCAGGCATGGTCTCGTCGCTCGAAAGCAAACTAGGATTCTTCCAAGCCATCGAGAGCACGATGTCCTTCGTATTGTCAACAGACAGAACCACATCGCTAGCCGATGCCATCAGATCGGATGCCTTGAAGCCATCCAGGTATATCTTGTCGCCACTCTCGTCGCAACTCACCAGAGCGGTGAGTGCGCAGAGAAGCATCATCAGGTTTCTAAATATCTTTTTCATTCTTTTATCCTATTAATAGTTGTCGTTATGAAGATTTGGATTGGCGGTAAGCTCGGTGTTAGGGATTGGATAGATGTTGTACTTGCTGTCAACAGCCTGTCCATCGTGGGTGCCACCCTTCCACTGCCAGATATACTTGCTAGTGGTAAACTCGCCGAAGCGAATCAGGTCGGTGCGGCGATAGCCCTCATGATAAAGTTCACGGGCACGCTCATCGAGAATGAACTGGAGGAACTCATCATCGTTGGCAAAGTTGTTAGCCCATACATCGGTATTACCTGCACGCTCGCGGAGGAGATTGATCCAATAGATGGCTCCCTGCTTGCGGGAAGCGATGACCTCTGGATCGGCAGCATCAGTCTTTCCTTCTGGCCATGGATCCCAACTTGCACCCTGGGTACGAGCCACGCACTCAGCATACATCAGATAAACATCTGCCAAGCGGAAAAGAGGGAAATCGGTTTCCACACCATCATTGGCTGTATTGGATGCTATGGTTCCATCATCTTTCAGGTTGCTCCATTTCTCTGAGAGATAACCGGTGGCTTCATCGGTCATGCTGGTTACATCCTTGCTCTGCCCATTGGTGAAGAACTTGCAACGCTTGTCGCCATTGCCATCAATATCGGTCTGGGTAAACTTATCTACGAACTCAGGACGAAGACGGAACTCGCTCCAACCACTGGTTACACCGAAATCGGCAACATTCTGGTTGGCATTCGACATACTCACCTGTCCACAAACCAAGTAAGTGGAAGAACCCCAGCTTACGGTATGCTCTGCGCTTACCGGCAAAGCAAAGATAATCTCGTTGGTACGCTTGTCATTATCGGCATTGAAGAGCTTGCTGTAATCAGACTCCAAAGAGTAGCCCATATCCATCACCTTCTTACAAGCCTCCTTACACTCGGCATACTTGGCAACACCGGTATAAACCTCGCTGTTCAGATAAAGCTTGGCAAGCAAAGTATAGGCAGCACCCTGAGAAGCCTGACCGTAAGGACAGGTGGATGCAGGAAGCATATCGCCTACACAATCCTTCAACTCGCTCTCAATATAATCGAATGTCTGCTGAGGAGTATAACGAGGAGGGATAAAGCTACCCACAGGGTCATTCTCTGTCACCATCGGAATATTGCGATAGAAATCGAGGGCATGGTAATAGAACAGAGCACGCATAAAACGGACTTCTGCCTTATACTCCTTTATCTTCACCTCATCCTCGCCCGAGAAGCTAGCGCCATTGGCATTGCGGAGGAACTCGTTGCAGAGGGCGATGTTGTAGTAGATACGATAATACATATCTGATACCCAGGCATCGTTGGCATCCCAGGAAAGATAACTCAAGCCTGTGGTCTGCTCACCTGTCAACCAGGTAGATGCAAATTCATCGGTACCACACTCCTGCATATTGATAAACATACGCATGTAGTCGAAACCACTACCATTGTTCAATACGGATTCCATATCCTTATTATCGCCGCCCTTGCCCTGACCGCTGGTCACCATGGCAGCGTAAATCTTGCCCAGCACTGCCTCGTAATTGGCAAGCGAGGTATAAACATCCTTAGAGGTTGTCT
>ERZ1026852.1405-NODE-1405-length-12837-cov-4.689251_pt1 | contig 12837 bp, 7 predicted proteins | sample MGYA00380156_ERZ1026852 | MGnify/ENA primary metagenome ERZ1026852 (study PRJEB33269, sample SAMEA4719792) | human gut metagenome | biome: human-associated habitat; feature: organic feature; material: feces | place: Cameroon | collected 2013-10 ...
ATAAAAATGGCTGTCGCTTCGGCGACAGCCATTTTTTGCTTTACTTAAAACAGCTCCTCACTTTCGCTATTAAAATTTACTGCCTCACCATCAAGTTAGATTCGCTATTGATCTCATTACCAAATCTACATCCTGATTTTCCAATTCCTGCACAATATGCAAATACGTTTTCTGTGTAGTAGTCATACTGGCATGACCTAGCCTACGTGCCACACTGCCTATAGAAACACCAGCATAAAGCAACAAGGAAGCATGAGTATGTCTAAGCCCATGGACGGAAATCACAGGCAAGCCCAGTTTTTTGCAACAACGTTCCAACATACTATTAACAGTAGAATTATATACGGCCTTATATGCCCCATCTAACCTCGGTACAAAAATCGACTCATCATCTGGCATATTCTTTAGCAAGGCAGCAAACTGCATTACCGTTTGCCAATCAATCTGTATCTTCCGCACAGAAGATTTATTTTTGGTGGGCATAAAGCCACCATCCCCCTTATAATTCCAAGTCTTGCTAATAGACAAAGTCTGATGGGCAAAATCGAAATCCTTGGGCGTAAGTGCCAAAGCTTCCGAAAATCTCATCCCTGTTTTGGCTACCAGCAAAATAAACCAGTTCCAATCAGGCTTATTCCCCAAAGGCAAATCCGTAAGCAGCTTGTGCAATTCAAACTGATTCAGATATTTAATCTTTTTTTCAGCAGGCACCTTTCCCTTGATAATCACCTTTCGTGTAGGATCCCGATCAATCAGCCCATCGTCAACTGCATCCAGAATAGCCCCTTTAGCTGATGGTGAAAATCCATGGTTGTTTGGCGTTCGTGACTAGCCGCATAATCATTAATAAGCTGCTGGTATGCAATCCTAGTCAGATTGCATACCTTTAGCTCAGGCACGAGCTTCGTCAGCCAGTTGTGACTCATGTGATATTTTGCCAAAGTCACATCCCGAATAGCACCCTCCTTGTACACCTTAACCCACTGAGCATAATAATCCGTAAATAAATCTGTTCTTTTTATCTCATTCAGCATAAATTTTCCTCCTGTTTACCCCATATGAGGAGCTGCTGAATGATTTCCTCTTATGACTCAGGCTTGGGCAAATCTATACCGCCAGCCAAAATAAATTTTTTCAATAACTGGTCTACTCGATTATTAACTCTAAACATAGGCATTTTTTTGCCATCCACGGCAGCAAAATAACTTTGTGCCTGTTCCTTGACCACCGTATTCTTCAGAGCATCAAATCTGCCGTATTCATTAATATTTTCCGCTGAAACATTGGCTGATAACAAATCCAATACCAATTTTGGCTCACAACCAAAATAATCATGCAGTGACTGAACCTGATTGTTTTTTATATTGGCCCCATACATGACAATATAATCAGATAGTGTCTTCCCCTCTTGCAAGGAAACATCGCCACTTTGCACATCGTTAAGGAAAATATTAGCCAGTTTTTGCTCCTCTTGAGACAGAAAAGCAAATGACTTGTGCAATTCCTCCAAGGTTGCTTCCAAGGTTTCAGGAGAAATATCTGGTTGTATTAACTGTTTTTTCCATTTCTCAAAGCGAGAATTCATATAGTTATAATCTATAGTTCCTGTATCCTGCTCTGTTAAATAAGGGTCAATCTCAAATATGATGTCCTCTCCTCCATTACCATCGCCGGAGTTATCCTTACGCAGTTCCTTGTATCGTTGCAAAAGAATATCGTATGTCTCCTTCTCAATCAACACCTGAATTTCATTCTTTGCTCCACCATCGGCTATATATGTATATTTTTTCTTTGCCCAGCTAAAACCTTGAATCTGTGCTGCTTGATAGTATGTGGAAAATTCCCGAAATAATTTGGCAAATTTAGCCTTGGCCACAGTTTCAGCAGGCAATCTGTCTAAATCCGGAATCCCCGCCTGTTTAAACACATCCATCATTTCCAAGTATTTGCTGTTCATATTGACAATATTCTGTGGCAAATGATCTGCAAATAATCCTCTTGGACGATCTCCAGAATAAAGCTTCACTGCGTTATCAATATTTTGTTTCATGGTATGTGGATAGCGATAATATTTGATTGTGCCAAAAGGCTTTTCGTTAATATTATACAAACGATTAGTGCGGGAAAAAGCCTGTATCAAATCCTGATATTTCAGCACCTTATCCAAATACAGGGTATTCACCCATTTGGAATCAAATCCTGTCAGCATCTGATTGACTACTATCAGCAAATCCAACTGCTTTTCCCTGCTTATCCGTTCGTATGGTCGTTTATGTGCCAATCTTGCAGCCACATCCTTTTTAAAAAAAGAGTATGTGCTCATATCAAATTGCATAGCATAAAGATTATTGTAATCCGTCAGCATTTCCGCCAAGCCATCTTCCTTTTCCAAGGACTTAGTTCCGCCCTCATTATCAATAGTAGGATCAAAAAGTCCTGTAACCTTTAAATCAGATTGCGTCTTTTTGAATTTTCGATAATACTGTACCGCCTCTGGAATACTGCTTACAGCAAATATACCATGAAACTTGCTATCCCTGCTCATGGTCTGCCAATTTTCTATAATATCATCTACCACACTCTGCTGATATATGTCTATACGATATTGAGATTTGGGCAAGTAATCCTCTATGCCTTTGATATACCTGCCATCCTCCGTTTTTTTACCAGCCATAGGGACAGTATTTTTATCCATAAAATTATAGAAAACTCGCTTTTTTTCCTCATCCTCCATTACCTCTGATACTGTGGCTGCCTTAGCTTCATACAATGCTACCTGTTCACGTATTTCCTTATCCTTATAGACCATAACCATCACTGGATCAAAGCCCAATACATTTTTATCCCTAATGCCATCTGCAATAGTATAACGGTGCAATTCATCACCAAAAATATCTGCCGTGGTACTCCTGGCCTTTTCATTTTCCGTGAAAACCGGTGTCCCTGAAAAACCAAAGAACAAGGCCTGAGGAAAAGTCAACTTGATAGTAGATAACATCTCTCCAAAGGTTGAACGATGACATTCATCCAAAATGAAAACTATGCGTTGGGCCTTGATTGCTTCCAAATCCTTTGTCTGCATGGCACTAGCTGCATCTTCCTTGATATTGCTCATTTTCTGTATGGAGGAAACAATCAATGTATCCTTGGGATTTTTGCTTTTGAGCTTGCCTATCAATGCCACAGTGTCCTCTGTTTCCTGCACATCATCCTCATTATCAGCAAAAGCACGATACTCCTTTAGAGATTGAGTGCCTAACTCAATTCTATCCATCAAAAAAACAACCTTGTCAGCGTTCTTGGAATCAGCTATCAGCTGGGCTGCCTTAAAGGAAGTCATGGTCTTGCCTGAACCTGTTGTATGCCAAATATAGCCGCCACGCTGTATCTCATCTTCCCATTTGTTTTTGGCTACTCTATCAGCAATCTTATTCACAGCCCAATATTGATAGCTGCGCATAACCTTCAAGATACCATCACCGCTATCCGCTACCGTATAAAAGCCTATAAGCTGATGTGCCATAGGTATGGATAGCAGAGTAGACACCAGTTTTTGCCAATCATTGATAGGCTCATTGTTAAAATCCGCCCAGTGAAAATAAAAATCTGGATTAAAGCTGCCATCAAGCCCTGGATTGGCATAATAAACCGCTTCCTCTGGATTCATAGCAATAAAAATCTGTATCAGAGAAAAAATCCCCGTAAATAATCTTTCGTGAGAATATTTAGCTATTTGATTGCAGGCCTCACTAACAGGCACTCCGGATTTTTTCAACTCAATGTGAAAAACCGGCATACCATTAATCAAAAGCATCAGATCCCCCCGTCTATCTGGCAGAACATGGCTTTTTCTAGCAAAGATAGGCTGTTGGACAATTTGGTAACGGCTTTGACCAGCAGCAATTTCGTGTCTATCGTAAATTTTTAGGCTGACTTCCTTGCCATAATGCAAAGTATCGTCTGGATTCTTTCGTGTAATAGCCACTGTCCTGCCATTGATAAAGCTGTTTATAGCCAAAGGAGAACGCAACTCTCTAAGCTGTTCCAGCAGTTCATCCATTTCTTCCCGAATCAGAGGACAATCATTGAGTCTATCTATATCACGGTTATTTTCAAATAAAATCCTTGCCCAATTATCTATCAGCTCATCCTCAGTAGGATATCTGAGTACCTCATGTTCCCACCCATGCCGGCTCAAAGCCTCTATCATGGCTGCTTCAAAATCCACTTCCTTGGCAAAGCCCATAAAAATCACTCCTAAAAATACACTTACGCTGTAAATAATCATAAGGCAAAGAGAAAAAAACTGCAATTTTAACTTACACTGATGAAGGGTAATCAGGTGGTCGAGGTGGGAGAAATAGGCTCCAAGTTTCTGCTGTTCTGCTAATACAGGAATCGCAATTTGATAACTTGCATATTCTTGAGCATTAACGCCTGGCTGTCCTGAACGTTGCGATGTAATTCTAATAAACCTATCATAATTTCCCGTGAGTGTATTTTGAAAGACAAATTCAGGCGAATATTCATCCTTAACTCGTCCTCGAATCAAGAAACCCGCATAGTACACTAATCCGTCGGATTCCTTGTAAATATAGGTTTTACCAACACTCGCCCCAGTTCGAGCAAACAAAATATCTCCTTGCTTAAGTTTATAATTTTCTACTCCACTCAAATCAATGTCAGGAGATGTTACATCATTCTGCAAAAACCCATGAGAATTATCATCTATGTCAGTAATGCGAATATATTTGTTCTCACCATCATAGTCAGTAGCCGCAACATTCAATCCATATTCAAACGAATCACAAATCTCTCCCAACTTACGCTGTTCCCAAAAATTAGTGTTAATTTCTGGTGAATATAGGTATATTAAGAGTAAAAACCACCTCATTTTTATTTAAATTTGACTTACACTGGTTTACCGTGACTTGGAATACTGTGAAAATATCTGTATAGACTCATTAACCAGCAAAAATTGACTATTTTTCTCAGACAAACATCTTCTCTAACATGGCTTTTTTCATTTTCTTTAATTTTTCTAGCTTACGCTGATGAAGAGTAATAAGTTGGTCGAGGGACTGAAAATAGTCACCAATTTGTACTTGCTCATCAATCGATGGAAACGCCACTTCTATATTCTTTAACTTTTCAAAATAGAGATTAGTTACACTTCCACCCTCTACTCTCTTAGCAAATTCATTCTGCAACGTTGCATTGAACATTGTTGCAGTAAAAAATGGATTATTGTCAGTATTAAATACGGAAATCATTTCACCAATCGCTACATTCGGCATAGAAAGCCATGTACAGTGATTGTAATCCATTGGCTCTTCTCCAACTCGTGGTATCAAAATCTCGGTACCTTTACTAAATCTGAGGTTATCTGGTGGCATATTAGTATATGAATAAACCTTATCTATTTTTGCACCAAATTTTGTATAAAGCTCTCCGTATCGTATACATGGAATAATTGCCTCCTCTGTTACAGACCACTTTGGGCAACTCCTGCCATAATAAAATGTTCCCCATTCATCTAACTTACGCTGTTCCCAAGTGGAATTGAAGCCACAAAAACGAATTTGTGGCTCCATTTCTCCATTTTGCAGGAACATTTTTTCCAGCATAGATTTTTTTACTTTCTTCAATTTTTCTAGCTTACGCTGATGAAGGGTAATAAGGTTGTCTAGCTTATCAAAATATTCTCCAATTTGATTTTGTTCTTCATACTCATTTGGATGTAATACTCTTGTATTTTTTATACTAGACTTGGAAATTGAAGTAACCTTCGTACCCTGCATTAATGTAATTAGTTGTCTATGATAACTGGGGGCATTCAAATAAAATCCCAAATATCTACTTGCAAATTTTATAGTTGGTCTAACTGGCATCGTATGTAAACCAGCAAGTATAATATTATCGCCTGCACCAGCTATTTCACAGCATTTTCCAACACTTTCATCTTCTGCTGTATCAGCAATAACTACATCTCCATCCTGTAGATATGATGATTTGTATTTTTCTATAATGTCACTACTAACTGCCATAGGTAAATTACTATTGGCAACATCTAAAATTTCATTATATTTTACTAACACATCACCATAATGAACATTTAATGCGCATCCTTCTTCATCAGATAACTCCGCCCTTGACAATGTGTTATTTTGCAACATTGCAAATAAATCTTCAAACTTACGCTGTTCCCAATCGTCCGTAAAACCCTTAAATCTTATTTCTGGCTTCTTTTTTTTATGCTTTCCCATTAGATTTCACCTCCTAGCAGCTTCTTAAATTCCCTAATACCAGCCATATCCTTTTCACTGCCTACCAAATCATCCAACATCTTATTCAGAGCTATTTCTGTCTCAACAATTTCCTTTTCAATATCCTCATAGGTATCAGCATACTTTTCTGCCATTACCTCAATCTTTTTACACAAATCCTCCAATACCAGATTAGGCAAAGTACCAATTTCCTCACATATAGGCAAAATCCATTTCTTTTCCAGCAAGGCCTTTGCCTCATCATCAGTCAGATTCTCAATAATTTCCTTGGTTTTGAGATGAAGCTGTACTTCATCAGCTTTGAGTTCTGCCTTCAGCTTCTTTTCTTCCTTGCCTAGCTCCTCCACATTCTGCAACGACTTGATTAGTTCTGCATAAAGCAGCTTATCGTCCTTTTTAAGCTGTTTAATCATCGCTGGTACATTTTTCATAACAAAGGCATCATTGCTATCATTTAGGGCTTCGGAAATAACCTCCTTATCATCCTCACTCATATTTTCTAGCGCAGTCTCCTGCTCGCTAGGAATTTCTGCCAGCCGTCCTGACTTCCTTTCCATCTCCGCCAACTCACTAGCTAGCAGATTTTTCTGCACCAGATCAAAGGGCAGAATATGACCTTTCCAGCCCTCCTGAATCTCCTGCTCCTTGCCATTTTTCTTTTTAATCACCATATTAGGATCAACCTGCTTTATGGCTTCCTGCCCCTCACTTTGAATGATTTCCAAATCTCCAGTTATCACCTCATAACCACTATGGAAAATCTCATAAGCGTGATATTTATCTATCAGCTGAATATTGGCAAAACGTTGGAAAATATTCTGGGTAATTTCATCCTCAGCCTTGGCCAGAGAAATATTTTCCCCATCCTCAATTAGCATTTTGGCCATATAGGAACCAAAATCTCCAAAAATATGCTGATATGCCTGGACAAATTTTTGGGTATCTCTGTTGTTACGGATAACCTCCCTCAGATTATCCCCCTTTACCTGGGCATACTCTCCATCACTAACAAATAATTCTCCCTTCAAGGAAGGAAAAATCTGCCAATATCTATCCAGTTCAGACAATTCCTTTTCAGGAATCCCCCCAAACATCAGGGAATAAATATCCCAACTCTCTGCCTTTTCTGAGGAATCTACATAACGAGGAATATTCAAATTATAATCATTGGCTCTAATTTCCTCCATGGTGACTTTACGGGAATATTTATCTATATCCAATCTGCCTACTACGGTATCTACAATTCGCCGTATATCACTAGCCCGCAATTTGTTATTTTTGCCCTCCTTGGCAAAGCCCTTGGAAGCATCTACGATTAAGACATCTCTCTGCTCACGTTTTTGCCGCAACACCATAATAATAGTTGGTATACCTGTGCCAAAGAAAATATTAGCTGGCAAGCCTATAATGGCATCAATATTATTTTGTTCCAGCAAATTACGACGAATCTCACCTTCCTCACCACCACGAAACAACACTCCATGAGGCAATACTATGGTCATCATGCCATCAGGCTTTAAATGGTATAAATCATGGAGCAAAAAGGCAAAATCTGCCTTGGATTTTGGTGCCATACCATAACGGGCATAGCGAGGGTCACTATCCTTGCCTGCTGGCTCCCAGCGCTGAGAATAGGGCGGGTTGCTAACTACAGCATCTACATATAGAGGCTCATAGGTAGCTGCTGGATCCTGCTCATCAAAATATGGCCAATCCTCCTCCAAAGTATCACCATTCCGCACACAAATATTGTCAGGCAGAATCCCCCGCATAACCAGATTCATACGAGTAAGATTATAAGTATTCGCCTTTAGCTCCTGAGCATAATAGCGAATACTATTCTCCTTGACCACATATTTGGCTAATGCCTTACCAATATTGATTAGCAGAGAGCCTGAACCAGATGTGGGATCGTATATCTTTATTTCCTGACGGCCTTGCAAATGATGGGCAATAATCTCCGACATGAGAACTGATACCTCATGGGGGGTATAAAATTCGCCAGCTTTTTTACCTGCATTGGCTGCAAACATTCCTATGAGATATTCATAGATAAAACCTAATACATCATAGTCTTGTCGACCATGCATAGGAATATCATTAATCAGATGAATAAGGTCGCTAACTGCCTTGGTTTGTACCTTAGCATTTTCTCCCAGCTTGCTAAGGCCAGTTTCCAAAGTATTGAAAATCCCCTCAAATACCTTCTTGTGGGAAGAAGAAATCAGCCGTGTAAAAGATGACAAGGCGGTACGCACATTATCTACGCTAAAATCTGATTTCATCTCTATCCATGTTGAAAACAGATTCTCATAAGCAATAAAATACCCAAGGCTGCTCTGGGCACTAGCAACTGTTTCCTCATCATCTTCATTGACATATTCCTTAATATCATCGTAAGTGTAATCTCTGTCTAAAAGCCACTGCTCCTCTTTGTCTGAAAGGTATTTATAAAAAATAAATCCCAGAATATAATCCTTGTATTCATTAGCTTCTATCTTGGATCTCATGCGATTGGCAGACTCCCATATTTTTGCCGCCAGCTGTTGTTTATTCATAATGCTCTCCTCTAAAATAAAAATATCTATACTTACGCTGTAAAACAGTAAAAGTTTAATCTCTTTAACAATTCCACATAAAAACTCAAAATCCTGCCTGATAGCAATTATTATTCCAGCAATACAAAAGGCATGGCAATTTTTCAATTACCATGCCCCAATAGTGTATAAATATTTTGTTAAATGGAAATTCTGAACCAGTCCTCCATTATATTCCCCCCGGGGCCGCTGACAAGGCCACCGGTTTTACTTTTCATTTTCTTCAAGACAGTCCGATAGATGCCATCCTCCACACTTTCTGGCACCAATGACTCCCAATTGTGTAAGTCATAGCTTCTCTGGTTCACATTATTGTCTGGACGGCCTGTTACCTCCAGCTCGCAAAGGAACTGTATCTGCTCCTTATCTGGCCGCAGATAATAATGCTCCAAATAATATTTAGCAGGATAGCTATACTTTGTATCTGCCCCATCCTCTATAGGTTCCAAACGAATCCATACATCAATGATATATTCATCACGGCTATTAGGACAAAGAATCCATTTGGCACTTTTTTTATCCATATAGTAAATGAAGCTATCATCTGCCATGAGCTTTACATATCGATTGGATAACTGCTTACTTTCCTCCTCCTGATCATAGGCAGGCTGAGCATTGTTAAATTTGTCTGCCAACCTATTATAGGAAGATGTATTATTCCGCTCTCCAGCAGTGGCACTTCCTGCTACCATCAGCAAGCAAATCAGCATAATACTGAATACCTTTGACATAATCTCACTCCTATTCTTTTTTACCATATCTAGTCTAAAAAATATCTTTACAATGGATTCTTATCCGGTGTACCTGCCTTACGTGGATAGGCCTTAGGGGTGTTCTTCAACTTTTGGATATACAGCACAGCTCTTTTATCCTCTAAAGATGGCAAATGAACAGGCACCGCTCGGCAATCCTTACCACCTAACAGCTTTACAGCCCGCTGTCCCTCCTGAGACTCCTGAGCATATTTCATTCCCTTGAGAGCTACAAAATAGCCACCAACCCTTACGAAAGGCATACAATATTCCGCCAATACCTGCAAACGAGCTACCGCCCTTGATACAGCCACATTAAATTTCTCCCGCAGAGCTTTATTTCTCGCCCCTTCCTCGGCTCGTGCATGAATACATTGTACCTCCGAAAGTTCTAAACGATCTACTACCTCCTGCAAGAATTTGATTCTTTTATTCAGGGAATCCAGCAAGGTCAGCTTCAAATCCGGCCGAAATATTTTCAAGGGAATACCGGGAAATCCTGCCCCTGTCCCTACATCAATAACAGAGGCTCCCTCGGGGAAAACCTTTTCATCCAAACAGCTAAGGGAATCTATCATGTGCTTGATAGCAACTTCCTTAGGCTCTGTAATAGCCGTCAGATTAATTTTTTCATTCCATTCCAGCAGCAGCTCATAGTAAAGAGTAAACTGCTCCACCATTCTTTCTGTAAGGCAAAGGCCATAGGCCTCTGCTGCCTCTTGAAGATAGTCCCGAAACTCCATCAACTTTCCCCCTTCTGTCGTCTTTGCTGCTCCAAATAAATCATTAACACAGATATATCTGCTGGAGATACGCCGGAAATACGGCCTGCCTGCCCCAAGGAAATTGGCCGGATATCCTTTAGCTTTTCTCTGGCCTCATCCCTTAGATTAGGCACATTATCATAATCCAGCTCCTCAGGTATAGATTTGCTTTCCAGCTTTTCCATTCTAGCAACCTGCTCCAACTGCTTCTGAATATAGCCATCATAGGTAATGGTTGTTTCTACCTGCTTTTTCACCTCATCTGCCAAAATAGGCAAAGCGAAAACCGGCTGAATGGCATCATAGCTTACATCAGGCCGCCGCAGCAAATCATACAGGCTCTGACTGTTCTTAATTTCTGCAATGCCTGCCTCAGATAGCTTTGCCAGCATATCCTGACTAGGATTAATAATAGTATTTTTCAAAAGCTCCAAGTCCTCATCAATAGCCTGCTTCTTATCCTGAAATCTTTCCCATCTATCATCCTGTACCAAACCCAGCTGACGGCCGATAGGTGTCAATCTCATATCTGCATTATCCTGCCGCAGCAGCAGACGATACTCCGCCCGGGAGGTCATAATTCTATAAGGCTCGCTGGTGCCCTTGGTAACCAAATCATCAATTAATACTCCAATATAAGCCTGTGAACGCTTCAACACCAGTGGCTTTTTTCCCTGCAGCTTCATAGCAGCATTAATGCCAGCAATCAAGCCCTGAGCCGCAGCTTCCTCATAGCCTGAGGTACCATTGGACTGACCAGCAGAGAAAAATCCCTGAATCTTTTTAAATTCCAAGGTAGGCTTTAGCTGTAAAGGATCAATGCAATCGTACTCTATAGCATAACCTGGACGCATCATTTTGGCCTGCTCCAACCCTGGAATAGTGTGCAGGAAGTCTATCTGCACATCCATAGGCAGACTGGTGGACATACCCTGAACATAAACCTCATTGGTATGCAATCCCTCTGGCTCCAAAAACAACTGATGCCGCTCCTTATCTGGGAATCTTACCAGCTTGGTTTCAATGGAAGGACAATATCTAGGCCCTACGCCCTTAATAAGACCATTAGCCATAGGAGCTCTATCTATATTATCCATAATAATCTTATGGGTAGCAGCATTGGTATAGGTAAGATAGCATGGCACCTGCTCTCTTGTTTCAGTGTCACTCATAAAGGAGAAATTTCGTGCCTCCTCATCCCCTGGCTGAATCTGCATTTTGCTATAATCCAGGGAGCGGCTATCTACTCTGGCTGGTGTACCGGTTTTAAAACGCATCAGCTTAATGCCAGCCTTAAGCAGGGATTCAGAAAATTTCTCTGCCGAACGCTGGCCATTGGGGCCACCTACATGGGTATGCTGACCAATAATAATAGAGCCTTTGAGATAAGTGCCAGTAGCCATAATAGCCGCCCGGCAGGTATAATACTCATCATTTTCAGTACGGACAGCTTTCACACAGCCATCCTCCACAATCAGCTCATCAATCAGCAGCTGCTTTACATCAAGATTATCCTGATTTTCGCAAACTTCCTTCATGCGGAACTGATAATGCTTTTTGTCTGCCTGGGCTCTTAGAGCATGAACTGCAGGTCCCTTGCCTGTATTCAGCATTCTAAACTGGATGCAAGTTTCATCTGCATTAATACCCATCTGACCACCCAGGGCATCCAGCTCCCTAACCAAATGTCCCTTGCCTGGGCCTCCTACAGAAGGATTGCAGGGCATCATGGCAATATTATCCATGCTTAGAGTAGCCAGCATGGTATTACAGCCCAATCGAGCTGCTGCCAGAGCTGCCTCCACTCCGGCATGACCGGCACCAATAACGATTACATCATAGCTGCCAGCAATAAATATATCATCTCTCATTACAATATCTCCAGTATTTCTACAGCCAATTTATTTACCTATGCAAAAACGGCTGAAAATCTCGTCAATAATATCCTCGTCCAGAGTGTCCCCTGTAATCTCCCCCAGCTTTTCCCAAGCGGACCGCAGATCTATGACCACAAAATCCTCACTCATGCCACTCATAAGAGTCATGCGGGTTTGATCCAGCAGTACCATAGCCTGTCGCAAAATATCTGCCTGTCTGGCATCATTGACCATTACAGATTCACGGCAGTTGATTTTGCCAGCAAAAACCAGATTTTTTATAGCTTCCTCCAGCTCCTTCAGGCCTTGGCCCTGCTTGGCAGAAAGATTAATAACTTGGTAGACATCTTCAACCTCTTTTTTAGCCGCCTCCTGACGGATTTCCTTCTCTGTAAGAATATTTTCCTCCAGAGCCTTATCTACCTTGTTATTAATAATAATAATCTTGCCGCTGCATTGGCTCAGGAGATGCCAAATTGAATCATCAGCTTCTGTCAAAGGCTGGCTGCCATCTATTACTGCCAATACCAGCTCCGCTTCACGGGCATAGCTGTAGGCCT
>ERZ1026852.1407-NODE-1407-length-12833-cov-5.458131_pt1 | contig 12833 bp, 10 predicted proteins | sample MGYA00380156_ERZ1026852 | MGnify/ENA primary metagenome ERZ1026852 (study PRJEB33269, sample SAMEA4719792) | human gut metagenome | biome: human-associated habitat; feature: organic feature; material: feces | place: Cameroon | collected 2013-10 ...
ACGAGATTGCCTCTTGTCTCGTGGGCTCGGAGATGTGTATAAGAGACAGAAATGAAACATAATGAGAAATTTCTCCAAAATCATTAAAACGTACATAAATGCTGATAATTTAGAAGAAAAATAATAGGGTATATTCACATCCAGACCACTAAAAAGAATGCTCGAAATTATCATGATGTGAGCATTCTTTATTTATAAAGTCAGTAAAACTGTTATTTCAAGTCACCGAAAACATTGTAAAAACGCGGGATGTATCGTATTTGAAAAATTAATTTCAAAAAAATGTAAAAAAGTGTTGACAAGTATGAAATAGGGTGATATTATATCGAAGTCGCTTCGGTGAGGCAACAAAAACGAAACGGCAAAACAGCATATCGGGGTGTGGCTCAGCTTGGCTAGAGCGCCTGGTTTGGGACCAGGAGGTCGCAGGTTCGAATCCTGTCACCCCGACTACATGCGGGTGTAGTTCAATGGTAGAACACCAGCCTTCCAAGCTGGATACGTGGGTTCGATTCCCATCACCCGCTTTTTTCATGCCCAATTTTAGAAGTAAAAACACTATATTCTTCTGAAGCGCCTCGCGTTCGAAAAAGCTGCCTTTGCTCAAAGCTTCCGGCATCTTCTTACAGATAGAATATAGTGTTTCATTTTTCCAATATTTTATTTTCTGTCCGGCTTTCCGTTATCGTTTTCCGATTTTTCTCATCCACATCAGAACCGATCCCATCAGAATGTATACATCTGCCAGATTCGCAGTTATATCCCCTAATATCTTATGTTTCGATCTTATACCAATGTAGTCTACTACTTTACCTCTGACGATCCGGTCATAAGTATTGCTGAGAGCCCCTGCACTCAGCAGCGTCATTGCCGCCTTATTCATCTTATGGCCATCCCGTAATGATTCTGCCAGTGTCATCAGCAGGATCGCTGATGTCGTTATCACGGAAGCCTTCTTTACCTTATCCGGTTCGGAATCCATGGAATTAAATGCAAATCCCTTATTATATACCTTTCTGATCAGGACTTTTGTCCCGCAAAAGCTTTTTTCTTCTGTCTCACTTACATTCTCTTCTATGTACTGTTTTACAGCCATATCCAGACCAAACAGTGTTCCAACCGCACCCGGTATGCGTGTGTGCATCTATACTTCTCCCTGGATCTTTACGATCTCTTCTTCCTGCTTTTCAATCTCTTCTTCACGTTTTTCAATTTCTTCGCAGAGCGTTACGTAATCCATATCTGATACTTCCCCACTCTGGAACTTTTCATATACCATACGTCCGATATCAGCAAGATCTCTTTCATTCGCTCTCTTTAAAGTACGTACATTACTTTTGATCTTCTGAATCTCCAATGTATCTCCTGTCTTCTTTGTGATGTCACTTGCAACATCTGAAACTCTTCTGCTGAATTCTTCAAAAAAATCTGCCATTCGTATCCTCTCCTTATCTCGTTTTTCTTTACAGCCGTCTTAAAATATCCAGTGAACGATACAGATTCATCGTCCCATATCCCCACTGTGTATTTGGATATTCTGTCGATGGAAGCTTCTGTGAACCCATCACGATAATGTTTCTTACCTGACTGGATGATGCTCCCCTGGCTCCCGGCTGCTCACTGATCCACTTCATGATCAGCGCACATCCTCCCGCCGCAATTGCTGTTGCTGCGCTTGAACCGGTACGGTCACTGAATCCCCCGCCCGGGATCGCACCGGTAACCGCTACTCCCGGCGCAGCATAATCCGGTTTGATTCTTTCATCTCTAGTATACCCCCTGCCCGAATTAATATCAACTGCATTCTCCCGGCTGTTATAATAAGATACCGTCATTGTATTCCTTCCTCCCGCCGGCTCTGTAAATGTGGTATCCGGATTGGATTCCAGGAAATATACTTCCCCTTCCAGAAATTCTCTCATTGGAAGCCACATATGAAATGCACCCTGTGTCTGCATTGCCGGCTGCACTTCTATTCTCCAGATTCCCGGCACTGCATTCTGGAAACGGATGAACACAAGCTGTGCATCATTATTCTCCTGCAGCAGTCTGTACTCAACCGTCACAGATGTCCGCTCAAACGCAAATCCAAAGTCAAACAGATATCCCAGACGCACTGGGATCTGACCGGTACGTTCTCCGGAAGGAGATGTAACCGACACCGTCACAATATTCGGAAGGGTACTCCATAATTCTGTCACAAAGCGGTTCGCTCCTTCCCCCACCCTGATCTCTGCCGTCTGTATATCCTGTGTATCTGTAAATGTTCCATAATAGTGATGCCTCTGCGCCGCTTCATTTCCAGTTCCTGTTACCACACACCGGTTTCTTAAAAGTGCATAACTGTCCAGAATGCCGGCAAGCAGTGAATCACCATTGTGTCCTCCAAAGCTTGTTCCAAGTGCCATACAGATTACAAGCGGCATTCCCCGCCTGCGGGCCAGCGCATTCAGATACCTCAGTCCGGTCAGAATATCATTTTCCTGATAACATCGTGCATCGTCTGCTATGGCAAAGAATTCTTTCAGATAATTTTTAGCCGGTTTTAACTTTACCATCGCGATTGCTGCCTCCGGAGCAGACCCGATAAAACGTCCGCTGCTTTCTGCACTTCCGGCAGCCACACTTGCAACGAATGTTCCATGCCCGTCTGTATCTTCCGAAGGGACCAGTTCTTCCGGATTCTCCATTCGAAGTGCTGCATTGATCTGCTCTTCCGTATACTCTGTTCCATACAGGAATCCCTCCGGCGGCTCTCCGTTCTGAATCGTCTGATCCCAGATTCCAGCGATTCTTGTTGTTCCATCCAGATTCCGGAATACCGGATTGGCATAATCGATCCCGGTATCCAGAAAACCGATCATAATTCCCTCACCCATAAGCTGCAGCGTCGGATAATTCTGCAGTGTAATGATCCCTGCCGCATCTAACGGCTGCATATCCAGAAGCGTATAACACTTCGGTATCGTGTTGTACCAATACTGGCGGAATGATAACGGAAGCAATATCTGGCTGTCTACCGACACACTTTTATATCCGAAATCCAATTCCTGTATACAGATCCGTTCCGGATCCACCGCTTTTAACTCATCCTCCCGGTACAATGGGATAATAAAATCCCAGTAGTCTTCTGACAATATCTTTTCTTTACATCTGTTTTCCAATAAAAAAAAGCCTCTCATATACATTTGTTTCATGTATATGAAAGACTTCTTATCATTCATTAATATTTTTATGCATTGTATGCTGGTTCAGCATACGTTCAATAATATCAACCGATTCCTCAATACCATAACTTGCACTGTTAAAACAGATATCATAGTTCATGGCATCTCCCCATTTCTGGCCGGTATAGAAATTATAGTATTTCGCATGCTGATGGTCAATCTTCTTCAACAGGCGTTCCGCTTTTTTATGATCCAGATCATTGACTTCCATGACTCTGTGCACACGCTGTTCAAAAGGTGCCGTAATAAAAATACTGATATGTGGAATATGATTATTCGCCAGTATTACATCCGCACATCGTCCCATAACAATAAAATCTTCTTCTTTTGCCATCTTGCAGATCAGATCACTCTGATTAAAGAAGATCGCATCCTCTTTTGTCAGGCCGTGATAACGGTCAAAGTCTTTCAGACGTTCCTTCAGTGTTCTTCCAGATCCCTGATACTTGTTCTCAATCTCATTCGTTCCTAGATCTGCCACGTCTACAACAGAATCTTTCTCCGCATCCAGACGTCTCAGCACTTCATTGAATATCTCTGCATCATAATAGTTGATCCTGAGTGCATCCGCCAGTGCGAATCCAATATCGTTACCCGCACTTCCATGTGTTCGTCCGATACAGATGATCAGATGATCATCCTTGGAGAATTTCTGGCGCAGATTGGCTGTATTTAACTTTGCTCTGTTTTCATCCAGAATCTCTACTTTCCCAAAGCTTGTCGGCAGTTCTGCGATCTCTTTTAATATCTCATCATATTTTCTCATCAGTCTGGAACGTTCTTCATCCTTGCGGATCGTCAGATGTGTATAAGAGACAGGCGCAAGCTCACTTCTTAACAGATGTCCTTGTGGTTTGGTACGCATCAGTTTAACCAGACTGGCCACACAGGTACGCTTATCTCCTGTAAAAGTACGACCAAGAGAAGAACCTACACATTCATAGACCTCTCCATCCAGATCATAGATCCGTTCCGCTATGTCATAGTATTTATTCTTATTTTCCATGTTCCGCACCTCCGCTTACAAAAAGAATACCAGCATATCGATAATAAATACCGGTATCAGGAATGACAGTGACCATGCCATATATCCGAAGAACGACGGCATACGCACACCGTTTTCATCTGACATGGATTTTACCATGAAGTTCGGCGCATTTCCAATATAGGTATTTGCTCCCATAAATACAGCTCCACAGGAGATTGCCTCCAGCATCTTAACAGGAACCGAACCAAGTGTCGTCACAACACCGCTCTTGAACCCAAGTGCTCCCGCCGTTGTAAGGAATACCAGATACGTCGGTGTATTATCCAGAAAACTTGACAGTGCTCCGGTTGCCCAGAACATTTCAAACGGTTTGTTGATACCAAGCTCTGCACCATTGGCTTTCAGGATCATCAGTGCCGGCTGCATTGTGATAAAGATTCCAATGAACAGAACCGCAACTTCCTGAATTGCTCCCCAGGTAAAATGGTTACGGATACGGACTTCTTCTTTCGTCGTCTTGAATGATAACAGTGCCGCCAGAAGAATGATCACAATCTCAATCACAGACGGGAATCCCAGTGTCACTTCTCCAAGAATGTGGATTCCTTTTACCGTGCCGTCCGCATTCTGGAATGCAGACATACCAGGAAGCATTCCGCTTAAAATTACGGCTCCGACGATCATCGCAACATAGATCAGATTATGAAGTCCTACGATTTTAAAATGTGTTCCCGGCTCTCTGATATCCGGTTTTCTACCTTCTGCGATGTCTTTTCTGTAAGCTCGTCTGTCCAGAAAATAGAATACTGTCAATAAAATAATCATATTAAAGATCAGTATATGGAACAGTTTCATGCTCCAGAAAAATGGAACTCCACGCATGAATCCCATCAGAAGCGGCGGATCTCCAATCGGCGTCAGACATCCTCCCATGTTCGAGATCAGGAAGATAAAGAAGATCATGATGTGACTCTTTCTTTTTCTCCATGAATTCATCTTGATAAACGGACGTACCAGAAGCATACTGGATCCGGTCGTTCCAATCACGCTGGAAAGCAATGTTCCCAGAACAAACAGTGCCGTATTGATCCTCGGTGATCCGGCAAACTCACCTTCAATTGTAATGTTACCTGCTACGCAGAACAGACCGAACAATAAGACGATAAATGTCAGATAATCATTTACCACACATTCCAGAACGGTCTCGCCCATTGTAAACATTCCGTACTTCGCTGTAAACGGAACGATAAAAAGTACTGACCAGAATGCAACTGCCAGCGGCTGATGTTTTTCCCACCATTCCGGCTTGATCAGAGGCATCACTGCAATACTGAGTAACAGCCCTGCAAAGGGTATGCAGAGCCAGATTGGAATAGCTGATAATTCCTCCATTCCTTTTTTCCTCCATTCTTCCTTAAGTAAAGTTATATCTCCTTGCATACAGAGCCCCTTCTAATAGCAGCTTCTTCTGTATGCCGTGGCATGCCAAAAGCTGCCACTGGCAGCTCTCTTAGCATACTATATGTAAAATGTATTATTGAAGTCTCGGTACTTCCTGACCTCTCAACATTATTACCGGTCCTCCGGTTCCCTCAATATATTCTTTGGTGATGACAACCTCTCCTATATTGTCATCTTTCGGGATCTCATACATGATATCCAGCATGAACTCTTCGATGATCGCACGAAGCGCCCTCGCTCCGGTATCTTTCTTCATTGCTTTTTTTGCGATCGCATGAAGTGCACCGTCATCAAATTCCAGTTTTACTTCGTCTAATGCAAGCAGTTTCTGATATTGCTTCAAAATTGCATTCTTAGGCTCTTTTAATATCTCCACCAGCATATCTTCACTCATACCCTGTAAAGTAAATACAATCGGCAGACGTCCCAGGAACTCCGGTATCATACCGAATACACGTAAATCCTCTGTTGTGACCTTTTTAAGAAGCTCTTTATCGTTATTATATTTATCTCTCAGATCTGCACCGAATCCGATTGCTGCCTGTTTCGTCAGGCGTTCTTTGATAATACCTTCCAGATCCGGGAATGCACCGCCACAGATGAACAGAATGTTTCTTGTATTCACGGTTGTCAACGGAACCATTGCATTCTTGCTCGTTGCCCCGACTGGAACTTCCACATCACTTCCTTCCAGAAGCTTCAGCATTCCCTGCTGTACAGATTCGCCGCTTACATCACGCTGGCTGGAATTCTTCTTCTTTGCGATCTTGTCGATCTCATCGATGAAGATGATTCCCTGTTCTGCCTTCTCCACATCATTGTCTGCTGCCGCAAGTAATTTGGATACAACGCTTTCGATATCATCACCGATATATCCAGCCTCTGTAAGGGAGGTGGCATCTGTGATCGCAAGCGGTACATCCAGGATCCTTGCCAGTGTCTTTACCAGATACGTCTTACCTGAACCTGTCGGTCCGATCATCAGCATGTTGGATTTCTCAATCTCAATATCATCCATCGAATCCGTTGCCACACGCTTATAATGATTATATACCGCCACTGACATCACTTTCTTGGCATACTCCTGTCCTACCACATACTCATCCAGTTTTGCTTTGATCTTATGCGGTGCCGGAAGATTTTTAATATCTACCAGCGGCTTATATTCTTCGCCTTCTTTTTTCTTCTTGATCTTCTGCTGTTTTGGAATGCTCTGTTCCATATCAGACATATTGAATACCTGCACACCCGGAATATTCATCAGCTGGCTGTAATCCATCGGTCCGTTTGTCATAGCATCAAAACTCTTCTGCATACAGTCATTACATACACAGATATGATTCGGAAGTTCGATCATTTTTCCGGCAACACTTTCCGGGCGTCTGCATAAAAAGCAGACTTTTTCATATCCATCGTCATCATTTTGTTTCTTATTATTCGAATAATCTGTATCAGATGTATTCGTGTTTGTCTCTACTTCAACATCTTCTACTTTTTCAATCTCCTGATTGTTGTTATCGTCCTGATTCGCCATTATTCTCTCCTTCTCATTATCTCTTCCACGTATTTCACTCTGTCTTTTGTTCTTCTATTCTTCCACCTGGTTCACCAGTTCCAGAAATGTCTCTTCGGAAATGATCGGGATCCCCAGCTCATTCGCTTTTTTATTTTTGGAGGATGTACTGGTCACATCATTATTGATCAGATAATTCGTCTTGGATGTTACCGATCCAGTCACCTTTCCTCCCAGACTCTCGATCAGTTCTTTCACCTCACCGCGGTTTGCAAAATGCGTTACGCTTCCGGTGATCACAAAGTTAACACCTTCGAAAATCTGTTTCTTTGTTACCGTCTCCTCCGGGATCGTCAGTTCCTCTAAAAGCTTTCTGAAATTCTCCACATGATTTGCATCTGAAAAATATCCGACAAATGCCTTTGCCAGAACTTCTCCCACTCCCTGGATCTCATTTAACTCTTCCTCTGTAACCTTCAGAAGAGATTCTACATCATATTTCAATTCTCTGCAAATAACTTTTGCATTGGCAAGACCAATTCCTGCAATTCCCAGTGAATAGATCACTCTCGGCAGGGTAGTCGTTCTCGCTTTTTCCACACTGTCGATCAGTTTCTTGTACGATTTTTCTCCAAATCCTTCCATTTCCTGAATCTCGTCTTTGTACTGATCCAGATGAAAGATATCGGCAAATGTATGGATATATCCTCTGGAAATAAATTTTTCCAGTGTTGCTTCCGACAGTCCTTCTATATTAAGTGCATCTCTGCTTACGAATAATGCAAATGCTTTCACATGCTTTGCCTGACATTCCGGATTCGTACAGTATAATGCTTTTGCATTTCCCACCTGACGGATCTTTGTCTCACCCTGACAGACCGGACATTTTTCCGGAATATCTTTTACTCCGCTTCTTGTCAGATTCTTTGCAATCTGTGGAATGATCATATTCGCCTTATAGACTTCGATCTTATCACCGACTCCAAGCTCCAGTTCTTCCATAATACTGATATTGTGAACACTTGCACGGCTGACGGTTGTTCCTTCCAGCTCCACCGGATCAAAAATCGCAACAGGATTGATCAGTCCTGTTCTCGACGGACTCCATTCAATCTCACGCAGTGTCGTCTCTCTGATCTCATCCTGCCATTTGAATGCAAAGGAATCCCTCGGGAATTTCGCTGTTCTTCCCAGCGATCTTCCATACGCTATATCGTCATATGATAGCACAAGTCCGTCGGAAGGAAAATCATTTTTGCTGATCTCTGACGAAAATTTAGCAACTTCATCTTCTACTGTGTCTCTGGTCACCATATGATATTCTACCGTCGTGAATCCCTGTGCTTTCAGCCATTCCATCTGACAGGCTCTGGAGTTCTGAAAATCAACCCCGTCTGCCTGCACTAACGTAAATGCATAGAACATAACATTCCTCTTTGCCGTGATCTGGTTATTGAGCTGTCTGACTGAACCACTGCATAAATTTCTCGGATTTTTATATTTTGCATCTACATCTTCAATCTCTTCATTGATCTTCTCGAAGTCATGATATCCGATCACCGCTTCTCCTCTTAAGATCAATTCTCCACGGTAAGCAATCTGCACCGGTACATTCTTGAATACCTTTGCATTGTTTGTAACCACTTCACCGACTTCTCCGTTACCGCGTGTAACTGCTTTATAAAGCTTCCCGTCACGATATGTCAGCACGATCGTTAATCCGTCCATCTTCCAGGACATCAATACTTTCTGACTGCCAACGAAGTCCTTAAGCTCTTCTACTTCTTTCGTCTTATCCAGTGAGAGCATCGGGCTTTCATGCCTTTCTTTTGGAAGTTCACTGACAACTTCATATCCGACATTTACCGTCGGGCTGTTCGAGAATGTAATTTCCAGTTCCTTTTCCAGCCCTTGCAGTTCATCATACAATCTGTCATATTCGTAGTTGCTCATGATCTCCTGTGCATCCTGATAATATGCTCTGGACGCTTTATTCAGAAGTTCTACTAATTCCTGCATTCTCTCGTTCTTTGACTGTCCCATATAATTCCTTTAACTCCTGTTCTGTTAATTCTCTTACCTGTCCCGGTTTCAGATTGCCAAGTTCCACGTTCATGATCCGGATCCTCTTTAACACATCCACCTTGTATCCGAGTGCTTCACACATACGCCGTATCTGTCTGTTCAATCCCTGTGTCAGAATAATGGAAAATGTATATTTCCCGGTCTTTTTTACTGTACAGGGTCTGGTCACCGCATCCAGATTTTTTTCTTTGTCTCTGATGTGTACTCCCCGGCTCATCTTCTCAATGAATTCCGGAGTAATCTCTTTGTTTACTTTGACCTTATATTCTTTCTCGTGTGCATATCTTGCACGCATCATGCCGTTGATCAGATCTCCGTCATTTGTCATGATCAGAAGTCCTTCCGAATCCTTATCCAGTCGTCCTGCATAGGTCACGCGTACCGGATAGTTCAGGAACCGGATGATATTCTTTTTCTCCCTTTTATCTTCTGTGCAAACAATCCCGGCAGGTTTGTACACTGCCAGGACCGTTTTTTTCGTTTTACTTTTGACCACTTTTTTTCCGACACGGACCTCCTGTCCGTCTTCTACTTTCATACCGGGAGCTGCTGTCTTTCCATCCACAGTCACAATTCCCGACTCGATCAGCCTGTCTGCCTCCCTTCTGGAACAGACACCGGCTTCGCTTAAATACTTGTTCAGTCTAATCATTCTGCAATACCCCACTGATACTGTTATCCTGCACAAATGTATTACCGTTATACAGGAACAGAACACTTGTGATCTTATTTTTCTTCATAACTTCTCTGATATCATCATAATAATATCTTGGATCAACTACTATGATTTCCCTGTAATATGCCGTCAGAAACGGAATTACACTATTCGCATAGGAATCTTTTACAAGTAACAGTCTGTCTGTTGTATCCGCCGTCGTTCTGATATCCAGAACAGGATAATTACCGCCAAGAAATAATGCATATTTATCCTTTTCTTTCAACTTCGATGTATCGTATAACGTTGCTGTTTTCTTTTTTTCATTCACATTATTTACAACTACCTGTGGTGCTGTTTTCAGATCATCCGGTGCGTAGATATAGATCGGCTCATTATAGTCTGTTTCATAGCCGCTTGTCGCCGACAAGGTTCCGTTAAATGAATTCGTCACTGCATACGGTTTCATAGCCGGTGCTTTCGATGTATCCAGTTTCATAGCCGCAGCCAGCGCCTGATATCCATAGTAAGCACCAAGCGTCGTCCAGTGATGATCCGTATGGTAATATATCTCTTCTGCTCTATGCTTTTTCAATGTATCTTCCACATTTACCCACTGAAAAGCTTTCCCAAGCGAAGCCTTTATTTTCTGAAACTGTTTATCCTGATCTTCTGTCACTGCGCAATACGGAAGTTTGTCCGACTCGATATTTGCAGCATTCGGTACCAGCATCAAATACATCGGGATATCTTTATATGTCTCCTGAAACTTTTTCATTGCATCCAGATTTGCTTTCAATTGTTCCTCATCCGGTCTGGCTATATCCTCTAACAGATAATGATCCTTTCCTTTAAATACACCATTTGCCTTACGTTTTCCTGCGATCAGATCAATACGGCTCTTTAAAGCCACCCAGAAATCTCTTCCAGCAAACTGATCTGATACGTAAGATTCATACTGGTTCATCCATCTTCCGCTTTCAATACCGGAAACAGTAAGATCTGGTCTCTGCTCCAGTGCCCGGTTTTCTTTTGCTGAAAATTCCCTGTCAGCAGTTGCAATATTTACCACGCAGAAGATAACCATCATTACAATAAACAGCACTGCAATTACTTTATTTCTCTGTTCTTCTCTTTTTCTTTCCCATTTCTTTCTCGACTGTCTCATCTTTGCTCCTAAAATCTGAAATACAGGAACGGATTATAGGTCTCCGTTACCAGATATGCAACACAGACAATAAACAACACAGCATATACCACACTGTTAATGATTGTTGTATTCCATTTTTTTGTTCTTAACATATGCTCGTATCTGAAATGAACCAGCGGCGTAGAACCAAATATCAGGATCAGCCACAGGATCAGGTTGCTTGTAAGAAGATACATACTCTCTCTGTCTGCAAAGCCATATGCACCTGCACCAAACATCACTCTGATATAATCTGCCGCCTGTCTGAACGATGAGCTGAAAAACAATACCCAGCCGATCACAACCAGAATAATACTGTAAATATGACAGACTACATCCGGAAGTCTGTCCAGTACCGGCGACAGGACATATTTTTCAATAATCAGGATCACCCCATAATAGAGTCCCCATGCCACGAAATTCCATGCGGCTCCATGCCACAATCCAGTCAGAAACCATACGATCAGAAGATTCCTGATATGTTTGATCTTCGAAACACGGTTTCCGCCCAGTGGAATATACACATAATCCCTGAACCAGCTGCTCAGCGAAATATGCCATCTGCGCCAGAACTCCGTAATACTCTTAGACACATATGGATAATTAAAGTTCATATTGAATTCAAATCCGAACATCTTACCAAGTCCGATCGCCATATCCGAATATCCACTGAAATCAAAATAAATCTGGAACATATATGCAAAAGCTCCAAGCCACGCCGTCATCACGGCTACATTACCTTTCGCAAGTCCGCTTACTTCTGTAAAAATCATCCCTGAAGTATTCGCCAGTAATACTTTCTTCGCAAGCCCCCGGATAAAATACATGCTTCCTTCTCCGAATTTTGTCCATGAAACTTCTCTGGACGCAAGCTGTTCGTCTACATCTGCATATTGGACGATTGGTCCTGCAATAAGCTGTGGAAACATCGTTACATATAATGCAAAATTCAGAAGATTCGTCTGCACTTTTACATTTCCCCGATATACATCAATGATATAAGATAATATCTGGAATGTATAAAAGGATATTCCGATTGGAAGCGGCAGTGCATGATAAGAAATATGTACCGGAAATATCCCGTTTAACGTATCCAATACAAACCCTTCATACTTAAAAAATCCAAGTACTGCCAGATTAATGATAAGGTTAAAAACCAGGCTCCGCTTTGCAGCTCTCTTATCCGGCAGATTTCTTGCAATATCCAGTCCGCTGAAATAATTAAATAGTATGGACAATAGCATCAGGAACAGATATACCGGTTCCCCCCATGCATAAAATACCAGACTGGCCAGCAATAAGATCACATTCCGGAATCTTACCGGTAACAGATAATATAAGATCAGCACAACCGGCAAAAATGTAAATAAAAAAACAATACTGCTAAATAACATCTCTCTAATTCCTTTTTATCAAATACTCTTCTTAAATGCTGCATCGATACGGTCTGCATCCTTTGACACTGCCAGCAGAACATAACGCCCTCTGGTTTCAATAATTGCAGCATGTATCAGCTTTGTTTGTTCTACACCATAACCTTCAAAATTCTTTTCCTGTGTATTTACACGACTTTCCACTGCCTTTTCAACCGTCTCAATCTGACTTTCGTTTTTTACTTTTATTACGAGTATTTCATTCACACTCATAACGTCATCCGGAATATACAGACTGATTTCTTCATAATCATTGGCATTCAGACTGTAATATTTTTTCAG
>ERZ1026852.1415-NODE-1415-length-12790-cov-132.420102_pt1 | contig 12790 bp, 9 predicted proteins | sample MGYA00380156_ERZ1026852 | MGnify/ENA primary metagenome ERZ1026852 (study PRJEB33269, sample SAMEA4719792) | human gut metagenome | biome: human-associated habitat; feature: organic feature; material: feces | place: Cameroon | collected 2013-10 ...
TTTGCTTATACCTTATTATATAGTGATTTTTTTAGTTTTTTAAATGTTTCGGGGCTTTTTTTCATCCTTTCGTCTTGTGTTTTGCAAGAAATTTGGTCACTCCTTGCTTAATCGACCCTAATCCGAACTCCTCGGGATGAAGCTCGCTGAGGGGGATCCAATACGACTCTTCGGCGTCGTCCATGGCTTCCACGTGCGAGAGGTCTTTCACCCTTACCGTGTAGAACATGTCGAGGGTGTGGACCATGAAGCCGGAATAGAGATAGAGGTTCGGGATGCTGAACTGATAGCTCACCTCGATGGCATCGAGTCCGGTTTCCTCTTTCACCTCTCTTGCTACGCCTTCCTCGCCGGTTTCATCCATGTCTACAAATCCGCCCGGCAAATCGAGGGTACCCTTGGCTGGCTCGTTCTTGCGGCGAACTACCAGCAGCTCTTCCTTCTCGTTGAGGATGAAGGCAACGGTGGCGCTGCTCGGGTTGAGATAATAGGAGAAGCCGCAGTCCCTGCACTTCTTGCTCTTGATGTTGTTGATTTCGAAGTTCGGAGAACCGCAAACGGGGCAGAACTTGAATTTATCTAAAACGTGACTCATGTTATGATTAATGTATAATGTATAATGATTAATGTATAATGGGAAAGGATTTATCATCCTGTTATAATCGAAAAGCGGCCGGTCTTTGATTCAGGCAAAGATCGACCGCTGTTGATATTTAGATGATTACCAATTGTCTGTACGGAATGGGAAGAGAGGCAGACCGCCTGCATTCGCCATGTTGCCGAGCTGGAAGTTGCGGAAGCAATAGCGCAAAGCCACTGGCTTCTTTACCTCAGGACTGGTTACGATAATGCACTCGTTCCAACCGTCGTTGCCGCCTTCCTGCCAGAAATGCTTGGCTGTGGCAGGATGGAACACCTTGTCCTCGCCGGCTACCTCGAAGCCCTTGATGCCTTCAAAGCGATTGTAGGCTCCGTAGGTGTTGTCGAAGTGAACCTTCACGGTGTCGCCGACAATCTTCATCTCCTTGAAGGTCATGCTCTCGCAGAAGAGTCCCTTCATGCCATAGGTCTTGCTCAGGGCCTGCAAGGCAAGGCGCTCGCCCACAGGCTGCTTCTGGCATGGATGAATCTGCTCTACCTCGTATGGGTAAACCAGGTCTTCGGTGCACACGATGCCGCTGTTAGGAATCACCTTGGCTGCGTTAAACTGCTGCTCGCGGAGTCTTGGACCTGCATCGCCATTCACATCGCCATTATGATAAGGTGCAATCTGCACGAAATAGAATGGCAGTTCGCCCTGCTTGAAGTCTCTGCGCCACTGGGCTACGAGGTCGGCAAGACGCTGTGTGTATTGACCTGCCGGGTCGCCCACGTTGGAACAGCCCTGATAGAAGAGGATTCCCTTCACGCTATAGTTGAGGATAGGATGGAAGGTTCCGTTGCCCCAGAGAAGAGGGTAGAGGAAGTCCCACTTGAACTTAGGATTCTTCGTCATCTTGATGGAGTCGAGGTCTTCCTTCGTGTTCTTCTTCAGATAGTCACGGTCTAGCCAGCTCTCTACTCGGCTTCCGCCCTTGTTCGCCATCACCAGACCCACAGGCACATTCAGCGCCTTGTTTACCACCTGCGCAAAGAAATAGCCGGTGGCAGAAGCATCGCCCACGGTTTCCGGGCTGATTACCTTCCATTCGCAGTTGGCATCGTCCAGCGGCTTGCTGCTCATCACGCTCGGAATCTTTACGTAGTGAACGCCTTTATACTGGTTGGCTGTCAATACAGCCTTGTTGTAGCCTTTCACAGGGCAGTTGCCGAATCCCTTTACCGGCATCTCCATGTTGCTCTGTCCGGCGCAGACCCATACTTCTCCTGCAAGCACATTGTTGAGAACGGTCTTCTCGCCATCGTCGAAGGTGATGGAGAGTGGGGTGTAGCTTGCCTTCGGAGTCAAAACCTTGACTGCCCACTTGCCGTCCTTGCCCGTCTGGGCAGAATAGGTTCTTGAAGACCAGGAAGTGGTTACCTTGACGGTAGTTCCCGGCTTGTCCCAACCCCAGAGGTTGGCTTCTGAATCCTGCTGGATAATCATGTTGTCACCCAGGATGTGTGGCAACTTAACCTTAGCCTGCGCTCCTGTTGCCATAAGAGCCATGGCTGCCAATGCTAAAAGTTTCTTGTTCATTTTTAGTGTTTAAAGTTTATTGATGTTTGATTTCTTTCTCCTACCTTTTTATAGTAAGTTCTTGATGGCCTCGTCTAAGTCCTTGATCTGTGCATCGCGCGCCTTCAACGTGTTGCTGCGGTCGATGAGGAAGAAGGTAGGGATGCTCTGCACATTATATAATTGCAGGCTCTGTCCCTGGATGCCGCCCTCGTCGCGTACGCAGATCCAAGGCAGCGCAGCGGTAGATGTCTTCCAGAAGTGCTCGTTAGGGTCTACGGAAACCTGATAAATCTCCAAGCCTGCTGCGTGATACTTGTTGTAGAGCTCACGGAGCATCATGATGCGCTTGGTGCTCTCGCTGCTGGCAAAGAGATGGAAGTCGAGCAGTACCACCTTGCCCTTCAGGTCGGTGAGACGGCGAACCTGTCCCTTGCTGTCCTCCATGGCGAGGTCGATGCAGCCGTTTACGCTCACCTTGCTGGCGTCAATCTGCTGCTGTGCACGCTGGTTCTCGATGATGCGGATATCCTTCATGCCCTCGATGGCGATGTTGTGCAGGTTCTTGCCACGCTCGGCGCCAGGATAGTAGGTATCCCAACTGGTAGCCACGGCAGCAAACACTCTTACATCATCCTTGTTGTTGCGGGGATTGAAGATGAGCGAGTTCACGTTGCCCAACTGGATGGTCTGGAAGAGGGCATAGTAGGAAGAAGCCTTCATCGGCTCCTTGAAGATGTAGTTCACCTTGATGTCCTGCTTGTAGCCATCGAGCATGCGGGCTACGATGACATCCACCGAGTCGATGCCCATGTTGGGGCTCTTGGTGATGGCGTTGATGTTGTTCTGCAGAATCATCTGCTTAATCGAAAGCTCCTTGATCTTGCTGCAGTTCTCCGAACCCTCCACCTCATATTTATAGCTCATCTGAGGATAAGAAGCCTTCACCTTGACGGTCTCCGTAGAGTCGATGCTGAGGTTGATGCTCTGGTTGGCGATGCGGAGGCGGTAGAACTCAGGGGTGATGGAATCCATGGCGTTCTCGTCGAAGGCGAACGCACCATCTTCTCCCAGCTTCACGGAGTCGATTTTCACAGGTCCGTTCAGGCTCAGGTTCTCCAGATAGAGCATCGAGTCTGTGGCTTCGGTAATGTTACCATTGATATGAAATTTCTTGTTGTTACAAGACGTAAAAGCCAGCGCAGCTACCATGATCACTGCGGCTGAATAGATTTTAGATATCTTCATTGAATTTATATTTTGCAAAATTATCGACTGCAAAGGTAGCAATAAAATTGTGAATAATACGCCTTAGATAGATAAAATAATTAAAAAAGTAGAAAAAAGTGGCCGAAATATTCGTTTATTAATAATTAAAAAGGTATCTTTGCAGCGTTTTATATATTTAGATGTTAGACAAAACAATAAGTTTTTTAATTTTCGATGAACGTAATTACAAAAAGTGTTCAGTTGCCTGATGGAAGAACCATCACAATTGAGACCGGAAAAGTTGCAAAACAGGCTGATGGTGCTGCGGTTCTCCGCATGGGTAACACAGTGCTTCTCGCAACTGTTTGTGCAGCAAAGGATGCAGTTCCGGGTACAGATTTTATGCCTTTGCAAGTAGATTATCGTGAGCAGTACAGTGCTGCAGGTCGTTTCCCTGGTGGTTTCACCAAGCGCGAAGGCAAAGCCAGCGATGAGGAAATCCTTACCTCTCGTCTCGTGGACCGTGCTTTGCGTCCACTTTTCCCTTCTAACTACCATGCAGAAGTTTACGTACAGGTAATGTTGCTCTCAGCCGATGGTGTTGACCAGCCAGATGCCCTCGCAGGTTTCGCTGCTTCAGCTGCCATGGCTTGTTCAGATATTCCTTTCGAGTACTATATCTCTGAGGTTCGTGTAGCTCGTATCAATGGTGAGTATGTTGTTAACCCTACATTCCAGCAGATGGAAGAGGCTGACATGGATATCATGGTTGGTGCTACCAAGGACAATATCATGATGGTAGAAGGTGAGATGAAGGAAGTTTCTGAGCAGGATCTCATTGGTGCCCTCAAGGTGGCTGCCGAGGCTATCAAGCCTATGTGCGAGCTCCAGTATGAGTTGGCTAAGGAGAAGGGTACTGACGTGAAGCGTGAGTATGACCACGAGATCAACGATGAGGAACTCCGTGAGCAGATCAAGACTGAGCTTTACAAGCCAGCTTATGATATCAACCACCAGGCTTTGGAGAAGCATGCACGTCAGGATGCTTTCGACAAGGTTTTGGCTGATTTCCTTGAGAAGTATGACGCTGCTCATACTGATCTTTCTGAGGAAGACTTGGAGGAGAAGCACGCTGAGGCTACCCGCTACTATGATGACGTAATGCGCGATGCTATGCGCCGTTGCATCCTCGATGAGGGCTTGCGCCTTGATGGTCGTGCTACTACAGAAATCCGTCCTATCTGGTGCGAGGTATCTCCACTCCCAATGCCTCACGGAAGCGCTATCTTCCAGCGTGGTGAGACTATGTCTCTCTCTACATGTACTCTTGGTACAAAGATGGATGAGAAGCTTATCGACGGTGTGCTCGAGAAGAGCTACCAGCGCTTCCTCCTTCACTATAACTTCCCTCCATTCTCAACAGGTGAGGCTAAGGCTCAGCGCGGTGTAGGCCGTCGTGAGATTGGTCACGGTCACTTGGCATGGCGTGGTTTGAAGGGTCAGATTCCTGCAGACTTCCCTTACACAGTACGTTTGGTAAGCCAGATCTTGGAGTCTAACGGTTCTTCTTCTATGGCTACTGTTTGTGCCGGTACTCTCGCCCTGATGGATGCAGGTGTTCCTATGAAGAAGCCAGTTTCTGGTATCGCTATGGGTCTTATCAAGAACCCAGGTGAGGACAAGTACGCTATCCTCAGTGATATCCTCGGTGATGAGGACCACTTGGGTGATATGGACTTCAAGACCACTGGTACCCGCGATGGTTTGACTGCTACACAGATGGATATCAAGTGTGATGGTTTGAGCTTCGAGATTCTTGAGGAGGCTTTGATGCAGGCTAAGGCTGGTCGTGAGCACATCCTCAACTGCATGATGGAGACAATCTCTGAGCCACGTGCTGAGATGAAGCCACAGGTTCCACGTATCGTAGCATTCGATATTCCTAAGGAGTTCATCGGTGCTGTTATCGGCCCTGGTGGTAAGATTATCCAGCAGATGCAGGAGGATACTGGTGCTACTATCACTATCGAGGAGACTGATGGTAAGGGTCACGTACAGGTATCTGCTCCTAACAAGGATTCTATTGATGCAGCTTTGGCTAAGATCAAGGCTATCGTAGCTGTTCCTGAGGTTGGTGAGGTTTACGAGGGTACTGTTCGCTCTATCATGCCTTACGGTTGCTTCGTAGAGATTCTCCCTGGTAAGGATGGTTTGCTCCACATCTCTGAGATTGACTGGAAGCGTCTTGAGACAGTTGAAGAGGCTGGCATCAAGGAAGGCGACAAGATCAAGGTGAAGTTGATGGAGATTGATCCTAAGACTGGCAAGTACAAGCTCTCTCACCGTGTGTTGATGGAGAAGCCAGAGGGTTATGTAGAGCGTGAGCGTCGTCCACGTCCTGAGCGTGGTGAGCGTCGCGGTCGTCGTGATGATCGTCATGAGGCTCGTGGTGAGCGTCCAGCTCGTCAGCCACGTCGTGACCATCGCAACGAGAATGCTCCAAAGGACTTCAACGATTCTTTGGATCACAACAACGATGTAGATTAATCCGAGTATTAAATACATAAATAAATAGATGGGTGCATTTCGCCGAACAAGCGGAATGCACCCGTTTTTTTATCTGAACCCTATGAAAATGTTTCCTTAATGAAACATGCAGTTTCCCTTAAGGGAACAAAGATTTTCCCTTAAGGAAACAAAAACGCTGCCTTTGCAGGGCGTGGATGCTTCTTTGGGGGTGCAAGTATATAACTTCTGAGGTTTGAGTATATAACTTCTTGAATGTTGCTACTAGGCTCAGCAGACGTGCTGAGCCTAGTCAGCACGTCTGCTGACTGCTGTCAGCAGCTCTGCCGAGCCTAGTGGCAACACCTTCTAATCGTACAACTACAACCTGCTTAGTTGTACGAGTGTACACCTCTTAGTCGTACGAGTGTATACCTCTTAGTCGTACGACTACATACCTTTTAGTTGTACGACTATATGCCTTTTAGTTGTACGACTGTATGCCTTTTAGTTGTACGACTATATGCCTTTTAGTTGTACGACTGTATGTCTCTTAGTTGTACGACTATGCCTTTATATCTTTTTTTGCCTGGTCATGGCAATATGTTGCCTTGAAAGAGGGCAATTTTATGCCATAACTAGGCAAAGCAGACTGCATGGTCAGCGTATTCGGAAAAGATGCTCGTTTCGTAATTCTCAGAAGCACAGGTGCTCTTTTCTACTTCACATTACACTTGATGTGGAAGAATGTGTTGATAAACAGAACGTTAAGACGTGTGTAATGTCTGGATTCACACTACACGCACATTACACCACACTACACTTTTTCTTTCGCTTTTATTACGAATGCAGTTCATTCTCGTTTTTCTATCTCGAGTGTAGTGTCGTGTAATGTTAGTGTAGTGTCAGAGGGGGTATTACACTGTCGTAAATAGCTGTATACCATATTGTTGCAAGATTTTTGTGTAGTGTGAAGTAGAAACGGAAAAGTAAGACCTGGCAGGATGGAAACGAAAGAAATAGAAACAAAAGAGTCACAAGTAGTTTTTTGCATGGAATTTTCTTTGCAAATAAAAAAACATTGATAATCAATTGTTTGTGAGGTTTTGGAATTTTCTTCGCAAATAAAACCCAATTATGAGGGTGTGTCATAAGTCCATGGCACACCCTCATATATTTTTAGCCTTAAGGCTAATTATATTTTTCCTTAAGGCTAAATATTTTTTTCCTTAAGGCTAAATATATTCCCGCTAGGCGTCCCGCCGGATTTGCAATCCGGCGTCAAAAAATGTCCTAACCTATTTAGGTTCTGTGGATTTGCAATCCGCAGCAAAGGAGTGTGCTTTTTCCTTTTGTTGGGGGGATTACAAATCCCCCGGTTTTAAAGAGTTGTAGGCTTAGAGATTTACAAGAAAACTGCAAGATTTTACAAGAAATATTTTGTAAGGTATTGATAATCTGATAGAAATGTTTTTTGAGATTTACAAGAATACAAGAAGATTTACAAGAAAATAACAAGAAGATGGACATACAAGGATATATCATAGACCACTGGTTGGGGAAGATGAGCGCAGAGAAGCCTGTGCTCGTCATCTACGACCGTAATGCGCTTTATCATAGTGTTTTGCCTCTTGCTGAGGAAAAAGGAGTGAAGGTGATAGACACAACCAAGGGCTTACTGCATGCCCGGCTGGCTACGTCTCGTTTTTGGTGTGGTGAACTGGCAGAGAATAATGATTTGCGTATGATTATCTATCGCCAGAAAATGACAAAAGAAACAAATTAGGAACAACAAAATCAAGAAACCCAAAAATGAAAGCATGAGAAAACATAAATTAACACTGAAAACAACGATAACTTTCCGATTTTGTGCCTTCTTCTGAAATTATTTTCGTACTTTTGCAAGCGTATTTACTTGTATTATAATAATGTATATCTAAGAATGATGGACGATATATTGAAACTGATAAAGGCTGGCGAGGTGTCGGGGGTGCAGTTCAAGGAACGCATTCTCGACAAATATGATATTGCCTGTGAGTTAGTGGCGTTCAGTAATTCACATGGTGGCAAATTGGTAGTTGGTATAAAGGATAAGACCGGAGAAACCAATGCCTTGTCGTATTCTGAGGTACAAGAAACAACCAACTTGTTGAGTGACATTGCTTCAGAAAACGTAGTGCCATCCATTCTGATAAAGATAGATACTGTTGAGGTCGAGGATGGCAACTTGGTTATTGCTACTGTGAAGGAAGGACTCAACAAGCCTTATCATGACAACAAGGGAATCGTATGGGTGAAGAATGGTGCCGACAAGCGTAAAGTGTTCGATAATGCTGAACTTGCAGAAATGATGACCGACTGCGGTAGTTTTGCTCCAGACGAGGCTGGTGTTAGGGATGCAACTGTCAACGACCTTGATGCAACGACCATCAAGCAGTTTCTTGGCAACCGTTTTGAGAGAGTGTTGGAAAAGAAAGGCTTGACAGGTGACGCTTTTAATGAAGCATCACTTGATATGATATGCTCTGCCATAGCTAAGGGGCATGACTGTGAGAAGATACTTCGCAATCTGCGATTTATCCGTCCTGATGGTACACTGACCGTTGCTGCCATGCTTCTGTTTGGCAAATACACCCAACGCTGGATGCCAATGATGACAGCCAAGTGCATCTGTTTTGCAGGCAACAGCATCGGCGGCAAGGTATTTCGTGACAAAGTGAATGATGCAGATATGGAGGGAAATCTGCTTCATCAATATGACACTATCATGGATTTCTTCACTCGTAATCTGCATAATGTGCAGGTGGGAGATGAATTCAACAGCATGGGTAAGTTGGAAATACCTTATACAAGCTTAGTTGAGTTCACTGTAAACAGTCTTGTACATCGTTCGTTGAACATGAAAGCTCCTGTTCGCATTTTCATTTTCGACAATCGTGTGGAGATTCACAGTCCAGGTGCATTGCCTAACGGACTCACTATTGATGACATCAAGGCAGGAACTTCCATGCCTCGCAATATGTTCCTTTTTAACAATGCCATATACTTGCTGCCATACACTGGTGTAGGTAGCGGCATCACTCGTGCACTTGACGAAGATATCAATGTCACGTTTATGAATAATGACAAGGCACAGGAATTTGTCATCACAGTTTGGAGAGGAGAAAGTAACCAAGTCCAAGACTCTGACACTCGACTTAGACACTCTGGCACCGACTTAGACACTCGACTTAGACACTCTGGCACCGACTTAGATACTTTTGAGAACGACTTAGACACTCAACTTAGACACTCTGACACTCCAAAAGTGTCATTGTCTAACAAGCAAAGGGACATAGTAAATTTCTGTTCTGTTCCTCGAACCACCAAAGAGATACTTGACAGAATTGGAGTCAGCATGCATTCCAAGAACCGAGAGCGTTACATCACCTCCCTTGTTGCAGCAGGATATTTGCAGATGACCAACCCTGAAAATCCTACGGCAAGCAACCAGAAATACAAGAAAGTAACAACAAAGTAGAATAACAATAATAACATACAGATATGAATAACAAAAAACAAAGAAACAGGCTTTTCACGATGCTGATGCTCGTGATGGCTATCCTCATGCCTTATGGGGGGGCATGGGCACAAACTGCTAGTCAACCATCAGAGGGTGACGGAAGTAAAGGCAATCCTTACATCATCACAAAAGCTGCCGAACTGGCCTGGTTCCGCGATCAGGTGAATGGCGGAAAATTTTCCAAATGCGCCAAGTTGACAGCCGACATAGACCTAAAGGACTTCTGCCATGCGGCAGATGCATCTAAAAAGGAACTGAGTTGGGAACCAATAGGCAATTACTCTAAGAAGTATGCTGGTACATTTGATGGCAATGGACATACTATCAGTAACCTATATATTAAAGTCCAACGACAAGGTGTTGGCTTCTTTGGTTATATGGAAGATGGCACTATTAAAAATATCGTATTTGATAACGCACAGGTAGAAAATACAGGAAATAATAGTAATTTTCCATTAACAGGAATAGTAGTTGGTGCAGCATATGGAACTTTACAAAACCTCAAAACCTTAAAAAACTGTTCCGTAAAATCAGGCGCAAAGACTCTTGGCGGTATTGCTGGAACAATAACTAGAAGCTGCAGTAATTTAGAGAACAATGCAACTGTTAGCGGAACTTATGAAGTAGGTGGTATAGCAGGGTCATTTATAGCAAGTGGTACGCTTTCGTCTTGTGTTAATAACGGAATGGTTACAGAAAATGAATTTGGATATTGTGGAGGTATTGTTTCTTCCCTTCATTATGGTACCATTGAAGATTGTGCCAACTATGGTAATGTTATAGGTACTGTCGATATAGGAGGTATTGTTGGATTTGCGCAATCTAATTCTACAATAAAGAGTACTCTTAGCTGCGGCGATATTACATCTCAAGGTTCTAGTGCTGGAATAATCGTAGGGTATGCTAGGTCAATAAAAGCCAGCAATATGCTAGCTTACAGCAACAATGCCAAACTTACCATCAATGGTACTATACAGGAAGGAGATAACATTAAAATTGTTGGAGAAGGAAATTTGGGAATAGCTTCAGGAAGCACTTTGGAGGAAATAATAAAAGGCTTCACCCAAGAACAGCTTAAGAGTGGCGAGGTAGCATTTTCCCTAAACAGTTTCAAACCTAGTGGTAGTTGGGCTTGGTATCAGAAGTTGGGTGAAAATGGCGACGCATATCCTGTCTTGACTTCAACTGGGGAGAATACAGTCTATGGAGCTTATCATCATGGTGAAAAAGATTGTTTCTTTAGTAATACGGTTATAGCCAATCAGCATTCTGTAGCTTACAACGCTGAGGCAGAAGACGAGGCGAATGGTAATCATGACTTGAGCTATGAGGCTGGTGAATATACCTGGACGGAAGCTGAGGATAAGACACAAGTACCTTCGGTGGCTGTAACTTATACTTGCAAGGTATGTGGAAAGACCGAAACACCGCAAATGACTGTGGAGCATGATGCAGAGCATGACGAAGAAGCGGCTACTTGTACAGAAGATGGTCATAAGTACTATAAGGCTTCTTATGCCTTCAATGCCAAGGCTATCTTTAGCAATGCCTATACACAGACATTGCCAGCCCTTGGACATAATATGTCAGGTGAAGTAACCTTCAATGACAGTAAGCACATCTATCAGAAGGGATGTACCAGAAACTGTGGGCATAACGAATATTTTGCCACAAGTGATGCCTGCGTAGCGGCTCAGCCTAATGGTGACGCAACTGCATTCACTGTTGATAAATTCACATTGAATGATGCTACGGCATACGATAATAAGGCTGAGTTTACTGTGACGGATTTGGAATATAACCGCTCATTTAGCCATAATAAGTGGCAGGCGGTTTATGTGCCATTCTCTATTGACTGCAGTCAGTTGTCTGATGAGTATGAGATGGCAACCATCAACAATTTCCATGAGTTTGAGCAGAAAGATGGTACGTATAACATCGTGCTGGAGGTGAAGCCAGTGACAATTGGAGCCACCATACCAGCCCTTACCCCTTGCCTCATTCGCATGAAACAGGCTCCTGCAACAGCTGAAGCTAAGACAATACATTTCTCAGCAACATCGTTTGCCGCTGCTGCTGATAAGAAAATCGATTGTGCTAGCGTTACCCGCTACTATCAGTTCTTGGGTACTCTCAATGCAAAGACAGGCTTTGATACTACAAGTGACTTTGTAATTAACGAAGGTGCACTGTGGAAGGCAGGAAGTGATACGAAGCTTAATCCACAGAGATGGTATCTCAATGCTAGCAACAGAGAAGGAAGCCTGCTGAATCCATCAGTCCAGTTGAGCCGTATCGCCATCCACGTAATTGGTGGTGATGAGACTACAGGCATTGATGGCATCTATGTCAAGACCGACACGAAGGATGTATCATCTTCTCGCCAAGGCATCTGCGACTTGCAGGGACGCAAGCTTAGCGTAGAGCCTACGAGTGGTATCTACATCAAGGATGGTAAGAAGTATGTAAAGTAATATGAACCCATTAATAAATTGATAAGTATGACAAAGAAAAATTATGTAAAACCAGAGATGCGCAGCTATCAGATAGAGGCTGCCAGCATCTTGTCTGCATCTTCTAATTATGCACGTCCAGAGGATGACCCAGGAGATTTGTATGACCAGATTCCATTTCACAAAGGTGATGACTATTGTAGAAACCCTGAGTAGGAAATGAAATAGTAAAGAATTCCCAATCCATATGGGAGACACTAGAGTCTGGTAAAGTTATATTAATCGTAGTTCGCAATCAAAATGCTAATGAGGGTGTGTCATAAGTCCATGGCACACCCTCATATATTCTTAGTCTTAAGGCTAAATATATTCCCGCTAGGCGTCCTTAAGAAAGGAAGGGAAAATCCATGTGAAGAGACGTATTTGGTTCTTGTGCAAGTAGAGTTGTAGGCTTAGAGATTTACAAGAAAACTGCAAGATTTACAAGAAATATTTTTGTAAGGTGTTGATAACCAAATAGAAATGTTTCTTGAGATTTACAAGAATACAAGAAGATTTACAAGAAAATTACAAGAAGATTGACATGCAAGGAACGGGAGAGTAGGGCCTAATGGGAATGAAACGAAAGGAATAAAACCGAAAGGGATTGACATGCAAGGATAGACACGAAAGAATTTGAATGAAAGGATTTGAAATAAAAAGAGTCACAAGTAAAACTTGCAACTCTTTTTGCGCTTCAAGATGGGCTTGAACCAACGACCCCCTGATTAACAGTCAGGTGCTCTAACCAACTGAGCTATTGAAGCATTCTTTAAATATAAAATTATAAATGATGATAAAAATCATCGTTTGCGCTTCAAGATGGGCTTGAACCAACGACCCCCTGATTAACAGTCAGGTGCT
>ERZ1026852.1418-NODE-1418-length-12787-cov-5.744738_pt1 | contig 12787 bp, 9 predicted proteins | sample MGYA00380156_ERZ1026852 | MGnify/ENA primary metagenome ERZ1026852 (study PRJEB33269, sample SAMEA4719792) | human gut metagenome | biome: human-associated habitat; feature: organic feature; material: feces | place: Cameroon | collected 2013-10 ...
TGCCTCTTGTCTCGTGGGCTCGGAGATGTGTATAAGAGACAGCCTTTACCTGATATCTAGCCTTGGGTGTCTCAGGGTCACCAGGGCTGTCAGGGTAATAGCGCATCACGGCAGTCAGAGCTACATTCTTCTGAGGCATGGTATAATAGAAACCTCTCGATTTCGACAGGGTGTCGCCATCGCATATCCATGCCACAAACTTGTAGCCCGTGCTGGCATAAGCTTCTATGTATATTTCCTTGCCAACCGTTACTTGCTGTTGCTCGTTGCGATTGAAGCTGCTGCTCCCCTTGGGTGTCGCACTCAGCGTGAGCTTGTATACCTCTTTGTCGTTGGGTGCGTCTGGGTCGCCAGGGTTAGGTGGGTTGTATCCCCCACCAGCCTGCGCCCATGCAGCCAACGGCATCAGGGTACACAGAAACAGGATGTAAAATATCTTATGTTTCATGATAGTGCTTACTTTATAGATCTTTACTCTTTATCGGTTCACATTTACCTTATGTGCCTTGTTGCCTTTCTTCATGATGTATGTGCCGGCAGGCATATCGGAATGGGCGTTGATGTGGCTGTTGCCCTTCAGCATCTTGCCATCCAGTGAGAATAAGCTCATGTTGCTTAGCTCTGTATCCTGATAGATGCCATTGATGCCTGTAACACCGCCGTTAGACCATGAGATGGTGAATCGGTCACGGCATTCACCAGCCTTGGCTGTGAAGGTGTAGCCATTGGCATCCAGCTCTACCTGCTTGCCTTCCTGGTGGTCGATGAGGATGGCTGTCTTGTCGCCTTCCAGGGCTAGGGTATAGGTGCCGTTCTTTGCAAATCGGACTCCGATATGGATAATGCCGTCGCCAAGAGGACGCTCGTTGATGGCGTAGTCGATATCATCTCCGATGGTGTAGAGCTGTGCTGTAAGGGTGCGCTCGCTCATCATCTTGCCAGCGTCGTAGGCTTCGTTGTAGCTCATCTCTGCCTTTGGATTGATCACGATGCGGGTGCGGTTTGAGGTCTCGCCATTGCTAAGGCTCAGGTTGTATACCTCACGGTTGGCATCTACCAGGTCCATCACCTTGGCACGTGTGGTTGGCTCGATGGTGCGTACTGTGAAGTTATGCTGTCTGCCCTCTACATCAAAGGTAATCTCAGCCTGGTCCACAGGTCGCTGTACGAAGAATGCCTCTCCTGGTGTCAGGATGTAGCTATCATCTACAGGAGAATATGCCTCGTAGGTGCTATTGTTCATATTCCATACGGTGATAGGTGCGGTGAAGTCGAGGTATCGGGTATCGAAGTAGGCTGGATATGGGTTGCCGAGGAGGTTCCAGCTACGGTTGTGGGCGAACTCAGCCACATATTCTTTCATTGCCACCTTCTGGTTGGCAGATGCGAAGATGCGGTTCTTGTTGCCATTATTTTGTGCTGTGAACTGGAAGACGACAGCCTTGTCCCATGAATCGCTGTTGTTGCATTGCAGGATGTAGCCCTCGTTAGCGTGCAGGGTACTGTCGGCAGTCATGTCTTGCCAGGTATTACTCTTTTCAGCCTTGGCGCGTGCCTCGCCCGAGTATTTGCGTATTATCCACTGGGTATCGTCTGTGAGACACTTGATGTCGCTAACCTTGGTATCGAAAGGCAGGGAGATGAAGTTCCATTTGTTCTTTCTTACCTTCAGATTTACGCTTATGTTGTCGGCACGCATGTTTGCCTCATTGATGAGGCTGGCATGTGCAGGGCTTCCGTTATGGCTACCATAATTGTAGAAATTATCGTAAGTGATATCAAAGCTGCTCATCGAGAGTGTGCTATTGCCATTCACGGTGAGGTGACCGCTAGTTCCGTTATCGTTGTAGAAGTCCACCTTTGTTTTGTCCTTCTCAGTCAGGTTGTCTGGCAGGTAAATGGTGAAGTCCTTGGTAACATGCAATTCGCCTGGGAAGTAATCCAGTGGCTTGATGTTGGTGAAGGCATCCCAACCACGTGTCTGCTTATAGCTGTTGATGGTGATGCTTGGCACGTAGAGGGTTTTGCCCTCCATGTTCACATTGTATAATGGATTGTTGTCGCCAACCAATGGTGGTTGCATGGCAAGACAAGTCATCTCCTTCAGGTTATAGTTCTGGAATGTATTATTAGTTGATTATCAGTGTTATACGCTCTAAACGGTAGAAAAGTGACCATATGAATTCTGATTAGATACGAAAAGGTGAAGATTTAACGTATTTAACTTTCGATCACATCTTAGCAGAAAAGTTATGTAGGGTAACTATTCAGCGATAGGGCATGACAAGTTTTCAAGCCTCAAATAAGGCTTTAATTGCATTGAATGGTGTCTGGTTGTGTTTCTTGACTGTTTCAACGATTGAATGTAATTATAGAAATGCATCTGCCCCAAAATTAGAACGGAATGTGCAGGAGTTCTTCAACTTGATTTTCAACTTACGTATACCACGCTCACTTTCATTATTGTCAGATGGTATCATTGGGTCTTCAAGGAAATTGAAGATGTAGTCACGGCATTTTAATAGACCCTTTTTGAGTGTTTCAAACTTCTTACCAAAATTGCAGATATTCAGTTTTAGCAAGTTGTCTAAACGTTCTAGCCACGACGCCTTGGGTATTATCGCAGATGGGTTCGAGTTTCTCTTATGTATAGCTTCACGGAATAAGCTTGCTATCTTGTCGGACCAATCCTGCTTGTCGTTCAATTCTGACAGATACTGCAACTCTCGCAGTAGGTGTGCCCTATAAATTAGATGGTTTAGGAATTGAAGTGCAAAGTATGCGCTATGGCGGTCTGTTACGGCTATCATTCGTTCCAAACTGTCGCCAAACTTGTCCGCCAACACTTTTGAGTTTCTGCCATCAGTCCGAAAGAGTAAGGTGTAATAAACTGTCTGCGCTATTCATGCCCAGTCAAGATGCTTGTTGCAATATCATCCGCTCTCGTCGAAACCGACGATACTGAGATACACGACAAGTGACTTTACGCTTGCATCGTAGACCACATCGTTAGACTTGCGTCTTGGTGCAGTGCGGACGTGCTCGCCACACTTCTTCTTGGGCTTCTCGTATTTAGATAGACGTTCTGTTAACATGGCGATTGTTTCGTCCTTCTTGCGTATTTGAAGATTCAGAGCTTCTATGTTACCGTTAAGTTTGGCAATTTCAGCATACTGCTGATTGATGGTTTTACGCATCAACCGCATCTCAGCTGTCATATCTTGCAGCACTTTCGATATGCCGTAACTTGCTCATTCATAGGTATAAAGGTACGAAAATGTCTCATATATGCAAGAAATATGGATATTATATTTCGACTTTTTGTAAGTTATTTATGAACTTTTCAAGACAGACTCAAAGGTGCTTTGCTATCGCTGAATAGTTACGTTTGCACACATAAAAGATAATAGTGCTTAAAATTACGATAAGAATTAAAGTGAAAACAAATCAGTATGGTGATGATTTCTGCATCAGACATCATACGCTTTCGTCGTCTTTTTTTGTGTACAACCATTATCTGAAAGTGCTTTTTTAGCCACTTCTTTCTCAAACTCTCTGCAAAAGTCATCTGCAATACAGAAAATTTCTATAACTTTGTTCTTGCTAATCATTAGTAATTTACTTTTTTATGTCACAATAAAGTTACTAATAATCAATGAATTAGTAAAGGGTGAACGAACTTTTTTTCTCGTTTAACCTATTTATTTTTTGCGTTTATTATCCAGAACTCGCGTTAAAAGGGCATGTGTTGGTTTTGATGTGTGTAAAAAATTGACAGAATGAATGTGAGTGTAACTTTGAATTTCGCTATTCTCTACATCGGTAATCATAATTATGACGTGCTGATGAGAACTCTGTTCGAATAGTTCTGAATTAAGAGTTACGAAAATTGGCAAGCAAACGAGTTATTAGTTATAACGGATATAACCATTTACTCGTTTACTTGCCAACAATACAATTACCTTGTTAACTTACTTCACTACCACCTTGCGTGTAGTACCATCAGATGACTTGATGACATTCAGACCCTTCTGCAACTGCTGGATCTGACGGCCATCAACAGTGTAATACTTTTCAGTTGTAGTCTTGTTAAAGTTGGCACTCTTGATACCACTGGTAACAAGTGTGGCAACCATTGGCTCGCTTGAATACTTCTTTCCGTCTGCTTCGTAGACCATTACTACCTTGAGGGTTGTGATAGAACTATCATAGAAATGAAGAATACGTAGGTTGTCGATAACCTTGAAGTCATAGTTTCTTTTGTCCTGGTAGTTAAAAGGAATATTAGTCATTTCTTCCTCATGTATGTCACTGTATTGACTTGCACTCTTCTTGAACTTGAAAGGTTCTGTGCTGCCATTAACATAGACATTGTAGTACATCTTCTCTGGGTTCAGATAGTTACCGTCAGCATCTGCATTCTTAACATAGAATGCCAATTTAATTTCGTTATAAGTGTTGTCGTAGTTTGGAGTAGATGTTAAATAGAAATATTCAGGTGTTGCGGGGTTACCTGCTTTCTGCAGGTAAGGAGTCAAGGTAAGAGCTTCATAGCTCTCTACATAGTCTTCACCTGTAATGTTGTCATCACTACCTTTACCCAAAGAAGTTCTAAGAATCTTAGAAGCAGTCAGTTTACCAGTTGCATCAATGCTGAACTCAAGGTTCTCTGCAGTCTTGGTCTCATTCTCGAAAGCTACTGCAAAGGTGTGATACTCCGACATATCGCTATCGTATTTCTTAAAGTCAGTCTTCTTAGTAATACCCAAATACTGGTTAGTAGACATAATAGCCTTGTCGCCCTGCTTGGTAAGTTTCACCCAAGTGTTTGCAAGTTTCTCAGACTTGAACAAGCCCTTGATATAGATATCGTTGTTGTCGGTCATTGCCTCAACAATACGTGGAGAAGAATCAGACTTAGAAGTAACGGCGTACTGAGTCTTTGTCGCTGTAGAAGGAGGTGTAATAAGCTGTTCATTAAGTGGTTCAATCGTAAGAGCCCAGTCGCCACCATAGTTACTTTCCCACTTATTATTAAAGGAAGCACCCCATATTTGCTTTCTCTGACCCATACCAGACATCTTGAGTGTTCTTCCTTCCAAGATGAAATCTACGTAGTTCATATTTGCACCAACAGGCTCGTAATCCTTTCCTTCATTAGAAGAAACCATACGATTAAGCGTGATAATGCGCTCGCTACTGTCATCGTCATCGCTCCCACCGTAGTCGTCAGTATGAATAGCCTGTGGTAGCATTGCTCTATACTTACCATCAGCTTGTCTCTCAAGCTTCAACCATGACTTACTGTCGAGGCCTGATAGTGGATTGTAAATGTAAATACAGCCATCTTCGCCGATAACAATCTTAGACACCAAGCCTTCATATCTGCCTGCTTGTATACCTGTCCAACCCTTCTTAACCCAAGACTTGCTTGAGCGATACAGGTTTTCAATCAGCTTACCTTTAGGTGCATCTTTTATTATCTGAGCGGAAGCAGTAAGGCTCAGAACTAATGCACAAATTGAGAATAAAGTTCTTTTCATAACTGTTACTTTTGATTAAATGATTTATATTGTTTGTCTTTGTTTTAGAAATCATAGCCAATGCCTATGGTACAGAAGCTACTTCCTGTGTCTGCTGTCTTTAGGTTATATGCTCCGTTCAGACGCAATCCTTGATACTTGAATCCTGCACCCATTGTGATGTGGCTGAGGTTGTTGTCACCATACTCATAGCCGGCACGCACTGATACCATCTTGTTATAGGTGTATTCAAATCCTCCACCTAACATAAAGAGCTTGGCTTCGGATGGTTGGAAGAAGTAACGAGTAGATAAGGCAGCAGCCAGTTGATGCTTCTCTGCCATGTCAACAGAGAGCATACTTCCTATGGCAAGATAGGTAGGGAGTGTGGTCTTGTGATTATTGCCATAGTCAAGTTGAGGACCTATTGCACCCACCTTAGCATTAAGCATGAGGTTGGCTGGTTTGTTAGCAAGTGTCAGTTCACTGTTCTGATAGGATGCACCCACGCTGAAAGCACCACCAATGGCATTCTTTGAGAGGTGACTATAGATAAGACTTCCTGTTGCGTAGGCAGCGAATCCCTTACCAAAGAAATAGGTATACCCCAGGTCGAGGGTCCAGTTATAAGGCTTATAGTCCTTAGTTGGATTGCCCATGAGGTCGTAACCCTTTAGACTTAGTCCTCCAGCATAGCGGAAACCAGCGAAGACAGCATGAAGCTTAGCCAACTTATAGCCAGCTGTAATAGCGTAAATACCGAAGGTTCCATCAGCCCCCTCTGCCTTTTCAAAGAGAGAGGCAGAAGCATCTGCGGTGAACTTCTTATCCGTTGCGAAGAAAGCAGCAGGATTATTGTATAGATACATACCCTCAGCAGCAGCCGTAGCATTACCCATAGCGGCTGTTTTGGCATCGGTATTAGCTGTTAATATCGAGAGATCCTGTCCCTGGGCATTAGCCTGCGTAGCACCAAGAAGTGCTACGCAAGCCATGAGAATGATATGTCTTGTATTCATACTTGTTGTGTTTATCGTTTAATGAACATCTGGGTATGGTTGCCCTTACTGGTATAGACAGTAAGTTTATACGTTCCGGGGTTCAGTTTAGAAAGGTCAAGTGTTGCTACGTTGTTCTTGTCTGGAGTCACAGTAGCCTTTATCAGACGCTCTCCTACGGTAGAACTAATGACGAGTTCAGCCTGCTTGACTTCAGGATTGAGCAGGGTGTTGATATCTTTCTGTACTGGAATAGGATAAACGGCATAGACAGGAGCCGACTTCTTTTCGACTACACGCACTTGGAAAGAAGCCTCAGATGATGTCTCGCGACCATCTGTAGCAGCGATGTTGATGCGTGTAACCCCCTTTTTTATAGGCTTTAATTGGAGCTTATCACTGCTGATTGTTGCTGCAGTGATACTACCATTGGCAGCATAGGCTTTGTAAGTAAGCTGTGTGTTGCTACTATGTGTGTAATGTCCTGTCAATGGAATCGTTACAACCCCCTCGTCCAATCCAATGATATAGTTCTCGAATGGCTTTGTAAGCTGTGGTGGAATATACTTCACAATCTTAAATGTTAAGCTCTTCTCAGCCTTTGCTCCCAAGTCATCTGAGAGTATAAAGGTACAAGTATAACTACCAGCTGCAAGCACAGGAACGAGATTGACGGTCACAGTATTGCCGTTCACAGTGTAGGAAACTCCCTTTGTTTCACCCGTAATCTTGATATCCCAATTATGATCATCAGGGTCAGCAACGTTGAAAGTGAACGACTTACGCTCGTTCTCCATCACTTCTACGGCTTCCGTTGGGAAGTTAGTAGCCTCTGGTGCATGGTTGAGTTTGGTCGTACACTTCTGAATCTTTGGCTCAGAAAGGTTGCCCCAACGGTCTACTGCTACTACAGCAACGCTATAAGTTGTGTTATCCCTCAAGTCATCAAAGTCATACTTAAGCGTTTCGCCTAAGCTATGCCCCATACCATTGATTTCTCTGTAGGTTATATCCTTGAGTTTGTCAGCCGTCAATTCGCCCTGAGCAATGTAGAGTCTGTAGAAAGCTGCGGTTTTATCTTCATCCTTAGCAATGCTCCACTCCGCATTGATATCCACGAAGTTAGGTGTAAGTGTGAGCGTTCCGACCTTCTCTGGCGCAATCTTAGTGTCTGATTCAAAGGCAGCTTCAGCATCAATATAGCCCTTACCCAACTTCCCTTTGTACGTTGGGTTTTGCTCATCAATGTTGTAAGGTCTGTAAGCTGTGATCAAACGTGACTTCAATTCTTCGTTAGTAAAGCCCTGTTTGCCAAAGTAAGAGGCGATAAGTGCAGCAATACCCGATACATGTGGGCAAGCCATTGAGGTACCTTGGTAGTAAGCATAGCCTGATGCAGCCTTCTTCTTAGGTACAGTACTCAATACGCCAGCTTCATTTCCGAAGCGGTCTTGGTCGCCACCGGGAGCTGTGATAGTCACCCATTTCGCGTAATTACTATAACTTGCCTTAGTGAAGTCCCATGCCATAGCAGCCACAGAAACTGTTGGTGCATAGCAAGCTGGGTAAGCAGAGAACTCCTTGTTCTCATTACCAGCAGCGAAAATAACCACACCGCCCTTCATAGGAGAGTCTGGTCGCTGATTGCCGTTAGCATCACAACCCGCCATCTTGATGAAGTAGTCGACAGCTTCTTTCAGTAACTGCGGCATAGCTGTGACATTTGCAGCAGACGAATATCCCCATGAGTTCTGGCAAATAACAGCTCCATTGTCAGCCGCATATTTAATAGCAGCAGCTGCATCTCCCTGTTCTTCTTGGTTTCTAAATATCTGACAACTCAGCAAGCGTACACCGCTATCAGCAGAGCCATCGCCACCAGCTATACCAGCCACACCTTTTCCGTTGTTGTTGCGTGCAGCAACAGTACCTGCAACGTGGGTTCCGTGTCCGCCATCATCGGGTTCAATAGTACCACCGACAACATCTTTTGCTGTCACAAAGTTGTAACCATAGATGTCATCTACGAAGCCATTGCCATCATCATCGACGTTAGGTAGACCATTCTTCTCCTTTTCGTTGATATAGAGGTTGTCTATCAAGTCTTCATGAGTGATATCAATACCACCATCTACAATGGCTACAATGACATTCTTCTTACCCGTTGTGTACTTTTCCCAAACAGGTTTAATGTTACAGTCAGCCCCTTTCATTGCACGTGGATTTACAGTACCATTGTTGTAGTAATGCCACTGTTTCGCAAGAAGAGGGTCGTCAAAGTTGCTTCCTGTACCCTGCATGCTTGCTTCAGGAGCGCTATAAGGTGCAACCTTAACTACTGGTCTTGCCATTGGCAAAACACGTTCAGCACATTCAACGCCCTCGGCCTTATTGAACAGATCCAATACTGCAGAAACATTCTTAGACTTATCAAAGTAGATGGTGTACCATCTATCAAGTCCCTCAGCTATGGTTCTTGCTTCATATTCACCAGCAGGCTTAAAGACTCTTTCCATCTTATAAGCGCCTGAATATTGCATAGCAGAAGCCATTTCAGACGGTACGCTCTGCATCTCGATACCACCACTTCTTGTCTTTGGTAGAGACTGATTCGTACCTTTTGCCAGCTTAACGTTAATGCAACCTTTTACAGAGAAAAGGTCTTTGTCAATGTTGACCGCACGTGTTTTAAAAGCAGTTGTATCCGACTCCAAGCTATCTTGGCATGATGTTGTAAGTATCATACCAAAGGTAGCACACGCACATAAGTATATAATAGATTTTCTCATTACTATATCCTTTCCGTATTATTTGCTTGAATTGTGTTGTTTGAGCATGCGTTCTACCTTAGCCATTCGTTGTTCTTTGCTTCCTGCAAAGACGTTAGGCTTGTACAGAATAGTAATCTGCATGACTGCTTTACCATTGTTTACATCGGCATATTCTCCACCAGAGATTGCCAATGTCAAGTAGTCAGAACGGCGAGCGTAGATATGATGCTTTCCATTGTAGCCAACAACCTCAAAGTTGTTTGATGTAAGCAACTTGTCAAACTCACGGGTTACGAACCACTCTCTACCATACTTCCATATACCTAAGTTAGGCTGACTATAGAACAAGCTGTATTGCTCAACGCTTCCAGCCTTCTCTTGTGGGATTGCGGCATCATTGCGGAGGTAGAAGAAGTAAGTACGAGCAATCAAAGTAGGGTCATTTGTTCTGAAGAGGAGTGCTTCAACTTCATTGGTTTTAGACAGTTGTCGCTTCATCTCCTCACTATTCTTGCCCTGTTCGTACTTCTCCACGTCACTTATCTTCTTGTCAACCTTGTTCAAAAGGTCAATAGGACCGAGGTCAAGACTACTGAAAGTTGGGTAATCACGGTCCTGTGTGTGCATCTGATAGAAGAATAATACAACACTGTTATTATCTTCGTTGATGTCAACATCCATCGTGAAAGCCTCCTTTGCGTTAACATAATGATTAGGGTCTTTCTCGTCTCTTACATAGCCATTGGCTTTAACAAACTCTTGGAAGGCCTGCGACTTAACAGCGTTGATACCCTCTCTGGTCAACGAGCGTGTATAGATACGAGTTGGAACAAAATGCTTAGTATCGTGTACATAGACAACATCCTTGAACAAAGGCGATGGTGTTCTGAAGAAATAACTCTCCTCATAGATGCCGTTTGCCTCATCTGGACCGCCATATTCCGTCAGTATACTGCCTCGACGATACTCGTAATCCATCATCTTATGCAGACTATAAGGATTACCCGGATTGCAAGCCAAGACAAAGAGAGACACGCCCTGTTGCTTAACCACTACGTCGTAGTTCTTTCCTGTAACGGTTATCGTAAGTTTTGTAGTTCTTTCTTCTACACCATAGTTAGGTTTAGAAATAAATTTCAAACCATGCTTCTTCTTGATAACTTGCAGCCATTCGGGCTTTTCATTCTGTGTAAGGTCATAGGGCGAGCCTTCCAATTTTAGGTCAACAGTCGTCGTTCCACCCACTTGTGGTAGGACTATTTCGCCCTTCGTAATATCCAGTGAGACATCAGCAGCATTCTGACTAATCAAGATTTTCTGTACCGCCAGACCACCATCAACAAGGATATAGCTACTTCTTTCAATGCCCGTTGGATTAGCATCCACTTGCACAGCAATCTCATTTCCCTTTTGAGTAAGGTGTACCCACGATTTTTGTGTCGTAGCAATCCATTCCTTACAGTTCGTGTTCACAGTAATTGTCTTCTCGCCAATCTGATTAGAGAAAGCTATCTCCTTCTCCGAAACTTCCAGATGCGGTTGTTCAAAGCTGTCATTCTCAGCACATCCAACTACTACCTCCAGTAATAGGCATAGCAAAGAAAGCTGTAGCAGCTTGTGTAAATTTATTATACGCATATCAGGTAATAATTTAAATAAGGTATAACAATTTGTTTAGAACTTCAAAGCTTTCTTTGCAGCAGAGAAGTTCTTAACCATCTTTGCCTGTGCCTTTACAGCCTTACTACCAGCACCCGAAACCGAAGGGTCATAGCTGTAAAGCAATGCGAGAACAGGTGTATTGTTATCTAATACGCAGGTAATATCAATAACGAGATGGTCGCTTTCGCGTACAAAGAAGTGGTTGTTACCAGATGTACGGAGGAAAGAGAAGCCCTCATCGCCAAGTATTTTCTTGATTTCCTTTGTTGCAACCCATTTGCTACCATACTTCCATAAGCCGAGGCTTATATCTTTGAAGAGCAATGCGCCAATCTGAACACTACCAAGATTATCAGGTGCATCACCATTCTTATCTGTTGTGTAGAAAATGTGGATACGTCCGTAGGCAGCATTAGGGTCAGTGCTTGCCTTCAGCGTATACTGGAGCTGTGAAACCTCTGTTGCCTTATACTCGTTGAAGCTACGCTCTTCTTCTTTGCTACCAGCCTTTTGCTCGTATTGTTCTACCTGTGCTACCTTTACATCGTCTTTCTGCAAAAGCTCAAGAGGATAGTAAGGCAACTTGTTGAACGTCTTGTATTCGCCAATCTGCTTTATGATAGGAGTGAAGGTTAGGTTTACACCCTCGTTGTTCTCCTTTTCAGATATATAAACCTTCAAAGAAAGCAAATCCTTGTTATTGGTATATTCTCTGTCAGACTGAGAGTTGCTGCGTACATAGCCATTGTCAGTCAGGAACTTATCGAAAGCCTTGTCTTTTACAGCATCAATAGCCTTTCTTCCGTCACCAATAGTGATAATCTGTGAAGGAGTAACACCATCAGAGCTACAATACTGTATCAAAGTAAAGATAGGAGAAGGGGTGATAAAGGTGTAAGTCTCTTCAAGACCGTAAGCAGGTATAGCAGTCTGATACTCGCGCAGATAGCTACCACGACCTAACTCAAAGTCCATAATCTTGTGTTCATCCTGTGGTACACCGGGGTTGATAGGGAGGAGGTAACGCTGTATGCCTGACTGAGAAACGATAATCTCACGGATAACGCTACCGCTCTTTGCGTACAACTTCACCTCACGTTTCTGATAGGTGTCGTTACGCTCCGCAATCAACTTGATTTCTTCCTCAGACTTAACGATTTTCAGCCAGCTAACTTCTTCACTGGTTGTCACGTCATAGACAGACGAATTGGTCGTAATGTCAATTGTCTTTTCGCCTCCAGTCTGAGGGAGATAGATAGCATCTGGAGCCACGTCAAGTGTTACATCAGCTACGCTTTGGGTTACAGCAATTTTACCTGATGCACCATTAGCATTTACGAGGACGTAGCTTGTGCGCTCGCTTCCCATCTTGTTTTCAGTTACCTTCACCTTCAGTACGTTGCCGTCCTGAACCAGTGAGAGCCAGTCGCCTTCCTGTGGAGATGATGCAATCCAGCTGCTTTGATTTGTTGTGACACTGATGTTTCTTTCGCTAACACCTTTGTCAAAGGCAATACTGTTTTCCGAAAGAACCAAAGTTGGCATTTCAAATTCGTCTTCCTTTGCACATGAGAACAAGCAAAGAAGAATGCCACCTAACATTAGGGTGTGGAGTGTTTTCTTTAATTCCATACTCTTCAAGGTTTTTTATTGTTACAGTCTGTAAAAATTATGAGGTGCAAAGGTACTTGCTTCTTGTTAACGTTGCAATACTCATTTATAAGTAAAATATTGTTATCTCTTTGTCTTAATAGTTTTTTATATCCCTAATAAAGGTTACTTAAATTGCATTATCAATTGTCATTTATTTGTTTAGAAGAAATGCGAAATATAT
>ERZ1026852.1438-NODE-1438-length-12695-cov-3.848339_pt1 | contig 12695 bp, 10 predicted proteins | sample MGYA00380156_ERZ1026852 | MGnify/ENA primary metagenome ERZ1026852 (study PRJEB33269, sample SAMEA4719792) | human gut metagenome | biome: human-associated habitat; feature: organic feature; material: feces | place: Cameroon | collected 2013-10 ...
CGAGAATAATCAAGAAAAAAGTACCGGCGGCATTGTCACTGGTAGGGCTTGCCCAGAAATACAAAGCATTTCCAAAGGAATTATCCGGTGGTGAACAGCAGCGTGTTGCGATTGCGAGAGCAATCGTAAATGAGCCTGCGATTCTTCTTGCGGATGAGCCTACCGGTAACCTGGATCCGACAAACTCATGGGAGATCATGAAGCTGTTGGAAGAAGCAAATGACAGAGGAACTACTGTTCTGGTCGTTACACATAACCAGGAAATCGTTAATGAGATGCAGAAGCGCGTTGTTACAATGAAGAAAGGTGTTATTGTAAGCGACGAGAAAAAAGGTGGGTACAAGCATGAGAATTAGTACAATAGGATATTCGATGAAACAAGGAGTTAAGAACATCCGCAGAAATAAGATGTTTTCCATTGCTTCGATTGCAACGATGGCGGCATGCATCTTCCTGTTTGGACTGTTCTATTCCATGGTAATGAACTTTAATTATATCGTGGAAAAAGCAGAAGAAGGTGTGGCGATCACAGTATTTTTCAACAAAGATACAACACAGGAGCAGAAAGATTCGATTGGTGCCCAGCTTAAGAAAGAGGACGGCGTACTGAAAGTGAATTATGTAAGTGCAGACGAAGCATGGAACAAGTTCAAAGGTCAGTACTTTGGAGAGTCCAGCGATCTGGCGGAAGGATTTAAGAGTGATAACCCGCTTGCAAATTCTGACAACTATGAAGTTTATCTTTCGGATGTGTCAAAGCAGGAGAGCGTTGTATCTTTTGCAAAATCACTGGAAGGCGTACGTAAAGTCAAGAAATCAGATGTGGTAGCAAAGACGTTGACGAGCGTGAATAAGCTGGTGGGCTATGTGTCCGTAGCAATTATTGCAATTCTGCTTGCAGTATCTGTATTCCTGATCAGTAATACAGTTACTATGGGTATTACAGTAAGACGTGAAGAGATTGCGATCATGAAGTATATCGGCGCAAAAGACGGATTCGTCCGTGCTCCGTTTGTAATCGAAGGTCTGATCATTGGAGCTGTAGGAGCGGTCATTCCGCTGGTACTTCTGTACTTTATGTATGATAAAGTAATTACATATATTATGACAAAATTCAGCCTGCTGAATAACATTATAGAATTCCTTCCGGTAGCAACTGTTTACAGAACATTACTTCCAATCGGTATTGCATTAGGAGTAGGTATTGGTTTTGTGGGAAGTTTCTTCACAATCCGTAAGCACCTGAAAGTGTAATGGTTCTGGCTCGGAAAGGAGCAACATATGATAAATAGAAAGAAGATGGTAAGTCTTTTACTGACGCTGACGCTTGTGAGCGGAATGTTCGTACAGACGCATGCGGCAGAAATTGATGATACGAAAAAAAAGGCAGAAGAATTAGAGCAGAAAAAGAAGACTGCAGAGAGTGAAGAGGCATCTCTGACGGATCAGTTGAAAAAGCTGGTGGAAGAGATGGAAAGCACGAAGAAAAAGATTTCTACAAAAGAGAATGAAATCTCAGATAAAGAAGACGAACTGATCCTGGCAAAGGCAGATGAGAATGATCAGTACGAGAACATGAAAAAGAGAATCCGTTTTATGTATGAGAATGGAAATACCGGATTTGTTGAGATTTTGTGTTCTTCCAAATCAATCGGCGAATTTCTGAACAATGCGGAATATATCAGTACAATATCCGGTTATGATAGAAATATGCTGGTAGAATTTCAAAAAGTTGTGACGAATGTAGAAAATCAGGAAGCAGAACTTAAGAAAGAATATGCAAAACTGCAGACAATGCAGGACGACCTGATCGAAAAACAGGATAATGTAAATGAGTTGCTGACAAGCAAACAGAGTGAAATCCAGTCTCTGGACAGCGAGCTTGGAGATACGAAGAATAAACTGGCACAGCTTGAGGCTGCCGCCGCAGAGGCTGAGAGAAAGCAGAAAGAAGCCGCGGAAGCGGCTGCGGCTGCGAAACAGGCACAGGCTGCAGCAGCAAAGAAGAATACAAGCTCGTCCGGTTCAACATCCGGATCAGCGGGGGGATCAGTGGTGTCAGGAAATGGTACGTTTGCACATCCTTGCCCGGCAGGATATATTTCCAGTACATTTGGCTACAGAACGCAGCCGATCGCGGGTGCAAGTACGAACCACAAAGGAATTGATTTTGCGGCAGCAACCGGAACACCGATCTATGCAGCGGCAGCAGGAACTGTAATTTCAGCCGGATATGCAGGAAATGCAGGCAACCTGCTGGTAATCAACCATGGAAATGGACTGCTGACTTATTATATGCATTGCAGTAAGATTTATGTAAGTGCAGGACAGACAGTCAGCAAGGGACAGAATGTTGCGGCGGTCGGAACGACAGGCAATTCGACAGGACCACATTTACATTTTCAGGTTATGCTGAATGGAACACCGGTCAATCCGGCAAACTATCTGTAACAGTGAACAGATCATAGTAAGAGGCAGATAAATGAAAAACAAAAAAAGTTTTTTGAAAGGGGCGCTTTGTGGCGCCCTTGCTATGTTATTGGTGGCAGGACTTGTGTCCTGCGGATTAAAAGTAAATAGTGGAAGCAGTGATATCACATCAAAAACAGAGGATAAGATATCGGAATTACAGAACCTGGTCAAGAAGCATTATATGGGGGACGTAAAAGAGAAGAATCTGGAAGATGGAATCTATAAAGGCTATATCAATGGTCTGAATGATCCATATTCGGTATATTACAACAAGAAAGAGACGAAAGAATTATATGAATCGACCGGCGGGGAGTATTCCGGAATCGGCGCGGTGATGTCTCAGAACACGGAGACTGGGGTGATTACCCTGGTTCAGATATATAAGGATTCTCCGGCTGAAAAAGCAGGACTTAAGGACAATGATATCTTATATAAGGTCGAAGGAAAAGAAGTAACAGGAAAAGATCTTTCGAAAGTTGTAAGTAAAATAAAAGGCGAAAAAGGAACAACAGTAGAACTTACCGTATTAAGAGGAGAAGATGCGAAGGAGGTAACTGTGACTGCTACAAGAGATACTGTGCAGGCACAGACGATAGAGTATAAGCTGATGGATGACAAGATCGGTTATATCAGAGTGTCTGAATTCGATACAGTAACCTATGACCAGTACAAAGAAGCACTGGATGATCTTGAGAAGCAGGGGATGACAGGATTAGTGGTAGATCTGCGTAATAATCCGGGAGGCTCACTCAGCACCGTATGTGATATGCTGGATCTGATGCTGCCAAAGGGACTGATCGTCTATACGGAAGACAAAGATGGCAAAAAGACAGAGATGAAATCTGATGAAGAGCATCAGTTTACCAAGCCGCTGGCAGTTCTGGTAAATGGCAACAGTGCCAGCGCATCAGAAATCTACTCCGGTGCAATCCAGGATTATGGAATCGGTAAGATTGTAGGAACCCAGACATATGGAAAGGGTGTTGTACAGCAGATTTTTGATTTGGATGACGGAACGGCTGTAAAACTTACGATTGCAGAGTATTTTACTCCGAAGGGAAGAAGCATTAACGGAAAGGGAATTACACCGGATGTAAAAGTGAAATACGAAAGTAATGAGGCAGATCCGGAAGCAGATAATCAGCTTGATAAAGCAGTGGAAGAAGTAAAAGCACAGATGAAATAAATTTGCGGACATTGACATAGCAGAATAAGAGTTTGGAAGGGAATGCAGTTTGGCATTCCCTTTTATTATGCCTTATGGTAAAATATAAATAATGTGAAATTTAGATTATGCATATAAGGTAGGAGGAAAAGACATTGATTAATCAGTTAGTAGCCAACATAAAGAAGACAGGAGCACCAATCGTAGTAGGATTAGATCCGATGCTTAACTATATTCCGGAACAGGTTCAGAAAAAAGCCTTTGCAGAATATGGTGAGACACTGGAAGGAGCAGCAGAAGCCATCTGGCAGTTCAATAAAGAAATCGTAGACAAGACATATGATCTGATCCCGGCTGTAAAACCACAGATCGCTATGTATGAGCAGTTCGGTCTCCCGGGACTTGCAGCATTCAAGAAGACGGTGGATTACTGTAAGGAAAAAGGACTGGTTGTCATCGGAGATATCAAAAGAGGAGATATTGGTTCTACATCCGCAGCTTATGCCGTAGGTCATATCGGCAAGGTGAAAGTGGGAAGCAAGACATATGCACCATTTGATGAAGATTTTGTAACAGTGAATCCGTACCTTGGTTCAGATGGAGTGAATCCGTTCCTGGACGTATGCAAAGAAGAGAAGAAGGGAATCTTTGTCCTTGTTAAGACATCGAACCCATCAAGCGGTGAATTTCAGGATCAGAAGGTCGACGGACGTCCATTGTATGAACTGGTAGGAGAGAAAGTTGCTGCATGGGGTGCAGAAGCCATGGGCGATGAGTACAGTTATGTAGGTGCTGTAGTTGGAGCAACTTATCCGGAGATGGGAAAAGTACTTAGAAAAGTAATGCCGAAGGCATATATCCTGGTTCCTGGCTACGGTGCACAGGGAGGAAAAGGAAAAGATCTGGTACATTTCTTTAATGAGGATGGACTGGGAGCAATCGTGAACTCTTCGAGAGGAATCATTGCGGCATACAAGCAGGAACAGTATGCAAAGTTTGGAGCTGAGAACTTTGGTGATGCATCCAGGGCAGCAGTTGAGACTATGGTAGCAGACATCAAGGGAGCACTTGAGAACAGATAAGGTCTGATCTGTCAAAAAAGACAGATAAAAAACGTAAGACAGAGGAATCTTAACAGGAGAAATGAAGATGGAGAAAAAGAAAGAACAGGCGAAAGTTCTGTCACAGGAAATGCTGGCAGACGGGATCTACAGTCTGTGGATTGAGACAGAAGCAGCACGGACGGCCAGACCGGGACAGTTTGTATCTGTATATACGACAGATGCGAGCAAATTACTTCCGCGTCCGATCAGTATCTGTGAAATTGATAAAGAGGGAAAAAAATTAAGACTGGTATACCGTGTGACCGGAGAAAAGACCGGAACAAAACAGTTCTCGGAATTAAAGGCCGGAGATACTGTGCCGGTGATCGGGCCACTGGGAAATGGATTTCCATATGAGAAAGCAGAAGGAAAGAAAGTATTCCTAATGGGCGGTGGAATCGGTGTTCCGCCGATCCTGGAACTCGCAAAACAGATGAACTGTGAAGAAAAGCAGATCGTTGTCGGATACAGAGATGCACATACATTCCTGGAAGAAGAATTTGAACAGAACGGGACCTTGTATATTTCCACAGAGGACGGAAGTGTGGGAACAAAAGGGAATGTCATGGATGCCATCCGTGAGCAGAATCTGGATGCAGATATGATATTTGCATGCGGACCGACACCAATGCTGCGGGCGATCAAGACTTATGCAGAAGAGAAGGGGATCGAATGCTATATTTCTCTGGAAGAGAGAATGGCATGCGGAATCGGCGCCTGTCTGGCATGTGTCTGCAAGACAAAGGAAAAAGATGCACACAGCAACGTGAATAATAAGAGAATCTGTAAAGACGGACCAGTATTCTTATCTACGGAGGTGGATTTATAATGGATATGAGAGTAAATATTGCCGGCGTAGAGTGGAAGAATCCGGTTACAGTGGCTTCCGGTACGTTTGGTTCGGGTGAAGAATTCGGTGAATTTGTCGATCTGAACCGTCTTGGAGCGGTGACGACCAAGGGAGTCGCAAATGTCCCGTGGCCGGGTAATCCGACACCGCGTGTAGCGGAGGTATACGGTGGAATGATGAATGCGATCGGACTTCAGAATCCGGGAATCGATCTGTTCTGCAAAAGGGACATTCCGTTTCTGAAGAAATATGATACGAAGATCATTGTCAATGTCTGCGGTCATGCGCCGGAGGAATATCTTGCGGTTGTTGAGCGGCTGGCGGATGAGCCGATCGACATGATGGAGATCAACATCTCGTGCCCGAATGTAAATGCAGGATTCCTTGCATTTGGACAGGACGCAAAGCATGTAGAAGAACTGACGGCTCAGATCAAAAAGATCGCAAAACAGCCGATCATCATGAAACTGACACCAAATGTTACGGATATTACAGAGATCGCAAGGGCTGCAGAAGCCGGTGGTGCGGATGCATTGTCTCTGATCAATACCCTGACGGGAATGAAGATCGATATTAACAGAAAGACTTTCGCCGTAGCGAATAAAACCGGTGGTGTATCAGGACCGGTTGTACATCCGATTGCTGTCCGCATGGTATACCAGACGGCGCAGGCGGTCAACATTCCAATCATCGGAATGGGAGGAATTGCTACACCGGAAGATGCAATCGAGATGATCCTTGCAGGAGCATCTGCAGTATCTGTGGGAACCGCGAATTTCTATAATCCGAATGCAACCATTGAGATCATTGACGGAATCGAAGCATATATGAAGAAGAACGGATTTGAATCTGTGAAAGATATGGTGGGCATTGTAAAATAAGATCATAACTATAATAGTAAAAAGATTCTGCTTTTACTGGAAATGCAGAATCTTTTTTGTACTCTGGTATATTAGAAGAGTTTTCAGTGGAGGTTCTGCAGATTGGCAAATGGCATAATGAAAATATGACCGGTCGTCATTTTTTGAGTAGATTTTATCCACTGTTTTTGCTATACTAATATCCATATGACAATAACAGGAGGATGAATGGATGAAAAAGTCATTTCAGATTTTCAAAAGAGATCTCGGCCGTCTGTTTCGTAACCGTGCGGCTGTGCTGATCTTGATTGGAATCAGTATACTGCCTTCGCTTTATGCATGGTTTAACATTGCTGCCAATATGGATCCGTATGGGAATACCAAAGGTATTCAGGTAGCCATTGCGAATGAAGACAAAGGTGCTGATAGTGAACAGATGTCATTGGATGCAGGAAAGAGCATTGTGGATAATCTGAAAAAGAACGACCAGCTTGGGTGGAAATTTGTGGATGCAAAGACTGCAAAACAAGGTGTAAAAGCTGGAAAATATTATGCGGCGATCATAATTCCGGAAAATTTCAGTGAATCATTGTTAAGTATTTTATCCGGAGATATTAAGCAGCCGGAACTGAATTATTATATTAATGAAAAAAAGAATGCAATAGCACCGAAGATCACAGATACAGGAGCGAGTACGATCCAGCAGGAGATCAATGATACGTTCACTTCTGTAGCGGCGGAGTCAGTTTCCAGGCTGTTAAGTGAAAAGGCCGGTGATGTGGCCGGAAAAGTAAATGCGGGAAATTCCAATCTGATCCAGGCTATTACGGAGACCAGAAAGAATCTGGACGAGTATAATCAGGTACTGGACAATTTCCAGAAAACAGTGGACCAGTCGGATGCGGTTATGGAAAGTGCAGTTGAAACGCTGGATCAGGTTGTCGCTGCAGCTGATTCGGGAGTAGAGGCACTTTCAGATACAGAAGACGTTCTTGGAGATACGAGAACCGCAATCGGACAGTTCTCTACAGAATTTGCAACAGGTATGTCCAATGGTGAGACGCTTTTAAATGATGCGTATGTATCTGCTTCAGGAAAATTAGGTGTATTTGAAACAAAAGCTGATCAGGCTTCGGCGGCAGTAGACAGCAGTCTTACGACTGCCTCATCACTACTGACAAAGAATCAGGAATTGCTGGAACAGCTGAAAGAATTAAATGACCAGATTCAGGGAAATACGGAATTTGGACAGCAGATATCAGCGGCCATTGGTCAGAAGATCACAGAACTGGAAAACCAGAATGCATCTTTGCAGAATCTGGTGTCTTCACTGAAAACAGGTAATAAAGGGATTCAAAATGCATTGACAACTTCAAAGAATACACGTACATCATTGGAGAAGCTGGCAAAGAGCAGTAAGGAAAGTCTGCAGAATTACCGCAATAATCTGGATGCGGGTCTTCTGCCGCAGCTGAATCAGTCACTGGACAGTCTGGCTTCACTGAGTGGAAATCTTTCTGCAACATTAAACGGAGTAGAGCCGACAGTAGAGCAGTTAAAGACAATCCTGAATCAGTTGAATGACAGCCTGAAAAGCAGTGCATCGGCATTGGGGCAGACCGGAGATGTGCTGGCACAGGTGGATGCGTCACTGGCTTCTGTCCAGACCGATCTGAGCGCACTGCAGAGTTCGGAAATGTATCGGAAACTGACTTCACTGGAAGGTATTGATGCGGATTCGATTGCGGACTTCATGTCATCTCCGGTGAGTATCCGGTCAAAGGTATTATATGATGTGGAGAATTACGGATCTGGAATGACACCATTTTATACGAATCTTGCTCTCTGGGTAGGCGGACTGATTCTGGTATCTATTCTGAAACAGGAAGTAGATAAAGATGAGAAAGTACGGAAGTTTACAGCAGGACAGGCATATTTCGGAAGATGGCTGTTGTTTGTTGCGGTAGGACTTGTACAGGGGCTGATCGTATGCATCGGTGATATTTTATTACTGAAAGTACAGTGTGTACATCCGGTGGCATTTGTATGTGTGGGTGTATTCTGCTCATTCATTTATGTTAATCTGATCTATGCACTGGCACTTACCTTTAAGCATATCGGAAAAGCACTGGGAGTTGTACTGGTTATTCTGCAGATCCCGGGATCTGCGGGAACATATCCGATCGAGATGACACCGGCATTTTTCCAGAAACTGCATCCACTCCTTCCGTTCACATATGGAATCAGTGCCATGCGAGAATGTATTGCAGGAATGTATGGAGCAAATATCTGGAAATATCTGGGAATTCTGGCAGTATTTTTCCCAATCTCTCTGTTTATCGGACTGGTATTGCGTCCGTTACTCATGAATCTGAATCATCTGTTTGATAAACGTCTGTCTGAGACAGAACTGATGCTGGGTGAAACAGAAGCAGCGGAACGAAAACGTCCGGAACTGACAATGATGATGAAGACATTGATGGAAGATGACGAATGGAAACAGGAATTTCTGGAAAAATCCGAGAAATTTGAAAAGCGTTATCCGAAGATGATCCGGTGGGGATTCATGGGAATGATCATCATACCACTGATCTTCCTGATACTGATGTTCAGTCTGGAATCAAAACTGGTTTTCCTGATATTATGGATCGTATCGCTGATAGGACTTGCGTTATATCTGATCATTGTAGAATATCTGCATGACAGAATGCTGAGACAACTTGCCATGACCGGTATTACAACAGAGGATCTGATCCATGAGATAAAGGAGGGCAGAGGCGAATGAAAAATATATGGGAAATCTTCCGAAGAGATATAAAACGTATTAAAAATAATGTAATTGCGATGATCGTTATTATGGGAATTACGGTTGTGCCCTGCCTCTATGCGTGGTTCAATATAGCAGCAAGCTGGGACCCGTATGGCAATACCGGCAACCTGAAGGTTGCGGTTGCAAGTGTTGATGATGGTTATGAGGGAAGTCTGATCCCATTGCAGATCAATATGGGAGACCAGGTACTGACATCGCTTCGCAGCAATTCTTCGCTTGACTGGGTATTTACCAGCAGAAAAAAAGCTGTGGAGGGTGTGAAGTCCGGCAAATATTATGCTGCAATTGTGATACCAGAGGATTTCAGTTCCAATCTGTTGAGCATTTTCTCTGAAAATATTCAGAAACCTAATATTGCTTATTATTCGAATGCAAAGGAAAATGCAATTGCTCCGAAAGTAACAGATAAGGGGGCAAGTGCGATTCAGAAACAGGTTAATGAAGTGTTTGTAGAGACGATCAGTGATACGGTGATCACTGCATTTAAAGCTGTTACGAATGTCAATGACCAGGACGGAGTAGAAGCGATTGCTAAAAATCTTGCAGATAATCTGGATCAGATCGGATCAGATCTTAATACGGCATCGTCTACTTTGAAATCATTTTCCGGAATGACAACTTCTGCACAGCAGCTGTTAGATACAACAGGAGCATTTCTGAAAGAGACACAGGACCATTCTGCGGATACAACCGATTCGCTGAAAGAGGTAAAGAAATCGTTCAGCGGGATTGATGAAACGGTAAGTGGTGCGACAGATGGTATAAACGAAGCGTTGAATTCGGGAAAAGAATTTTATGAGCAGATGTCAACGGTTATAGATGATGCGTTTGAATCCAATTCAGAGAGCGCAGATGATGTAGCCGGGACATTAGAAACACTGGCATCCAGTGTTCAAAAAGTGATTGATTCCTATACATCATTGAAAACAACAATAGATGGCATAAATGTTGGCGATAATTCATATATCAATGAATTAAAAGGCAGTATTTCCGGAAAGCTGGGAGAGACGATAGCAACGCAGACCGAACTCAGAGAAAAACTGCTGTCGACGGCATCTTCCCTTCGGGAAGCATCTGATTCAGCAATCACAAATAAAGCGGAATTGGATAAATTGGTAAAATCAAGTGCAGCTGGTCTGTCCGACATCAAAACAGAGTTTGAACAAAATGTCAAAAGCGGTCTGGATGAACTGGGAGCTTCCATGGGAGATACAAGCAGTGAATTGAGTCTTCTGATGGATCAGATGGATGAAAGCGTGGATGGAGTGTATGATCTGTCTTCTTCTGCTTCTGCTGATCTGACACAGATCAGTACGGCACTGGATCATTCCTGTGAACTTTTGGATAAAGCCTCAGGAAAGATCAGTGATACAACAGGAAAAATAGGAGAGATGCAGGCGAGCGGAGATTTTTCACAATTGGAAGAACTGATCTCCGGAGATTCCAATGTGATCGGAGAGTTCCTGGCAGCGCCGGTAAGCCTGAAGACGAATCAGGTCTATAAGATTGAAAATTATGGTTCTTCGATGGCACCGTTCTATTCCACCTTGTCGATCTGGATCGGTGGAATTGTACTGGTTGCCATGTTGAAGACAGGTGTTTCGTCAAAATGTACGGAAGGATTAAAGAAAGTAAAATTACATCAGGAATATCTGGGACGTTATCTCCTGTTCCTGATCGTGGGTCTGATGCAGAGCACGCTGATCTGTCTGGGAGATCTGTTATATCTGGGCATTCAGTGCAAGCACCCGTTCCTGTTCATGCTGGCAGGATGGTTTTCAAGCATTGTATATGTGAATATTATCTACACGCTGACGGTATCATTCGGAGATATCGGAAAGGCGGTCAGCGTTGTACTCCTGGTTATGCAGGTGGCAGGTTCCGGCGGAACATTCCCGATCGAAGTGGCACCGGCGTTCTTTAAAGCCGTGTATCCACTACTGCCATTCGTTCACAGCATGGCAGCGTTCCGGGAGACGATCGGCGGCATGTATGGTATGACGTATTGGACAGAACTTGGAAAGCTTGGAATTTTCCTGATCTTGTCATTGATTCTTGGACTGCTTCTGCGTAAGCCGGTGATCCGGATGAATGAAGCATTTGCAGAAAAACTGGAAGAGACGAAGATTATGTAGAAATTGCGGGTATATAAATACCTGTAAAAGTGTGAAATAAAGAAAAATTTTTAAAGTATAAGAGGGAATCCGAAAAAGGAGAGCGTAGTTAAGATCTCCTTACGGATTCTTTCTCTTTTATCACTATGTATTCGAAAGAAGCGGTCAAAGTATGCAAGAAAAAATGCCGCCAGCGTTTTTTATGTCCAGCGTGAATTGAAAAACTGATTTTCTTATGATAGAATTAAATGGAATTATGATGCAATAAATAAGACGATCAGAGTCTGAAATATATGGAGGTAATCAAGATGGAAAGTTATAAACAGGAATTTATCGAATTTATGGTAGAGAGCGATGTGCTCAAATTTGGAGAATTCACATTAAAGAGTGGAAGAAAATCCCCATTCTTTATGAATGCCGGAGCTTATGTAACCGGATCACAGCTTAAAAAATTAGGACAGTATTATGCAAAAGCAATCCACGATACATATGGAGATGACTTTGATGTATTATTCGGACCTGCATACAAAGGAATCCCGCTTGGAGTTGTAACAGCGATCGCTTACAGTGACCTCTATGGAAAAGAAGTACGTTACTGTTCTGACCGTAAAGAAGAAAAAGATCATGGTGCAGATAAGGGAAGTTTCCTTGGAAGCAAGTTAAAAGATGGTGACCGTGTAATTATGATCGAAGATGTGACAACATCCGGAAAATCCATGGAAGAGACTGTTCCTAAGGTAAAAGGTGCAGCAGATGTAACGATCGTAGGTCTGATGGTATCCCTGAACCGTATGGAAGTTGGAAAAGGCGGAGAAAAATGCGCATTAGACGAGATCAAAGATCTGTATGGATTCGATACTGCTGCAATCGTAACGATGGAAGAAGTAGTAGAGTGTCTCTATAACAAAGAATGTGACGGAAAAGTTGTGATCGATGATACATTAAAAGCAGCCATCGACGCATATTATGAACAGTACGGAGCAAAATAGGAAACGGGGGAACGAGATATGAACGAAAAAGCATATAAAGCAATGGGATTAGCCGGAGCAGCAGGGATTGCAGTAGGAATTGTAGTCACGGTAGTAGGAATCGCAGCAGGTGTGATCTCCATTATCAGTGGTGCCCGTTTACTGAAAGAAAAGAAAGGAATCTTATTCTAATGCCGAAGAGATACAGGAGGGTGTAGGACGTTGGATTCAAAGAAAAGAAAACGAATCCGGATACTGGGAAAGATATTATTCATATTATATGTAATATTTATCATATATTTCCTGCTGTTCTCTGACTGGTATGGACGTACA
>ERZ1026852.1451-NODE-1451-length-12603-cov-4.527255_pt1 | contig 12603 bp, 10 predicted proteins | sample MGYA00380156_ERZ1026852 | MGnify/ENA primary metagenome ERZ1026852 (study PRJEB33269, sample SAMEA4719792) | human gut metagenome | biome: human-associated habitat; feature: organic feature; material: feces | place: Cameroon | collected 2013-10 ...
GGCGTGATTGCTGCCTCGACGACGCTGCCCGTGATCGGCGTGCCCATCAAGGGTATGCTCGACGGCCTCGATGCCATGTTGTCCATCATCCAGATGCCACCGGGCATTCCCGTGGCTACAGTGGGTGTGAACGGAGCGCAGAATGCGGCCGTGCTGGCTGCCGAGATGATGGCGCTGGCCGACGAGGAGATCGCACGCAAGGTGGAAAACTGGAAAGCTGGACTGGGCAAGAAGATAGAGAAGGCCAACGAGGAGCTTGCGCACATGGAGGGTTATCGCTTCAAGTGCTAAGGCACACGCCTGGCCCATACGCTTTACTTTTCTTTATGTGTTTTCTATCTTTCTCATACGTTCTACCTAAAATATAGCTTAGGGAAATGACAGATTTGTTCAACTATAAGCGGCGTGCCGCAACCGTAGCCCATGTGGGACGGCTCAACATCGGTGGAGACAATCCTGTGCGCGTCCAGTCGATGACCACAACCTCGACCCTCGACACCGAGGGGAGCGTGGCGCAATGCAAGCGCATCATCGACGCAGGAGGCGAACTGGTGCGCCTGACCACACAGGGACGGCGAGAGGCCGAGAACTTGGCCAACATCAGCCGCCAGTTGCGCGCAGAGGGCTACACGCAGCCGCTTTGTGCCGACATCCACTTCAACGCCAACGTGGCCGACGTGGCCGCATGCCATACAGAGAAGGTGCGCATCAACCCTGGCAACTACGTCGATCCGGCCCGTACCTTCAAGCACCTGGAATATACGGACGAGCAATATGCGCAAGAACTGGAAAAGATCGAGGAACGACTGACGACGTTTATCGACCTCTGCAAGGAGCACCATACGGCGGTACGCATTGGCGTGAACCACGGAAGCCTCTCCGATCGCATCATGTCGCGCTACGGAGACACGCCGGAAGGTATCGTGGAGAGCTGCATGGAGTTTCTCCGCATCTTCCGCAAGCACAACTTCGACGACGTGGTCATCTCCATCAAGGCGTCCAACACGGTTGTCATGGTGCGGTCAGTGCGCCTGCTGGTAGCGGAGATGGATCGCGAGGACATGCACTACCCGCTCCATCTCGGTGTAACCGAGGCGGGTGAGGGCGAGGACGGACGCATCAAAAGTGCCGTGGGAATCGGCGCACTCCTTGCCGACGGTATCGGCGACACCATCCGCGTATCGCTGAGCGAGGAACCGGAGGCGGAGATTCCCGTCGCCAAGCACCTCGTGCGCTACATCCGGCGCAAGCAGGGACACCTCCTCGTGCCGGGCGTACAGGCCAAGAACTTCGACTACCTGCGGCCGGAGCGTCGCAAGACGCAGGCTGTGGGACCTATCGGCGGCACACAACCGCCCGTGGTCATCGTGTCGGAGGTGCAAGGCGCGAAAGAGGGAGTTACACAGGGTCAGGAGGCGCTGCGCCCCGACTACATCTATGTGGGGCAACAGATGCCTGACCAACCCGTAGAGGGACAACGCTACATCGTTGATTTCAACGCCTTTGGACGGGAGCTGCAGAAACACATGGACGTGGCCGACTATATGTTTCCTATCTTCCCCTACAATGCCATGCCTTATATCTCGGCGGTGCCCGACACGGCGCCCATCTTCCTGGTGCTGCCCTATGGTAGTTGTGCCGAGGAGTATAAGGCGTGCCTGAAGGCAAACCCCAACGTAGTGGTGGTCGTACCGAGCCAGCATCAGAACCGACTCGGAGAGCAGCGCGCACTCGTCCACGAACTGATGGCAGAGGGTATCGAGAATCCCGTGGTCTTCGCACAAGCCTACAAACACTCGCAGCAGGAGAAGGCAGACCTGCAACTGGAGGCGGCTGCGGACATGGGCGCGCTGATGATGGATGGACTGACGGACGGACTCTGGCTAATGAACGATGGCGACATTGCCATGCAAGATCTCACCGACACAGCTTATGGTATCCTGCAGGCAGGGCGACTGCGCATGGTCAAGACGGAGTATATCTCCTGTCCGGGCTGCGGACGCACGCTCTACGACCTTCGGACGACGATCGCACGGGTGAAGGAGGCCACTAAGGGCATGAAGGGTTTGAAAATTGGCATCATGGGATGTATCGTCAACGGGCCGGGCGAGATGGCAGACGCCGACTATGGTTATGTAGGGGCTGGCGTGGGACGCATCGCCCTCTATCGTGGCAAGGTATGCGTGGAGCGTGGCATTCCAGAAGCCGAAGCCGTGGAGCACCTTCTCCAGCTTATCAAGGAAGACCAAAAACGAGGACAGAAGAAATAACTTCTGAACGTACGTTTTTCGAAATAGAAACGGATTCATCCGATAACACTGTGGCAACCCTGTCCACATGCGTTATCGGATGAATTGTATTAGGAAATTGGAGCTATTCCAAGCTGATGTGTTGTGCGCGCACCTCATCGGAAAGGAATATGCGGGCATGGTCTTGAAACTTGTCTGCACGCTCGGTGGTGAAATAGCGAACGGTGCCCTGCTTGGTGCAGCGTGTTTCCATTTCGGGATGGCGATGGAGGTAGTCGTGCAAACTGCTGGCTATATACGATCCTTGGGCCACCACACTGACTCCCTTGGGGACGTAGCGACGGATGGTGGGCAGAAGAATGGGGTAATGGGTGCAGCCGAGGATGAGCGTATCAATGGCTGGGTCGGTATGGAGGATAAGATCGATACGCTTCTTGACAAAATAGTCAGCACCAGGGGTGCCCGCCTCGTTATTCTCAATGATAGGCACCCAGAGCGGACAGGCCACACCTGTAACGGTGATGTCGGGCGATAGTTTCTTGATCTCAAGGGCGTAGCTATGGCTACGGATCGTGCCCTCGGTGGCAAGGATGCCGACATGGCGGGAACGGGTAAGATTGCCCACGATCTCGGCCGTAGGACGGATCACACCCAGCACGCGACGTGCCGGGTCAATCAGGGGAAGGTCGTTTTGCTGAATGGTGCGCAACGCCTTGGCAGAAGCTGTGTTGCAGCCCAGGATGACTAGATGGCAACCCATCTCAAACAGTTTGACGACGGCCTGGCGTGTGAACTGATAGACCACGTCGAAGGATCGAGAACCATAGGGTGCACGTGCATTGTCGCCCAAATAGACATAGTCGTACTGGGGCAACAGTTGGCGGATGCCCTGAAGAATGGTCAGTCCGCCATAGCCGGAATCGAAGATACCGATAGGTCCGGGAGTTTGTGGGAGAGTCATAGTGATGAGTTTTTTATCTTGAAATATCGTGAGGAAACACGGACAACAGCGAGACCATGAAAGGAAACACAGGAAACCACGAGACCGTGTGTGGAAAGACAAGCGAGAGGGTAAGTGCGCGGGACGCTCCTACTTTTTCCCACTCAACTCCTGCTTGAGTAGGAGCGTAATCTCGTCGCCTTGTGCACTATCGGCATAGGGGAGGTTGTCGCCGTCACTATTAAGGACAAAGGCGTAGCCTCGCTGGCGGGCAATCTCTGCCACAGCGGCCAGCAACTTGCGTTTAGCTGGAGCATAGGCTCGCAGGGTCTCACGTGCCAGCAGTCGCTCGCCTTCGGCCTTGAAGGCAATATTCTGGCTCATCAGCTCCTGAAGTTCGGCCTGGCGCTTGCGGCGGATAGAGGTGGCTAGGTTGCGTTGCTGGTCGAGAAACTCCTCGTACTTCAACGAGAAGTCGTCAGCGGAGCGTTTAGCCTCACGGGCGTACTCCGTCTTGAGAGAATCGACATAACGTCCCGCAGCCTGGTATTCGGGCATGGAACGCAGCACTTCCTCCTGGCTGAACCAAGCAAACCGTAGGGTGGGCGTAGATTCGGGCGCAGTCTCTTCAGTGACTGAGAGCGAGAGGGGCGCAGCAGCCTCTTGCGCAGTGGCAAGGATTGGGAGGCTCGCGAACAGAAGAGTGTAAAGGGTCTTTTTCATCTTCATTTCTTGGTTGATAAGCGATTGTGAGTAAAAGCGGTCAAGGGCAGACAGACCCGATGTCTATCTGCCCTTGACTGCATAACGGGTCGATGCGGCGTCGACTTACTTCATCTTGGCAAGCTCTGCCTTCACCTCGACGGTGATATCCTTGCTGATCGTGTCGTTGATGTAGAGAGGCTGACCGCCGTCCTTCTCCATGATATAGACGTAACCACCCGCCTTAGCAACAGATGCAATAGCCGTGCGAACCTTGTCGAGCAACGGTCCGAGCTTACGCTGCTGCTCGTCGTTGAAGGCCTTCTGGTTGTCCTGGGCGGTCTGCTGAATCTTCTGGTACATATCGTTCAACTCACGCTCAGTCTCTTCCTGCTTGGCGGTAGGCATAGTAGCCTTGGCCTTGTCGTAGGCCTCGGCCTTGGTCTGAAGCTCTTTCTGCATGTCCTCCAACTGTTTCTGATACTCGTTGCCCTTGGCCTGCAGCTCGTTCTGAACTGCTACTGCCTCGGGAAGGGACATCAGGAGAGCCTGGGAGTCAATGTGGCCAAACTTCTGTGCAAACATCGTCATCGGTGCGCAAAGCATCAATGCAATCAGTAACTTCTTCATTTTTCTTTTAGCTTAATGATATTATTATTATTGTTTCTTCGTAGATCAATCCTGGCCATAGCCAAGTTTCTGGAGCACCTCATTGCTAATGTCGATCTTCGGCGAGCCATAGATGATGCCCGCGCTATCGCTGGAGCGGTCTATGACAAGGGAGTAGCCGCGCTGGTCAGCAATATCCTTCACGGCGGTGTAGATCTCCTCCTGGATCGGCGTCATCAGGGAGGTGCGCTTCTTGAACAACTCACCCTCCGGACCGAAGTACTTGCGCTTCAGATCTGAAGCCTGCTTCTCCTTGGCCATGATGTCCTCCTGGCGCTTCTTCTTCTGCTCCTCGGAGAGGAAGACTACCTCGTTCTGGTAGTTCTTGTACATCGTGCCAGCCTCGGTAGTGAGGGCTTCGACCTCAGCCTGCCATTTCTTGCTCACCTGGTTGAGCTGCTCGTTGGCGCGCTCATAGGCGGGCACGTTCTTGAGGACGTATTCCATATCGATGAGGGCAAACTTCTGTGCCATCGCCGCCTTCGGAAGGAGGGCGAAGAGAGCGAGCAGAAGTAGTGTCCAGGCTTTTTCGCCCATTATCTTGCCAACTGTCTGTTTCATATTCTTTATTGTTTTTGTTTATTTCGATTTTTTTTCGTTGCTATTCCTCGCCCGAGCAGTGGATTCTGTCAGACCCTATCCCTTCAGGGATTACCTCAGGCTCCCCCCCCCATGAAGATCATGGTTCCTGGGGAAGAGGCCCGTGTGTAGGCGGACTTAGAACTCCTGGCCAAGGATGAAGTGGAACTGACTGCCACCCTTGCTGTAAGATCCGTTGTTATAGACCTTGTCGAAACCATAGGCCCAATCGAGACCCATCAGACCTACCATCGGGAGGAAGATGCGCACACCGATACCTGCCGAACGCTTCATGTCAAACGGGTTGAAGTCCTTGGTCTGTGCCCAGGCGTTGCCCGCCTCGATGAATCCGAGTCCGTAGATCGTGGTATTGCCCAAGAGGAACGGATAACGGAGCTCCAAAGAGAAGCGGTCGTAAGCATAGGCGTTGTAGCCAGAGAAGTTGACCTGTGCCTGGGCGTTGTTGGAGATGGAGCCGTTTTCGTAACCACGGAGGCCGATAGTCTCCTCGGCATAGCCCGTAGAATAGCCACTCATACCATCACCACCGACGTAGAAGGTCTCAAAGGGCGACTGCTTAAAGCGGTTGTAGGAACCGAGCAATCCCAGTTCGACACGCGTCATGAGCACGAGACTCTTCGTGGAATTGGTCAGTGCGGTGAAGGTGCGGGCCTTGAACTTCCACTTGTAGTACTCCACCCACTTGTACTTCTCCTGCTGCTCCTGCTGGTAGGTAGCCGACTGGGCGTTGGTAGCCAAGTGCTCGTAGTCCTTGCCATCCCACTTAGACCAGGGCGGCGTCATTGTCAGCGATACCATAAACTCGGATCCGCGGCGCGGGTAGAGCTGGTTGTCGGTGGAGGTGCGGTTGAGCGTGACGCTGAGGTTGAGGTTGTTGGCCGTACCGTTGGACATGATGAAGTAGCGCCAGTTGCGCAGGTCATAGCGCTGATAGGCGAGCTGGAGCGAGAGCGTGAAGTAATCGTCAGGCCATCTGAGACGCTTACCCCAACCGACATTCACACCATAGAGTTTGATGTACTTGTCGGGGTCGTAGTAGTTCTCGTAATTGTTGTAATTGTAGTTGCCATAGCCATACATGTAGTTGTAGTAGTTGTACATGCTGGAACTATTATAGTAGTTGCTCGACACGCCGGTCTGCTTGCTAAAGAAAGCACCCACGCTAAACTGGATGGGGCGGCGTCCGCCAAACCAGTTGGTGGAATACTGTGCAGAATAGCTCTGGTAGTAGGACGCATTGCTCTGTGCGGAGAGCTGCAAGACCTCGCCGTCGCCAATCGGCATCAACCCCTTGTGCTCTTTGTTCTTATGAAAGAGGTTGGCCATGGAGAAGTTGTTGAGCTTCAGTCCCACACGTCCGATAACGCCCGTCTGTCCCCATCCAAACGACAACTCAATCTGGTCGTTGGACTTCTGCTTCAGATTCCAGTCGATATCCACCGTTCCGTTCTCGTAGTTGGGATGCGGGACTGGATTGACCGACTCGGGGTCGAAGTGACCCATGGAAGCAATCTCTCGCGCGGAACGCTGCAAGGCCTCTCGGGAGAAGAGGTCGCCAGGCTTCGTGCGCAGCTCACGGCGGATAACATTCTCATAGAGTCGATCATTGCCATTGATGCGGACACGGCTGATACGCGCCTGCTGACCCTCGAAGATACGCATTTCCAGGTCGATGCTATCACCTACGACGTTGACCTCGGCTGGTTCGAGGTTGTAGAAGATATAACCGTTATTCCAATAAGCATTGCCCACGGCGTCGTCGTCCTCCGTCAGTCGTTTGCTGAGGTACTTCTGGTTATAGACATCACCCTTGTGCATACCAAGCAGGGCTGAAAGGTAGTCAGTGGAATAGACCGTATTGCCCACCCAGGTGATGTTGCGGACATAATACTTGATACCCTCATCGACCTCCACATAGACATTGACGTGCTTCTCGTCGGCATTCCACACACTATCGCGCAGGATGCGGGCGTCGCGGTAGCCCAGCTCGTTGTATTTGGCTATAAGATTCTTCTTGTCCTCTGCCCAGCGCTCGGGCGTAAACTTCTTCGCTTTGAGGAAGTTGCCCAGCTTTCCTGCCTCGTGGATCTTGGCAAAGGCTCCCTTGCGGAAAAGGCCACCCTTGATCTTGCTGGCAGGCAACTGCTGGTTGCCATGGATATAGATGGTGCGGACCTTCAGTTTCTCATGTTTATCTATCTCGATGTCGAGGATAACGTGGTTCTTGTTGACCACATCCTCGCGCTGGCGGATGTTGATCTCGGCGTTCTTATAGCCCTTGTCATCGAAATACTTCTTGGCGATGAGCTTTGCGCGGTCGATCATGTTAGGCGTAATCTGTCCACCCTTGAGCAGTCCGAGGGAGTTTTCGAGGTCGGTCTGCTCGCTCTTCTTTACACCACTATAATTGATGGTGGAGACACGGGGGCGCGTCTTGAGGTAGATATGCAGATAGACGTCGTTGCCAACGATCGAGTCGGCTGCGATAGAGACGTCAGAGAAGAGTCCGTGCTTCCAATAGCGCTTCACGGCATCCGTGACGGCATTGCCCGGAATTTCGATTTCCTGTCCGACCTGCAGACCGGAGATATTCGTGAGCACATAGTCCTCGTAGCCTTCCACACCTGACACCTGCAAGCCCGCCAGACGATAGTTGCCTGGCACGCCCGCATAACTGATCGGTGGGTTGACAATCTTCTCTTGTGCGCACACCTTTGCCGTCGTTCCCACCGAGAGAAAGCCGGCAAGCAGCAACACCTTATCTATCTTGTTCATCCTTGTTGATTTTCGTTCTCAATTTGTTTCTCGGTCTTTCCGAAACGACGTTGACGGCTCTGGTAGCTGATGATGGCCTTGTGGAGGTCCTCCTCGTCAAAGTCGGGCCAGTAGGTATCGCAGAAGTACAACTCCGAATAGGCTATTTGCCAAAGCAGGAAATTGCTCACGCGCAGTTCCCCGCCCGTGCGGATCAGCAAGTCGGGATCGGGCATGAAACTTGTCTGCAAATGCTGGACAATAACTTCCTCTGTGATATCCTCCGATCCAATACGGCGGGAGATGAGAGGGTTCCATTTCTCATCGACAATATCCTTGACCGCTTTCACGATCTCCCAGCGCGCGGAATAGCTCAGGGCCACGACCATCGTCATAGCCGTATTGTCCTTGGTATGTTCCTCCGTCTCGCGGAGCTTCTGCTGCACCTCGTCGGGCAGGCGACCCATATCGCCAATGACGCGGAAGCGCACGTTGTTCTTCATGAAGATCTCGTCCTCAAGCGACGAGAGGACCAGCCCCATAAGGGCAGCCACCTCCGTGGCTGGGCGATTCCAATTCTCCGTGGAGAAGGTATAGAGCGTCAGAAACTTGACTCCTAAGCGTGTGCACTCGGAAGTTATTTTCCTGACCGTCTCCACCCCCATCTGATGGCCGTAGGAACGGGGTTTCCCGTGCTCATTGGCCCAACGGCCGTTGCCATCCATGATAATGGCAATATGCTCCGGAATACGGTTCGGATCTAGCGTATTGATCGTTGTTATGTTATTCATCCTCGTTGTGGCAAGTTCTGCACTTGGCCTTGAAACTATATGTGATGGTGAATTGGAGCGTGGAATAGCAATCAGTATTCTTGAAAGCTCCCGTGCTCGGGATATCGTAGGGGTCTTTCTTGCCGTCGAGCTCGTCACTCAACGAAAAGTGTATGGCCCATTCCACTCCGATATTGACTCTCTTGCCAGCCTTGTATTTGATACCAATACCCAGCGGCACATTGGCCGAAAAGACGCTGCTTTTGTCGGTCTGACCATCTAGGGAGACGTAGGTTGCACCCAATCCTGCAAAGACGAACGGCGTGATTGGCTGTGCGCCACGATAGTCGCGTCCCGTCCCGTAGGGCCAGAAGTTGTACTCGTAGGTGAAGCCCACGTCGATAAGTGTATTGTTGAACTCATAAGGGGGCTTCCCTGCAAGGTTGGGATAGTAGTCCTTCACGTCGGCCGACGAACCCTTCATCTTGCCGTAGCTGACATTGGCCCTCACCCCCATGTAAGGCGAGAGATTATAGCGCCAAAGCAGGGAGGCCATGGGCTGGAGGTCCTTGGTGATCGTACTGTTGAAGTCGCCAAGATAGCCCATCATGCCGCCACCAGCACCCACCTCCATGAGATAGGTATCCTCCTCTTGCGCCCGCAATGGAACGGCGGGCAGCAGAAGAAGCAAGATATAGAGCAGCGTTTTCCTCATTCTTGTCTTGATGACTTAGTATATGATCGAACTGATCCCAGTACTTATATTTTTCCTAATATATAATAGGTAGCGACGGGCAAAGTCTTGTCGGCCGACTACTTCTTCCAGGCAAGACGATCGAGTCTGCCGCGCCACAACTGTCCGTCACTGTTGAGCAACCAGATATAGTTGTCGGCATCCGCTACGCCTGTGAAGGCTGCTGCCGAAGTCTGAAACGCGTACGGAATAGCCTGTGTCTCCGTTGGCTTCCAGGTAATACCACCATCCTTACTATAAAGGAGCTGGGAGAAGCGTCCCTCTGCATCAGTGCCAAAGGCCAATGCACCGTCGTTATAGGCCGTGATTGTCAGACCGTTGTAGGCCTGGAGAGCATAGCGGTTGTCATCGGCCACATCGACATAGGTCCACGGATAGACGATATGGGTGTCGTTGTAGTCCGTGATCTTCGTCCAGGAGGCTGCATACTTTCTTCCCGTGAGTTTACCAACGATCAAAATGCGGTCCACCTCGTCGTTGGTACGGACAGGCTGACAGGTATAGCCTGCTATCTCTGTGGGCATCAACTGCTTGTCGTCGCCGATTGTAGTCTCTGTCCAGGAGGATCCCTCGTCGCGAGAGCAAACGATATGGCCCGTAGTGGTAAGCGCAAAGAGTTCCTTACGACTGGCAGCGACAAGGCGCACGAGGCCATCATCGCCGTGACTCTTCTGTTCATAGTGGATGCCGTCCGGGGTAGAGAGCACGATACCTTTGTTGACAAAATACATCTTGCGTCCCATCGTCACAACACCTTGGTAGGCGTCAGCAGCAATAGGCGTATTGATATCGGGAGTAAGCATCCGCAGATTGCCGTCCTTGCGGCTTCCTCCCAGCACAAGGCCACTACCTTCGGCACGTCCGAAGACATAGAGACTATCGCCCAGGACGACAGCCTTCATGGCGGTCATGGAAGAGAGTATGGGCTGGTCGGCCATGCGATCCCAATGGAAGTCGTCGCCACTCTGCTGGTGGACATTGACCTTGACGTCATACTTTCTCCATCCCGTGCCGTCAAGCGACAAGCAGCGGAAGACGCGGGGCTGGCGCAGGTCGAGCGAGTCGGTGGCATCGTAACGGACCAGACTGTCCTTGTTGATTCCCAACGTGTCGGAGGGAAGACGCTTGATATAGATGAGGGCCGAGTTGCGTGTGGTAGCCGTGACCACCACACGGCTCACGTCGGTACGGAAGGGCAATGAGTCGGGATTGTAAATCTGTCCTTTCACATGGTCGATGACAAAAGGAAAACTCTTACCGACGATGTGGACAAAGTAGGTAGAGTCGCTACCGTCCTTCGCCACCGTGTCGCGATATTGCTTCATCGTACCGAGAGAGAAGGAGACGATGCCCGCATCGTTGTAATAAGTATAGGAGTTGTCGACATCGTCATCATCGTTGCCGAGGCAGGAGCTGAGCATTGCGACAGCAGAAAGGACGACCATGAGCGGCCAAATCTTGCGTATCATCATTTTTGATCTATTGTACTTTTTATGCGTTGCCGCTGCTGCCTAAAGCTGGCGGTAGTGCAGCAAAACGGCTCGCCTACCCTTTCGGACGGCGTTTTGCTTGCAAATTTAAGCAGAATAATCGAAATAAGCGCATTTTCAAAGTGTTAATTATGTAAAATAGGGAAGCGAGTGCCCTTTTTTAAGGTTGTTTAGTAGGATACGATTTAAGCACCCTGTTTTCTTGCCAGCGAAAGCTGGTCGAGACGAGTAACAAAAAAGTCCAAAATCAGCCGCCGATCCAAGGGCAACAGTCACTACTGTTTGCCTGTTCTGCGATTGATTTTGGACCCCCACCCAAGGCCTTTGTCTCAAGTGGTTGTTATCAGACTTTCGTCCGTAGTCTGCTGCCTACTTGATCACGAACTTGTGGAAAGAAGGAGCTGTACCCACACCCTGTACACGGGCGATATACATGCCAGCGGGAAGGGTGGAAAGGTCGGCCTTGCCACGGGCGCTGGTATTGAGGACGAGCTTGCCATCCTGACCATAGATGCTAACGACACAGGTGACGTCGCCGCCGAAGTGGATCTCCTTGGCATTGGCATCAACATAAGCCTTGGTAGAAGTCACCTGTTCTACCTTGTTGGGATCGCTGGCCTCATAGTGATAGATCAGCGTGTAGGCATAGATGGCCTCATCGACATCGTCATCGTCTGCATCAGCCCAGATATCCTCCTCCTCAAGCTGGCTGTTCAAACCGAAGGTGCGGCCGATATTGTACTCGTGGGATGCGGGATAATAGATATCCGAAGCATCAACGGAAGTATTATAGCGATAGACGTTTTTGGCGACGATGCGCGAACTGACGACGATGCGGTCCTCGGTGACGTTGCCCAAGTCGTCATAGTCAAACTCCTCGGTATTGGCCAACTCATACTGACCCTCGTTGACGCTATAGCGCTTGATATTGGTGATCTGTCCCTTGGCGTTGTACTCATAGACGTTCTTGTTGGCCTCGGTAAATACGGACGGGTCGAAGAAGTCGGAGTAGCTCTCGACAGTAGTGATATGCTGACCAAGCTCATTATAAGTATAGGTGATGATCGCAAACGGATTCTCGTAGTCATTGGCCCAATACTGTGTCTGGCGTGTCATCCGGTTCTTTGCGTCGTAAGTGTAAACGATATGGGCACTCTGGCTGAGCTCGTCGCTTCCAAAGGAGTTGTAGTTGTCACGCCACTCTACGTTGCCATTCTTATCATAGCCGTAGGTGCACTTCGCCATGAGTTTATAACCCTCATCGTTGTCGCGATTCTGGTAAGCATAATCCACCTCGATTTGGCTCTTGTCGTTAAAGACCAGGCTGTCGTAGTAGATGCTGCCGTTGTAGTCGTGACGCTCCACACGGTTGAAACGGCCTTGGTCGTCATATCCGAAGAGGGTAAATTCATACTCATCGTTGCTGTAGATGGAGGCAAGACGAGTAGACTGAGCCGATGCGGCAGAAGAAAAAAGTGCAGCTGCACCTAAAAGGAGTAATGCTTTCTTCATAACTTAAACCGATAATTTGTTTTTATTTGTCTTTAATATATTTCATGTGCGAAGATAGCACTATTTTCCTAAATGACCAAGCGTTTAGGTGAAAAATTGGATTTTTAGCGTGTTTTTCCCGGAAATTACTCGCCTACGAGCATTTTTTCCACCATTTCTCTCT
>ERZ1026852.1452-NODE-1452-length-12596-cov-3.644606_pt1 | contig 12596 bp, 9 predicted proteins | sample MGYA00380156_ERZ1026852 | MGnify/ENA primary metagenome ERZ1026852 (study PRJEB33269, sample SAMEA4719792) | human gut metagenome | biome: human-associated habitat; feature: organic feature; material: feces | place: Cameroon | collected 2013-10 ...
CAGGATGCAGATCAAGGCATCGAACCATCCTTTCCTCCGACGCGAAAGACAGCTTTCCCTGCTTCAGCATATGCTCCATACTATGAATGTCGAGCGTCTTGTGGCATTCCATGCTGACAAGGTAGTGCCGGTTTCCCTTATGGTTCCGAAAGAAAAGGTTCTTGCAATGCGTCGCCTCGGGGATATTCCCCCAATACGTCAGGCACTCCTCCACCGTGCACAATGCCGGATGCTCGTACAACTCATAATCAATATCATTGGCCTTAAGGAAGCTCAGCACTTTGTTCCTCAGCCGGCCACGTTCCAATTCATCGATTTCCATCTGCATTTATGTTTTGGCTGTAAATTTAGGCAATTTTTCGGTTATGGGAACGAGAACTCATAAACGGCGTACCTAGATTCCTCGTATTTCCGAATCATTCGCCTGACTGACACCTTGGGGATATGACTGTCAGATAAATGATAATTTACGTGCAAGCTGAGCACAGATTAGGGACAAGGCCTATCGGCATGAGTTCGGAAGAATAGACAAAATAACCGCCATTTCTTGCCGTTATCGGCAAGAAATCCTATATTTGTATCGGCATATGCTATTTTCCGTGCCGTAGATTATGGATTACGTCTCTACTAAAGAATATGCAGCGGCACACGGTGTCGCCGAACGCACAGTGAGGAACTACTGTGTTCAAGGTAAAATTGCTGGAGCACAGCTTGTCGGCAAAACGTGGAGTGTGCCAGCCGAGGCTCCACTCCCTCAGCGCAAGAATGCAAAAAACAGGATATCTCCCCTTTTGAAGACATTGTGCGAGCAAAAAGACTCCGGAATCAAAGGCGGAATATATCACCGCACTCAAATTGACCTGACATATAATTCAAACCATATCGAAGGTAGCCGGTTAACAAAAGAGCAGACTCGATACATATTCGAGACTAACACGATTGGAATCACGGAAAATGCTGTGAAAGTGGATGATATCATTGAAACCACCAATCATTTCCGCTGCATCGACTTTATAATTGACCACGCGAAAGAGCCATTGACAGAAAGTATGATAAAACAACTTCACCGGTTGCTGAAAAGCGGGACTTCGGACGCATCGAAATCCTGGTTTACGGTCGGTGAATACAAACGGATACCTAACGAGGTTGGAGGAATGGAGACGACCTCACCACAGAATGTAGGGCATGAACTGCATGCATTGTTAAAAGAATACAGAGGGAAAAAGGTAATTCTGTTTGATGATATACTTGGCTTTCATCAGCGTTTTGAGGCAATACACCCCTTTCAGGATGGTAATGGCAGAGTCGGACGCCTGATAATGTTCAAGGAATGTCTTAATCACGACATTGTTCCGTTCATTATTACAGACGAACTGAAAATGTTCTATTATCGTGGATTGCACGAATGGAAAACAATTCCCGGGTACCTTACAGATACCTGTCTGACAGCACAAGACTATTACAAGAAACTCCTTGACTATTTCAGAATCAAATATTGAAGCTGATTTTATGAATATTCTGTATAAAGCTCCTAAAAAATCACTATTTTTGTTATTTCGGAAACCTCGGAAAAATAATGTAATTACACAAAAATTAATATGAGACATCTTAGGGTGCCGAACATAACAGTAAACTAATGAATACAGCGCAATACAACCACCTGTTCTCTTTCATCTGGAACATCGCGAATGATGTTTTGGTACACGCGTTCGAGAAAGGAGAATACAAGAAAATCATAATGCCGATGACGGTTCTCCGCCGTCTTGATATTCTGCTGGAGCCGACAAAAGACGCGGTTCTGGAACGCAAAAAAGCCTTGGATGCTGCCGGCATTTCCAATCAGGAACCAGTTCTATTTCAGACCACTGGCTACCCTTTCTGCAACACATCACGTTTTACGATGAAGAAACTGAAGGCCGAAGTTGATCCTAGGCGCCTGAAGATGAACTTTATCGAATACCTTAACGGCTACAGTAAAGACGTTCAGGACATCATAGACAAATTCCGTCTTCGTCAGCAAGTGGATAACCTTACTGATGCAGAGCGTCTTGGTTCGATTATAGACAAGTTCACCGACAGCACCATCAACCTCAGTATAAAGCCTGTTCTGGATGAAAAAGGAAATGAAATCCTTCCAGCCCTCGACAACCATATGATGGGAACCCTCTTTGAGGAACTTCTTCGTAAGTTCAACGAGGAAAACAACGTCACCGAAGCCGGAGAGCACTTCACACCAAGAGACTACGTGAAGCTGTTGGCTGACCTCGCCATACTCCCTGTGGCAGACCAGATTGAAGATAGCACCTACAGCATCTACGATGGAGCCTGCGGTACCGGCGGCATCCTGACCATCAGCGAAGAGGAAATGAAGCGGATGGCAAAAGAACGGGGTCGAAAAATCAACATCAACATTTTTGGACAGGAACTTCAGCCGGAAACATTCGCCACTTGCAAAGCAGACCTTATGATTTCCGGTGAGTGCCGTTCTTTCAACTACATTCTCAACGGTTCATCACGCCAGTACATAGCATTCGGTTCCACAATTTCGGAAGACGGTCACAAAGGTGAGACATATGACTTCTGCATTTCGAATCCCCCGTTCGGCACTCCTTGGAAAGAGGACCTGAAGAAATGGGGACTTGCCGATAGTGAGAAAAAGAAAATATCCGACCCTCGTTTTAAGTTCGTCTATGATGATAATCCGGATTTCAATGTGATTCCAGGCATCGGTGACCCGCAGATGCTCTTCCTTGCGAACAATGTAAGCCGTATGAAGCACGGTACAAAACTGGGTACACGCATTGTCGAGGTTCATAACGGATCGTCGCTCTTCACCGGCGATGCCGGTGGCGGAGAAAGCAATCTGCGCAGATTCATCATTGAGAATGATATGCTGGAAGCCATCATCGCGATGCCGGAGAAAGACTTCTACAATACAGGCATCGGCACTTACATCTGGATTGTCACCAACCGTAAAGAGGCTCGCAGGAAAGGCAAAGTCCAACTCATCGATGCCACAGCCATCAAAACGCCTTTGCGCAAGAATCTCGGAGAGAAGAACTGCGAGACCAACGATGATGACCGCAAGAAGATCCTCGATCTGCTTATGGCGTTCGAAGAGAATGAATATAGCAAAATCTTCCCCAACGAAGAATTCGGTTACTGGGAAGTCGAGCTCTTCAAGCCGGCAAAAGACGAAAGCGGCAATGTCATCAAGGACAAGAAGGGCAAAGTGAAGATGGCCAAGATCAAAGGCGAGGTGGAGCAGATTCCATTTACCTATCCCGGTGGCATTGAAGCATTTCACAAGAACGAAGTTCTCCCCTACGAGCCGGAAGAAGCCTTCGGAGAACCGACGATCGGATATGAACTGAGTTTTACGAAATACTTCTATAAACCCGTGCAGCTCCGTTCCATTGCGGAAATAACTGCCGACATACGGGACATCGAAAAGAGTACAGAAGGACTTCTTAATGAAATATTGGAAAGATAATGCAGACATATCTTGACTTCAACCAGTACATCCGGCAAGGAGAACCCGCCCAAAAAGACAGGGCGGAGGCTTGGCGCGTCGCAATAGGACTGCAGGCTGTGGATGGGCTGAAGACATCCGAATACCTTCAGCAGACAGCACGCAGGAACATCGAAGGCGACATAACCATAGATGAAGCACGTGAACTCCTGAAGCAATACTATATCTCCAAGACCACGCATAATTCAGGAGATGCGGACAATGAAGAAGCGGACAAAGTCTCGGTAAACATCACTAAAATCCTGTCCTCCGGGACATTCGATTTCAGCGCGAACGGTATCATATCTCTGCACCGAAGAATTTTTGACGGAGTATTCAAACACGCCGGGCGGATTCGCGACTATGACATCTCGAAGAAAGAATGGGTGCTGGAAGGCGCGTCCGTCAGCTACCTGAACTGGGAGGATTTGCACCAGGCCTTGGAATATGACATCGAACAGGAACGCTCATTCTCCTACAAAGGAATCTCCAGAGATGAAATGATCGCCCACCTGACGGGTTTTGTCTCAGGGATTTGGCAAATCCACGCATTCTGCGAAGGAAACACGCGCACCACCGCCGTCTTTACCATTCAATACCTCCGCTCCGTAGGCTTCGACATCAACAATGACCTTTTCGCAGACCATTCCTGGTATTTCCGCAATGCGCTGGTGCGGGCAAACTATAAGAATCTTGTGAAAGGCATCGACTATTCTCCGGTCTATCTTGAGCGCTTCTTCCGCAACCTGCTCCTCGGCGAACATTGGGACCTGAGGAACCGCTACCTCCACATCAATCCCTCTCCAGAGTGGAGCGTACAGCCGAACTTGGATTTCGGGACAGGACAAGTTCAGGACAAGCTCGGGACAAGTTCGAGACAAGTACAGGACAAGTTCCACACGGATAATCCGAACATCGAGGTCCTGATCCGCACTATAGGGGACAAGGAGTTGTCCGTGAAAGAGATGATGGAGTGCATCGGGCTGAAAGGACGGGACAATTTCCTGAAAGTCTATCTTTCTCCGTCAATAGGCGACGGTTTCATACGAGCGCTGTATCCTGATTCGCCGAGGCATCCCCGCCAGAAATACCTTCTGACAACCAAAGGAATGATGTTTTTACGAGCTCTTGCTGAAAAGGAGGACAAAGTATGAAGAGGTACGAGAAGTATAAGCCAACCGGCATCCAATGGTTGCCGGAAATTCCGGAACATTGGAATATAAAATATCTTTTCCAAGTCTCTCACGAACATTATATATCAAACAAGGACATACATCATCAGAACCTTCTATCACTGAGTTACGGAAAGATTGTCCACAAAGATATCAACACCACAGAGGGACTGCTCCCTGCATCTTTTGATACATACCAAATCATTGAACCGGGAAATATTGTTTTCCGTTTTACGGATTTGCAAAACGACCACAAAAGTTTAAGGGTAGGCTTATCAAAGGAAACCGGTATTATAACTTCAGCCTATATAGCGGTTGCAGTTGATAAAGACTATGTATTGCCCGAGTATTTCTATTATACACTTCACTCATTCGACATTAAGAAGTTGTTTTATAGTATGGGCAGTGGATTACGGCAAAGCCTTAATTACAATGGTATCAGAAAATTACGCTTGCCAATTCCTCCTATCGATGAGCAAATCAAGACAATCGCCTACCTTGATAAAAGAATAACTTTAATTGAAGATTGTAAATGTCAGAGAGAGAGAGTTACAAACTCTTAACGAATTAAAGCAAGCAGAAATAGCCTCCGTAGTCACGCGAGGTCTCAACCCCGATGTCCCGATGAAGGACAGCGGTATTCCGTGGATAGGGCAAATACCGGATCATTGGGAATTACGCAGATTCAAAACGGTGTGTTCACTGATTCGAGAACCCTCAAAAAATGGAGATAAGAAAATTGCATTAGAAAACATTGAAACCAATACAGGAAGATTAATTGCAACCGATTCTGTTTTCGATGGAGAAGGGGTACATTTTGAGCCAGGAGATATATTATTTGGAAAACTTCGCCCATATCTCGCTAAGGTGTACTTAGCGAAAGAATCGGCGCAAGCAGTCGGAGATTTTTATGTTTTTCGTTCAAACGGCTCTATTATTCCAGCGTATTTACATAAATTGATTATCTCAGCTCCGTTCATCGGTGTAGTCAATGCTGGGACATACGGGACTAAGATGCCACGGGCGAGCTGGCAAGATATTTCACAATTAAATATTCCTCTTCCTCCAATCGAAGAGCAGAATGCCATAGTGGAATACATCGAATCAAAGACAAACAAGATAGACACGATGGTCGAAGCTTTGAAAGCAGAGATTGACCGTCTTACAGAATATAAACAGCGTCTGATATCCGATGTCGTAACCGGACAGATAGATGTCAGAGGCGAGCAAATCCAATAGCCTATGCCGCACACGGATATGACAGAAAAAGGTCTTGAGACCATAATGGTGGAATACCTTCGCGACCATAACGGTTACGAACAGGGGCGGTCCGCGGACTTTGACCGGGAATACACTCTCGATCCGGGTCGTGTCGAACGTTTCATCCGTTCCACTCAGCCAGATAAAGTGGAGCAGACTATGTGCTTTGGCCCAGAAAGCCAAAGACGCAATTTCTTTCGCCGTCTGTCCGACAAAATCGCAGCTGACGGAATCACGAATGTGCTACGCAAAGGATTCCGTTTCAACGGACTTCTGTTCGACTTATACTACCCTATTCCATCAGAACTGAATCCGTCAGCAATAGACTTTTACCAGAGGAACATCTTCAGCGTCACACGGCAACTCCACCATTCCGCAGAAAACACCCTTGACGCTCTCGATGTATGTATATTCATCAACGGTTTCCCTATAATCACAGCTGAACTTAAGAATCATTACACAGGGCAGACTGTTAAAAATGCCATAAAACAATATCAAGATGACCGTCCGGCCACAGACCCTCTCTTTGCACCTCGTCGCTGTGCGGTCCATTTTGCAGTTGATGACGAACAGATAATGATGTGCTCCGAACTGAAAGGTAAAGACAGCTGGTTCTTACCGTTCAACAAAGGGGTAAACGGAGGTGCGGGAAATCCGTGGAGAGAATCCAAGATTCTTACAGAATACCTTTGGCAGGAAGTTCTGACAAAAGACTCTCTCGCTGACATTCTGGAAAATTATGCACAAGTAATAGAAAAAGAAGAAGAGGGCAAGCCGAAACCGGTAAAGCGAGTTATATGGCCACGCTATCACCAGCTTGATTGTGTCCGCAAGCTCCTTTTCGAGACTCGCTCCAATCCAATCGGTCAGCGCTTTCTGATTCAGCATAGTGCCGGTTCCGGCAAGAGCAACACCATCACGTGGCTTGCATACCAGCTTGTGACGCTTGTCGAAGACGATGAGAACATCGTGGATTCGGTCATAGTCGTCACGGACCGTGTCAATCTTGACAAGCAGATACGCAATAATATCAACGCTTTCAAGCGTCTCGCCAATATCGTAGCGTGGGCAGAGGACTCGGCATCATTAAAAGAAGCCTTGCAAGGTGGCAAGAAAATAATAATCACCACCATCCACAAGTTTCAGTTCATTCTGGACACCATCGGCGGTTCATTGGGAAACATGAATTTCGCCATCATCATTGATGAAGCACACAGTTCCCAGAATGGAGCGATGTCCGCCGATATGAACATCGTGGTTTCCGGCAACTCTGAGAACGAGGAAGAAGACATAGAAGACCGCATCCTGAAAATCATCAAAGGGCGCAAGATGGCTCCGAATGTCAATTATTACGCCTTCACCGCCACACCGAAGAACAAAACCCTGGAGATGTTCGGGACTCCTGTCCAGCATCCGGATGGTCAAACAGGACACATCCCGTTCCACGAGTACACAATGAAGCAGGCCATAGAGGAAGGCTTCATTATGGATGTACTGCGTAACTATACTCCATATAAGAGCTATTATAAGATTATTAAATCAATAGAGGCCGATCCCGAATTTGACAAGAATCAGGCATCTAAGAAAATGCGAGGATTCGTGGAGCGTCAGCCTCAGACTATCAAGGAAAAATCCCTTATCATCGTCAATCATTTCCTCGACAAAGTCATCGGCGCGCATAAGGTTGGCGGTCAGGCGCGTGCAATGGTCGTAACCTCTAGCATCATCCGCGCCATTGAGTTTTACTATGCCATAACAAAGCAGCTGGAAGAAATGCACAGCCCATATAAAGCCATCGTCGCTTTCTCAGGAGAAAAGGAATATTGTGGAAAGATGGTTACAGAAGCGATAATAAACGGGTTCCCGTCATCTGAAATCGAAAAGAAGATAGAAAAAGACCCGTATCGTATCCTTGTCGTGGCCAACAAATTTCAGACCGGTTATGATCAGCCGCTTCTGCACACAATGTATGTTGACAAACAGCTTTCCGATGTAAAGGCCGTGCAGACCTTATAGCGTCTCAACCGTTGTCATCCAAAGAAAAAGGATACATTCATCCTGGACTTCGCCAATGACCCGGAGGACATTCAGCGTGCATTTCAGACATATTATAAAGGCACATCGCTCTCACACGAGACAGACCCGAACAAACTCAACGACCTCATCGAAATTGTAGAAGATGCCAATATCTACACTGATGAAGATGTCTTAGAGTTCAACAAACTCTATTGGACATCCGCGCCACGTGAGGACCTTGATGCCATAATCAACCGTTGTGTTGCCAGATTCAAAGACGAACTCTCCGAAGAACAACAAATAAAGTGTAAAAGCGCCATCAAGAGTTATGTACGTACTTATCCTTTCCTCGCTGCTGTGATGCCGTTCATCAGCCCGGAATGGGAAAAGCTCTACCATTTCTACTATTATCTGGGAACGAAACTGCCGAAACTGGCAATCGATGACTGGGCCGAAGGCCTTATCGAATCCATAGACTTCGACAAATACCGCATTGTCGAACAGGAAGAGGTTAATTTGTCACTCTCTGACTCGAACGCCGAAATTGACCCGGTGCCGGTAACTATTGGCGGAGGAAAGTCTGAACCACAGATGGAATCTCTTTCAAAAATAATCGAGGACTTCAACACTCTCTACGGAGGCATCGAATGGGAGCACGCTGACACCGTCCGCGCGCAGATCCAACAGCTCCCGGCCCTTCTTGCGAAAAGCGAATCATTTGTCAATGCTGTCCATAATTCTGACAGCGACACGGCCCAGCTCCAATGCAATACCGACCTGTTCCAGATAGTCATCAATATGATGGCCGAAAACACCGAATTTGCCCGTAACTACCTCGACAACGAGACCTTCCGCAATTTCGTCAACTCCCGCGTCTTCCAGCAAGCCAGCACGATGGTATAATTCACAAAATTTGTTTCACTATGACCGCAAATGACAACATAACAAGAAGAGCCATAACATATAGTGTTTTGGCACATATCAGCAGTTCTGCAAAACTGGCAAAAGGGCAGCTGGATGTGTTTGTCCCTATTGTTAAGAAATGTCTCCATCACATAAGCGATGGTAAGGCTGAAATCAAAGGAGCGAACATCAGTGAAATTGCTGATAGAATTGTCACTGACTGGCAAATTGAAATACCTGTTCCTGTCCTGCGAACTATTCTGACACAAATTTCAAAAGAATTTGACTGTGACGAAGACTCTAAACCTTTTGTTCTCAACAATGATGATTCTTTTTGGATTAAGAGGTTTATTTTTGCCGACTTTGATGCAGAAATTAAAGAGAGTGAACATAATGTTAAGGAACTTCAAAATGCTTATTTGAAATTCTGTAAAATCCAAAACATTCAGTCGGAAGACGGAAAAGGCGTTATTCGATTCATAGAACAGCACAAGGACACCCTTGCCCATTACTTAAGAAACTCAAATTGTCCGGATAAGACGGATTACTCGTTGCCGGCAAAATTCATAGAATATTTCAAGCCGATAAAGCCTCTTTATGAAGAAATACGTGATTTATATTTAGGCGCAACAATTAGTTGTGCTATAGGATATCAGTTTAATGGTCTGAAAAATGATGTCACGCTTTTGCTTGACACCAACTTTATAATTAGTTTATTGGATTTGAACACTCCAGAATCAACCCGAACTTGTTCCAAATTATTGGAAGTCTGCAAGAAATCTGGATACTCTTTTCTAATACTGCCAGAGACTAAAGAAGAAATCCAGAGTCTTCTTGAGTTTAAGTCAAGAAGTCTCGATAAGGTTGCATTGCAGAAAAACGTCAATAAGGAAGACGTTTTTTGTGCTTGTGAAAGACGAGGTCTAAATAGTGCTGACTTGATGAGAATATCTGACAACATCGAAGACTCCCTCACAAAGTTCAGTATCAGAATACTGCCGAACTCAACAACGTTGAAAAATAAAGCTAAATTCAGCAATGAGTATCAAACTTTGAAAACATATAGAAATAATAACAAAGCCGCCCTTCATGACGCTATGGCTATAATGTATGTTAGAGAAAAGCGTGGTGGAAAAGCTGTGAAATCTTTTGAAAAGGTAAATTGTTGGTTCGTAAACAATTCTATCACGCACGACTTCGAGCATAGCGCAATAGAGAACATCATAAGAGGCAACTCATCAGAGAATCAGCCGGAAATCATTAAGGCCGATGATTTGTTGAATATCTTATGGCTAAGTGCACCATCAATAAGGAGCGAAGTATCTTCTGATGAAATGGTTGACATCGGTCTTACTACATTGGTTGCTCATACTCTCAATAAATCCTTGCCCAAAGCACGTATTATTCGAGAACTTGACGAAAACATACAGAAATATAAAACAGAAGACATAACAGATCGAGATGTTTATCTCCTGTCAGTAAGAATAGCGAACAATCAGGTAAAAGACATAGAAGAATTGAACACTCTTGCTGTGAAAGACACCGTAGAGTTTAATTGTCGAGTCAAAGAAGAGGCAAGAAAACAGGCCGAAATCGAAAATGAACAACGAGAACAACTGAATAAGCTTTATTCAGAACTTTCAAATGCGATACACAGCATATCTAAACAATCGGAAGCAATGGTTTTGGACAAAGAAGCTCTGGATAAGCAAAACCAAAATCTCCAAGAAAAACTTAAAAAGTCTGAATCAGATAATGAAGCTATATCTGAAGAATCCGGAATAAAGGACATTATGATTAAACGCCAAAGAAAAATCATTTTCGGTCTATTGGCAGTTATTATTGCCATTATCCTATTCGTTCTATGCTATTTCTTTCCGATAGTAAAATGGTTAAAAGTAATACTAGGTGGAATTGGCTCTCTAGGAGGTTTATGGGGATTCATTAGTTTAATTATTAATATTGTAAAGACTTTTAAGAAGTCAAGCTAAATAAGTTGACACAATCCCGACAATTAATATACATATGGAACAGAAGGATCTTATAGGAGAGGCGACCGCCTATGACAAGAAAGAGAAGCTCGAAGCCGGCAAGACAGCGAGTTCACTTCTTGGGGCATAATCGACGAAAACGGTGCGTTGACCAATGCCGGAACGTTGCTCGCCGACGACTTCCCCATTCACCAGTCACGAATCTTCTGCACCCGCTGGAACGGCCTCACAATGACAAGCGGACTCGGTGAGGCTCTTGACGATGCCGAACTGGAAGGCAGCGTCATCGGCCAGCTGCAAGATGCCGTCGCATTCATGCGAAACAATTCGAACAAGCGCTGGTGGAAAGAATCCGACCACCGCGAAGAACTTCCGGACTATCCCGAAAGAGCCGTGACAGAAGTCATCTGCAACGCCATCATTCACCGCGACTACCAAGAACTCGGCAGCGAGATCCACATTGACATCTACGACCCTATTGCAGAGAATTTAGGTGTATCTACCAGACAAGTACAGAAGTACTTGAGATGACTCACTGAATTACACCTCATCGCCCGTGAAGGCGGACGCAAAAACGGCATCTGGAAGATTCTCGACAAAGACTACGATGATTTCACATCATAGGTATGGATGGCAAATACCAAGGGATAAGCTGCCATTGACTGTCCGTTTGATTATACGGCTACGAACAGGTCCCGACATTGGCTATGCACGGCCTGTGATGGTCACATAATTGTCATAGGCCTACGACATATATTTGGTGAGTTGAGGAGTTTTGCGTATATTAGTAACTTGTTATGCGAGCAGGAAGAGAGAGATGGATTTTGGACGCACGCATGACAGCCAAACGGAGAGCCAAGCGGGGTATAGAATGAAATATTAATAACACAAATAATTTAAAAGTAAACAACATTGTATGAAAGGACATCCTAAAGGACTGATTTCAGCGGCGCTGAGCAATATGGGCGAGCGCTTCGGGTACTACATTATGAATGCGGTTCTCACACTCTTCCTTTGTTCGAAGTTCGGGCTGAGTGACGAGACTGGAGGACTCATCTACTCATTCTTCTATGCTGGAATATACATTCTCAGCCTTGTGGGAGGTATCATCGCCGACCGCACGCAGAACTACAAGGGAACCATCCAGAAAGGTCTCATCATTATGGCGTTGGGCTATGTGGTTCTCTCCGTTCCGATCCTCGCGACACCTGAGAACAAGTCTTGGCTCCTGCCTCTGACCTGCTTCGCACTCTTCATGATCGCTTTCGGCAACGGCCTTTTCAAGGGCAATCTTCAGGCGATCGTCGGACAGATGTATGACAATTTCGAGGCCGACGCCGCCAAGCAGGGTCCCGAGGCTCTCAAGGAGGCACAGGGAAAGCGCGACTCCGGTTTCCAGATCTTCTACGTGTTCATCAACATCGGAGGCCTCGTGGCTCCGTTCGTGGCTCCGCTTCTGAGAAGCTGGTGGCTGAAAGTCAACGGATTCATCTACAACTCACAGCTCCCTAGACTCTGCCATGAGTTCATCAGCAACGGCACCACCTCGCAGAACTTCATGGACGAGGCCGTGAAGGCGGGCGCCGATCCTGCGATGCTGGCCCAGGGCGGAGAGGCCGTAGGCACTTTCTGCACGAACTATCTGGACGTGTTCAACGCCGGTATCCACTATTCCTTCATCGCCTCCGTCGTGGCCATGATGATCTCTCTTGTGATATTCCTTGCCAACAAGAAGAAATTCCC
>ERZ1026852.1454-NODE-1454-length-12568-cov-87.022936_pt1 | contig 12568 bp, 8 predicted proteins | sample MGYA00380156_ERZ1026852 | MGnify/ENA primary metagenome ERZ1026852 (study PRJEB33269, sample SAMEA4719792) | human gut metagenome | biome: human-associated habitat; feature: organic feature; material: feces | place: Cameroon | collected 2013-10 ...
TTAAAAATAATAAGATTCGTAAGACTGCTACTTCCGACTGGATGGATATCGAGAAACAGCGTGGTATCTCGGTTTCTACTTCCGTCATGGAGTTTGATTATCTTCCTGATGGACAGACCGGTGATCCTTACAAGGTGAATATCCTCGATACTCCGGGTCACCAGGATTTCTGCGAGGATACTTACCGCACACTTACTGCCGTAGATTCAGCCATCATCGTTGTTGACTCTGCCAAGGGTGTGGAGGCTCAGACCCGCAAGCTGATGGAAGTGTGCCGTATGCGCAATACTCCTGTTATCATCTTCATCAACAAGATGGACCGTGAAGGTCGCGACCCATTCGATGTGCTCGATGAGCTGGAGGAGGAATTGAAGATTCATGTACGCCCATTGTCTTGGCCTATCGGTCAGGGCGCCCGCTTCAAGGGTGTTTACAATATCTATGAGCATCAGCTCAACCTTTTCACACCTAACAAGCAGCGTGTTACAGAGAAGGTAGAGGTGGATATCCAGTCTCAGGAACTCGATGAGCGAGTAGGCGAGCGCGAGGCTAGCCAGTTGCGCGAGGAGCTGGAACTGGTAGATGGCGTTTACCCTGAGTTTGATGTGGAGACCTATCGTTCAGCCGAAGTAGCTCCGGTATTCTTCGGTTCCGCGTTGAACAATTTCGGTGTGCAGGAGCTTCTGGACTGCTTCGTGCAGATAGCCCCATCTCCAAAGCCAACCAAGGCAGAGGAGCGCCTGGTAGAGCCAGAGGAGCCTAAGTTCACCGGTTTCATTTTCAAGATTACCGCCAATATCGACCCTAACCACCGTTCCTGCATCGCCTTCTGCAAGATCTGCTCTGGCAAGTTTGTGCGCAATCAGCCTTACTACCACGTGCGACTCGACAAGACCGTGCGTTTCTCTTCGCCAACCCAGTTTATGGCGCAGCGCAAGAGCACCATCGACGAGGCCTATCCAGGCGATATCGTAGGTTTGCCGGATAACGGCATCTTCAAGATTGGCGATACCCTTACCGAGGGCGAGAAGATTCACTTCCGTGGATTGCCATCGTTCTCACCACTTCTCTTCAAGTACATCGAGAACGATGACCCTATGAAGAGCAAGCAGTTCCAGAAGGGATTGGAGCAGCTCATGAACGAGGGTGTGGCTCAGTTGTTCGTCAACCAGTTCAACGGTCGCCGCATCGTGGGTACCGTGGGTCAGCTTCAGTTCGAGGTTATCCAGTATCGCCTGGAGAACGAGTACAACGCCAAGTGCCGCTGGGAGCCTGTTCACCTGCACAAGGCATGCTGGATTGAGGCAGACGACGAGAAGGAACTGGAGAACTTCAAGAAGCGCAAGTATCAGTATATGGCAAAGGATACCGAGGGTCGCGATGTGTTCCTCGCCGATTCAGGCTACGTACTGAGCATGGCTCAGCAGGACTTTGAACATATCAAGTTCCATTTTACATCGGAATTTTAGTACATTGAACATTGAACTTTGAACATTGAACATTGAACTTGGAACTTTGAACTTTATGATTACCATGACAGCATATCATAAAGTTCAAAGTTCAAAGTTCAATGTTCAAAGGAAAAAAAGTTCAAAGATTAAAGTTAAAAGTTAAATGGATGAAGAGTTAACAGGATACAAACAGGGGTGGATGGCGAAGCTGGTTGCCTGGCAGAAGGAGCATATCTCCGACAAGCAGATGACCTTGATTCTCGCCTTCCTCATTGGTCTGCTCGCTTCGGTGGCAGGCTTCTTCTTGCATGCTATCGTGCATGAGATACAGTTTTTGCTCACATCAGGGTTCGAGCAGGGCACTTACAATCTGCTCTTCCTGCTGTTCCCTATCGTGGGTATCTATCTCACATCGCTATTTATCAAATATGTGGTGCGCGATAATATCTCGCATGGTATTACAAGAGTACTTTATGCCATCTCTACCAAGAATTCCCGACTCAAGGGACATAATTGCTGGTCGTCAGTGGTGGCATCCGGTATTACCATCGGTTTCGGTGGTTCCGTGGGAGCCGAGGCACCTATCGTGCTCACCGGTTCTGCCATCGGTTCCAACCTGGGACAGATATTCCGGATGGACAAGAAGACGATGATGCTTTTGGTGGGATGTGGAGCCAGCGCCGCCATTGCCGGCGTGTTCAAGGCGCCGATAGCCGGACTGGTGTTCACGCTTGAGGTGCTGATGGTGGATTTGAGCATGGCATCGCTCCTGCCAATCCTGATCTCGTGCGTTACGGCTACCTGTTTCACCTATATCTTCAGTGGTGACAGCTCGCTGTTCGACTTTACGCTGACCAACCCTTGGGAGCTCGACCGCACACCGGCATGTATTCTGCTGGGTGTGTTCTGCGGACTGGTGAGTCTCTATTTCATGCGCACCATGTCAATCTGCGAGGGTTTCTTCGGCAAGCTGAGCCAGTATCCATACGGCAAGCTGCTGTTTGGTGGACTCATCCTCAGCACGCTCATCTTCTTCTTTCCGTCGCTTTACGGCGAGGGCTATTCTGCCGTCAACATCCTGCTCAAGGGAAGCAACGAGGCAGAGTGGGGACAGGTGATGAACCGTTCGCTGTTCTCTGGGCAGGACAATCTGCTCATCTTTTATATCGCTCTGGTCACCTTTACCAAGGTATTTGCCACTTCCGCAACCAATGGTAGTGGCGGTTGCGGTGGAACCTTTGCCCCTTCGCTCTTTATCGGCGGATTTGCGGGCTTCCTCTTTGCCCGCCTGTGGAACGTCTATCAGGTAGGCGTTCATGTGCCAGAGCAGAACTTTGCGCTGATGGGTATGGCGGGTTTGATAACTGGTGTGATGCATGCTCCGTTGACGGGCATCTTCCTCATCGCCGAACTCACGGGCGGCTATCAGCTTTTCATGCCGTTGATGATCGTGTGCATCTCTTCCTTGCTCACCATCAGCATCTTCGAGAGCCACAGCATCTACGCCCTGCGTCTGGCTAGGGAGGGCAAGCTGCTCACCCACCACGTAGACCGTTCTGCGCTTACGCTGATGAGCATGCAGAGCATGGTTGAGAAGGATTACCACGCCATCAGTCCTGATCTGCCGATGGGCAAGCTGGTGAGCGAGATTTCGAGAAGCAACAACAACTTCCTGCCTGTATTGAACGATGCGGGGGTATTGGAAGGTGTAATTGATATCACCCGCCTCCGTCATATCATCTTCCGCACGGAACTGTATAATCACTTTAAGGTAAGTCAGCTGATGATTCAGCCTTCTGCCACCCTGAGCGAGAATGAGCCTATGGACGAGGTGATGGCCAAGTTCGACAAGACCGATGCTGCCCAGCTGCCAGTAGTAGATGTGAACGGCATACTGAAGGGATATATCAGTAGAACCAAGATTTACGAGGTATATCGCCAGATAGTTGCGGATATGTCGGCAGAATAGGGTAAGTAGTGAAGAGTGAAGAACGAAGAGTGAAGAAACAATGTTCGGCGGACGAGGGGAAAGCTAATTCGTCGGCTTTGCTGGTTTAAACTTCAATTATTATTTTTATGGAGAAGAAAGATTTAAGAATCGTTTTCATGGGAACCCCGGAGTTTGCGGTGGAATCCCTCAAGCGCCTGGTAGAGGGCGGTTATAATGTAGTGGCTGTGGTTACTCAGCCAGACAAGCCTGTGGGCAGACATCAGGATACGTTGCAGCCTTCGCAGGTGAAGCAGTATGCTGTAGAGCACGGTTTGCCGGTATTGCAGCCAGTGAAGATGAAGGACCCTGAGTTTGTAGAGCAGCTTCGCTCTTATCAGGCTGACCTGCAGGTGGTAGTGGCTTTCCGCATGTTGCCTGAGGTGGTTTGGGCGATGCCTAAGTTCGGCACCTTCAATGTTCATGCTGCGCTCCTGCCACAGTATCGTGGAGCTGCCCCAATCAACTGGGCAGTCATCAATGGCGAGAAGGAGACGGGAGTTACTACTTTCTTCCTCGACCATGATATCGATACCGGTCGCATCATCATGCAGAAGCGTTTCCCTATTCCTGAGAGTGCAGATGTAGAATATGTCTATGACGGACTGATGCACTTGGGAGCCGATTTGGCGCTTGAAACCATCGATGCACTCATCGCAGCTGGTGGCAATATCGAATCCATGCCTCAGGAGAAGCTGATAGGCGAGGGTGTGGAACTGAAGTCTGCACCAAAGATTTTCAAGGAGACCTGCCGTATCGACTTCCACAAGCCAGCCAAGCAGGTATATGATTTTGTCCGTGGTCTCTCGCCTTATCCAGGTTCTTGGACCGAAATCAAGAAGAAGGCGCCTGTCGTCATCTTTGAGGATGCTGATGGCGAAATGCCGGAGGCAACCGCTCATCCTGCTCAGCAGAAGAGTGCAGCCAAGATTCAGGTGCTCAAGATTTTCAAGACGAGTCTCACAGAGTTTTCTCGTGGTGTAGCCCCTGTAGGTTCCTTGCGTGTATTCGAGAAGAAGTTGCAGGTGGCATGTCTCGACCAGTGGCTCAATATCGAGGAACTCCAGCTTTCGGGCAAAAAGCGCATGGATGCCGCTGCATTCCTCAATGGCATGAAGGATATCGCCTATTATGAGTGCCAGAAGGCTCAGGAGACAGAAGAGGAGTGGTAAGCTCTCTAGAGAGTTAACACCCTTCGCAGGGTAATCATAAAGTTGCAAGTTCAAAGCTCAAAGTTCAAAGTTAAAAGTTCAAAGTAATATGACACAAGAAGAAGATATTAAGAATGCAGTGGAGTGTATGCGCAAAGGTGGCGTGATACTCTATCCTACAGATACCGTCTGGGGCATTGGTTGCGATGCTACCAATCCAGAGGCAGTAAAGAAAGTGTATGAGATCAAGAAGCGTGATGATTCCAAGGCGCTAATCTGTCTCATTGATTCAGCCGACCGCATGGCGCGTTATTTCCGTAATGTTCCTCAGGTGGCTTGGGATTTCATCGATGCAGCCATGCCGGTGAAGCCTACTACCATCATCCTGGATGATGCCACTGGCATTGCCCATAATCTCGTGGCAGAGGATGGTTCGCTGGCTATGCGCGTCACCTATGAGGCGTTCAGCAAGCAGCTCTGTTACCGTTTCCAGAAGCCAATCGTCAGCACCAGTGCCAATGTGAGTGGTGAGCCTGCTGCCCAGAATTATCGCGATATTTCTCCTGAGATTCTCGAGGCTGTTGATTATGTCTGCTGGACCCGTCGTCAGGAGCACAAACCTCATCAGCCATCCAGCATTGTCAAGATTGGCAAGAACGGAGAGGTTAAGGTAATCAGATAATAATCTTTTTAGATATCTATCAGAAGGGGATGTTCTTCACGAATGTTCCCTCTTTTTATGCCCTTTTCTTGCCCCTGTCTTCTTCTTGTATTATGCCTTCTCCTTTGCCCGCCTTCTTCTTCTAAACCTGGTGCAAAGATATGGCTTTTTTTTGAAACCGCCAAATTTGGTGTGCCGTTTTGGGGGTGTTTTTAGCAAAATCCAAAAAAAACAAATGTTAATAAAACTAACTCGCTCTAAATTGGACTTTGATTGAAAATCAAGAAGTTGGGCGTTTGCCTATATTATATAGGTAACAATATGGAAACGAGCGGACTTCTGCTCGTTTCTGTATTTTGCAATATGCAAAGAACGCCTTAATTCGGGGACAAAGATACGACAATTTTCTAAATATCCCATAATTCGCTAGGAGAAATTTATGGAATTTAGAACTTTTTTTGTAAAATCTGATGCTTAGCAACACAATATGCATCCAAAAACAAACAGCTGTATTCGGACATAGCTTATCCGAAAACCTGTTGCCATAACGTTTTATTGCTGACGATGATTCTCACATCGGCTTTCATATACTTTTGCAGTATAGGAGTATTTTGTCCCTGTGTACTCACTGTGGCTATAGCCATAAAATAGTTACCATCTTCCCTATGTATGAGCCTGGCTTTATGGCTTGTGATGTCGCAGTTATAAGATGCATTATCGTTGCCCTCGAAAGATACATGAGCCGTCCTTGGCTCATCGAAAAGATACAAATACTTGTATGGCACAAACACTTGCACTGTTCTTTGATTGATGACCTCACCATTAGCCTCTATGGATATAGGATAAGGTATCTTGTAGAAAGCAACTGCGAGGGCGAGGACTATTATCGTAATGACAACCGTTCCCAAGCTGACGAGGCGAGGAGGAACCTTGCCTATCACGTTCCTCACCTTCTCGCTTCTCAATTCGATATTATCTGATTCTTTTTGTTCCATATCAAACGCTTTTTAGTTTCCCAATTCCAACTGATTCTTCACAAGGTTATAATATGCCCCTCGCTTGGCGGTCAAAGACTCATGGTTGCCTATCTCAACCACCTTTCCATGGTCGATGACCACGATTTGGTCGGCATTCTTCACCGTGCTTAGGCGATGAGCCACAATCACAACGGTCTTGCCCTTATAGAACTTATCCAAGTTCTCCACGATGCTTCTCTCATTATTGGCATCGAGCGAGTTTGTAGCCTCATCAAGGAATATATAGTCAGGATTCTTGTAAACCGCCCTTGCAATCAAGATACGCTGTTTCTGTCCTTGGCTTAGTCCCACGCCATCACGTCCAATCTTGGTATTGAACTTCAGAGGCAAAGCCATTACATACTCCTTGATACAAGCTATCTCGGCTGCTTTCAACAACCGTTCCTTGTCTATGTCGCCATCGTCAACGGCAATGTTTCGTGCTATACTCTCCGAGAAGATAACGCCATCCTGCATCACTACGCCACATTGTCTGCGCCACCATTTCTTGTTGAGCTTGTTAATGTTGGTATTGCCAATGTTGATTTGTCCCTCCAAGACAGAATAATAACCTAGCATTAAGCGGATGAGGGTGGTCTTTCCACTGCCAGATGCGCCAACGATGGCTGTTACCTTACCTTGCGGAATGTGAATGTTCACATCGTCTATGGTCTTGCGCAAAGCATGTGGGTCGTACTTGAACATGATGTTCTTGATGTCAATGCCCTCATTCTTGTCCTCGATGGAAGTTAGCAAGCCTTCCTTTCCATTCTCATCATCCATCTGGTGAATCTCGTTGATACGTTCCAAGCTAATCTTCACATCTTGCAGGGAATAAAAGAAGTTCATCAATTGATCTACAGGTGTATTTAATTGACCAATAATATACTGTATGGCAAGCATCATGCCAAGGGTCATGTCTCCGTGAATTACCGCTGTTGCAGCTATAACTGTAATGATGGTATTTTTAGTTTCATTGATGAATATGCACCCTGCTTCTTGCATTTGTTGGAGTTTGAGCGATTTCATCTGTACTCCAAACAAATCAGCTTGTGTATCTTCCCATTCCCATCTTCTGCGTTGCTCACAATCCTGCAATTTGATTTCTTGCATAGAGGTGATAAACTCGTAAGTTTTGTTGTTGTTGATGGCTTGCTGTTCAAATAACTCATAATCTAGTACTTTCCTCCGTCTTAAGAATAAAGTCATCCATGCGCCATAGAGAATACTTCCAAGCAAGAAGATAGCAAACACAAATTTATCGTATAAGAACAGCACCACAGAAAACACAACAAAAGTGAATATCGCAAATGTTATGTTGAGTGTCTGCTGTGTGAGAAATTTATTCACACGACTATGGTCACTCATTCTTTGCATCAAGTCTCCCATAAGCTTTGTGTCAAAGAAAGACATTGGAAGCTTCAGTAATTTAATGAAGAAGTCACTCAATAGTGAAATGTTAATGCGCAAGGAGATATGAAGCAATAACCATCTACGGATAAAGTCAATAGCTGTTCGGCTAATTGTTAGCATAAGTTGTCCCAATAATATCAGCCAAACAAAACCAATGTCTTGGTTTTTGATGCCAACATCAACAATAGATTGGGTGAGAAATGGCAAGACTAACTGTAAAAGGCTTCCAACAACCAAACCTAGTACAATTTGCCCAAAATACTTACGATATTTTTTCACATACCCCAAGAGAAAACGAAAAGACCGCTTTTCTTTTATGTTCTCTTCTTTCTGCATCTTGTAAGCAAAAAAGGCAGGTGTAGTTTCCAAGAACATAGCGATGCCCTTGTCTTCACCATTGGTATTTGTGCTTAGCCAATGTTTCTTGAATTCATCAAGAGTATAAGTTATCAAACCTTTTCCTGGGTCAGCAATATAGTATTTGTTGTTCTTTATTCTATATAAAACGACAAAATGATTTTGATTCCAATGCAAAATGCAAGGAAGAGGAACAACTTGTAACTTATTGATACTGGTTCTTGCAGCTATAGCATGAAAACCAAGAATCGTAGCAGACTCACTTAATCCCATTAAAGACACTCCCTCTTTATTAGCATGACATAAGTTTGCCATAGTTTCTATGGAAATGCTACGACCGAAAAACTTACATATCATACACAAACAAGCAATGCCACATTGCATAGAATCATGTTGTATGAAAAGTGGAAATTTTTTCATCATTTTTATTTTACAATACCATCTATGTTGTCCGAATTATTTAATCTTTTATTTCTTGCCTTATAAGATTTACCCCAATTTATGTCATAGGAAACACCTAGAGTTATCATATTAGCATTGTCCTTTATTCTAAAATACTCAGTTTTATATAAACCATTTCTAGCATACTCGAAACCAGAACTCTGAACATATTTTTTAAACGGATTCCATACTCCAAGTGAGAAAGTCATTCTTTTGTATTTATAAGAACAATCAACGCTGCCTGTGGATTCTCCATAAAAACTTTTCATTCCAAATAATTCCTTTGGATTATGATTGAAAGATATATTTGCAGAAAAGTTTTTCAGGTAGAACACTATCTTCCCACCATATGTATAGTCTGTTAAAGAGAAAGTTTCATCTTCTATTTTAAATTTATAATAGTTGTATGAAATATAGCCATCAATGAACAACATGTCCTTTATGATGTCAAAGCTTGTGTAAAAATTTATTTTACGAACAGTTTTTGAATCAAAATTTATATGTTGATAACCTAATTTCCCATTTTGACAATAAATACCAGACGCAAAAAGATTTTTTGCACTTTCGATATTGTAGTTTAGTGAAATATACCATCTGTTAGGATTCCAAGATAAAGATAATTTATGTTTTATGTTGTCATAAGGACGCAAGGCAGAATTGCCTGTTTCGAATTCATATCTATTCAAATTTTTTGTAATTCCACTTAATGTTGACAAGCTTGGTATTGTTGGTTGCATTGAAAATTGATAAGACATACTAAAATTGTCTAAAGGCATATACTTAATTCTGCCTAAAGGACGATATAATACTTTGTTAAAAGAATTGCCACCTTCCTTGAAACTAACCCAATTTATACCTATTCCCCCCATGTAGTAGATATTTTTAACATTCCCAGAGAATTGGGTATAAGCGTATAAATTTTGGTCTTTTGAATCAAAATCATTTGTAATATCATAACTATATAAATTGTGAGTGTCTGAATATTTGTATCTTAAACCAGAATCCCATGAAAGATTTTTTAAAGAATAAGTATGCATGATTTCTGTTATAAGAGACTTACGCTTTCCTTCTACCCCATACTCAAAATGGGAATTATTTTCGTTTACATTTTCAGTATATGAATAATCATAGTTTGTCTGTAATATTTTTCCTACCATATTAAAGAGCAATGACTGTTTGGAGGAAATTTTATATTCAGAAAACAAGTCTATTGCAGGTGAATGACTTTTGTCTTTTGGTGACCTAAATGAATTTCCAATCAAACTTTTCTTATCAAATATCTCCTGTGAGCAATTTTGATTGGTGTTTCGGTTTGTACTATAGTTGAATTTTATGTTAAATGTAAAGTTATTTTTATAATAATTATATGCAGCATCTATATTTTGAAGAAAGTATCCATATGGCGATTCTACGCCCTTTCTGGATATTTCAACATCTTCATTTTCTAGATACGTATCTGTGTATGAATTGGAATAATCTCGGTACTTGCTATTATAGCTTAGGCTAAACAAACTGTTTGCCTTGTTAAATTTGACATAAGCACTATTATATAGCGACATTGTTGTTAGAGCCGCATCTTCATAGAGTCCAAATTGTCCACCAGAAGTATGCCTTTTAGTTACAATGTTAATGATTGCACTAATGTTACTGTCATTATATCGTGCTCCTAATTTATTAAAAAACTCTATTTTTTTTACATCGCTTGGGATTATCGTCAAAAAATCTGCAATAGTGGCATCAATGTTGTTGATTTTAAAAAGTATATTACTTCCATCAATAGTTGTTGCATTCTTGTTCTGGCGGTCAACGATTACTCCTGGCAGTTTTATTTTGCTCAGCAAATCCCATGCAGATGACGATGCCTTCTGCATATTAGAAGTTGGAATTAATATTAAGCGGTCTGATTTTGTTATGATATTTGAACCTTTTACAACGACATCTGACAAGTTAAAGATTCTAGATGTATCAGACAAGTTCTTTGATATTGTATCGGTTACTATAAAATCAGAGCCTATTGTGAAAAGACATTTTTCCCCACTAAAAACATCCAAAGTAACCCAAAGAAGAAAAAATATACAAAAACTATTTCTCATTATTTCTTTCTATTAAAAAGTTGTAGAAATCTTCTATAATATAATTTTCCTTACCATATTTCTTGTTAAGTATGCAAGGTAAATTCTCTCCCTTTTCTAAGAGTTTTTGCGAACAGGGCTTAGGACATGCTGGAAGAAAATTACAAATCTGACATCTAGATGGCAATTCTAAATTTAATCTATCCTGCAATTTCATTTCATTCCATTCTAACTGTCCTTCACTAGTGATAAGACCATATGAATTTTCAGACGAGAATGTCCTTGCTGTACACTTGTAAATATTTCCATCATAATTAATGACAACTTGATTGTAATTGTCTGCATAACACCCATAAGTGTATTTTGAAGTAGCCAAATAACTACATTGTATTTTATTTGTTTGACATTGTAAGACAAAATCTAAGATTTTCTTTTCATCTAACTTTTCTGCATTTACTTGCCAAACTTTAGATACCATAATTTTCAAATTGTTATTTTGCTTTATTTCAGCAAGCTCGTTTGCAATGTTTGTAAGGGAATCTAACGTTCTATTGGACACATTAATCCTTACCAAGATTTCGCTTTTAGGTGAATCTTGTTGTATTAATTTTATCGCTGATAAAATTTGCGAATATGTCCCATTGCCATTGACCTTATATTTCCTTACCTTATCATGAATATTTTGCCATCCATCCAAGGTGATTTGAAAGCTCGGTTCATAGGGACTTAATTTTGCGACAAAGTCTTTGTCTATCAACGTTCCATTGGTAGTAAACGAAGTCGCCAAATAAAATCCATGTATTTTTGAGAGTTCATAAATGCTTTCGATTAACGAAAAAACAATATTTTTTTGCAACAAAGGTTCTCCTCCAAAGAAACTTAAAATTAATTTCTTAAAAGGCTCTTTGGTAATTTTCTCTTTGATATGCAATATGATTGCTGCGACCATTTCTGAAGTCATATGGGACTTTTCTATATGACTCTCGTAGCAATACCAACATTTTAAATTACAATCCATTGTTGGATTGACGATAATATGATAAATATCTTTAGAAAACTTACGTTCTTGTACTGAAGACAAATACTTTTTCTGTTCGTCATTTTCGTCTGTAACGATGAAACCATTAGCCTCTAATGTTCTATGTAAGTTGGGATTTTTTGTATTTAGTTTTTCAACATTATCTTTGCAGCTTAGATAGTCTTGGTATGCATTTTTACCTATAATTAATCTGGAATAATTATATGCGTTAAAGCATAACACAACATTTTCCATCTCAACAAAATGGTTATACTGACTATATTTCATATTCAATTTACTTGTTGTTTATAAATAATTAGGTACAACTATCTATTATAGTCGTACCTAATTCTTAGGGGTTAATAACACTTAGCAACCGCAATTGTTACATTGACAATTGTTACACTGAGGATTATTTTGCTCAAATTTCTGATTTTGCTCCTTGTCATTGTTACCACCTGTAACAACAACCAAACAATCTTCAGTCAGAACATCTTCTCCTAACAAAGAGACTAATGTGGAAATTTTTCGTTCTTCCATACTTGATGTTTAAGGATCCTACCCTATTAAGTTAATAATGACTTTTCGTTTTGCTATAAAAGCGATGCAAAAATAATGTTTTTATTTCGAAGTCATAAATATTTTCATACAGTTTAACACAAAAAAACGCATAAAACATGTCTTTCTGTTCGCTCTGAACTATATTTTGTTGTTGCAAAGGAGAATAATAATATTCAATTAAGATTTTATATGGTTGCTTTATCCTATGAGGATAGCTGGCATCATTTCAATGTATGACTCTTAGTTTCAATTTGCATACATCAGAAGCAAAGACTTAACCTCTCCTTTCTATGTCTACTCTCGTATATACTCCGCCAACTTGCGATTGGCTTTTCTTGTCCTCAGTCTCAATGCCTCGTAGCTTGGCTTCGAGAACTTCACCGTAACAGACTTCGACAGCTTGCGAACCCTGCCTGTGGGCGGTCTTCCGCCCTTTTTCT
>ERZ1026852.1456-NODE-1456-length-12562-cov-5.658431_pt1 | contig 12562 bp, 10 predicted proteins | sample MGYA00380156_ERZ1026852 | MGnify/ENA primary metagenome ERZ1026852 (study PRJEB33269, sample SAMEA4719792) | human gut metagenome | biome: human-associated habitat; feature: organic feature; material: feces | place: Cameroon | collected 2013-10 ...
CTTCTTATTCATTCTTATAAATGTATTTTACTACCTATTTGGGGAATCTGTCGTTAGAGGCTCCTTTGGTAAAAGAATCTTCGAAGGAATTGTGGCAACTAAGGACGGCAATGCCATTCCTCGGTACAAATATATACTTAGAGCGTTGACATTGGGTGTCCTTATGGCTTTATTCTCATATCTGAGATACATCATAGACATAAGTTATACCATGACCATCGTCCTTTTCTTTATGATACTTGATATTCCTGTCTTGATAAGTAGGAAATCTCTCATCGACATAATAACCAATACCATTTATATTCGGAGGACTAAAGCCCAAGAACAAACGGAAAGACAAACAAATAACGCCGACAAGGGTAATAGAAAGACACATCATTTACTCTCGAAAAAAAGGTATCATTTCTCAAAGCTGGTCTATGCATATTTTCGCTGATATTCGTCATTCTCTTACTCTTTGGCGGCCCTATGTCCATTCACAACCTAAAGTGCTTTCATAAAATAGGTGGTACTGACATCTATACGTTATCCGAAGATAAAATTACGACGAGGACTAAGCCTGTGCTTAATAACAGACGTGGGCCAATACCTCACGGTGTCTTTCAGTATGCCATAGAAGGAAATATAATTGCTAATCCCTCTGTAAGTATTCCCTATTCTATTTCCGTTTATGACGTATCGTCTCACATTGAGAACTTTCCAAATAAGGAGAGTTATAAGCATCTACTACACAATTTCGACAAGAGACTCCAAGCTTATAAGAGATATCATTTTGACATCATGTCTATCAAGAACCCTGTTTGGCATTGGTGGTATAGTAGCTTTTACAATTTACATTATACTGGAGCAACAAGATATCTTTTTTACGACGCCGAAACTTACGAACGTGGAAGCAGAACCGTTTTCTTTGAAAATAAGAAAGTGTACATATTAGAAGTCAAGGGAGCAGAAGACGATAACGACTTAGCCACTGCCACCGACAATGTAATCAACGAAATAACTACATTGCCTTTGAACGAATATAATATAAGGATTTTGTTGGGCACGCTATTGTTTTTAATACTGACAATATTATGCTTTGGAGGTATACTAAGTTTTTATAGACAGGCATATAAAGCAAATATAACAAACAAAACTGCTAACAAGTTGATAAAATATAGCACCCACATGTCCATAATTTCAGGAATACTATCATTGATCATTTCTATTCTGTACGCCATCAATGTTGGAACCTGTCCAAATTACGTCGATATATATTACAGTCCAAGGTTCCCCGACGTACCTTCAACTCTCTGCATAGTAGGTGTGATTTCAGTTTTACTGAACGTAACACTCGTTATTCCTTATATCTATACGAGAAGTTGTAATAGCGATAAATATGATTATCTCATACCCGAGAAGATAAGCAAATGGATGGATAAGAAATTGACCGATGAAAGAGAGAAACGTTCTTTAGTTGCCCTATTCTTCTATCCCCTATATACTGGTTTGCCTTTACCATTAGGTATTGGTATTTTCGGATACATCATTCCTTTTGGAGTTATCTTGTATCTTTCCATACAGATACGCAGTCTGTCAGGTTGGATAAAGGCAGAGGATAAGCAAGGTATAGATAAGAAAAATGTGTTCTGTGATTATTATGTTTTATTAAATTTGACTTTTGAAGCAGCCCAAGAGGACATTGACAAGGCATTCAATGCGCATTTAGCCAAATATAACGCGGACTCAAATAATCCATTATATGGAAAAGATTACTTATCTGAATTGAGGGAGGCATATGCGGTTCTCTCATCTTCAAACCAACTCCGACCTCAGTATGATAATGAATATCAACTCTACAAGAAAAGTAACTTAGCAAATTATGAATTTGAAAATAAGCAATTGAAAATGTGCATCCAAAAAATTCGAACGAAGTTATATGGGACTAGCAAGACAAAAAGAACTTGGAATATTATTGCTCTTTCCTTTTTAATACTGTGGATGCTTGTCTTTGTCGTTCTATGTATATTGGATGTTATTCCACTATCCAATTGGCTAAATTTTGAAAACAACGATAATTATTATGGCCCTTCAGATTTTTGAGCTACAAGATAATAGGCAAGACAAATGGGCATATAGTCCTTGAGTTTACGCTTAACCCCGTTTTCTAAGCTTATCATTTTCGTGAGGTCACGAAAATGATAAGCTTAGAAAACGGAGGATATCCACCCACCCAAAACGGGGATATCCGTTCACTTATCCAGCTCTTTAGGCGAAAGAAATTGCAAAACGAGGCTTTTCTCTAGAGTACCGAACTGATGTCATTCCATCTACAGTCCTTCAAGCTATTCCTCGTCAAAGTACTTTACACATGCCTTATAAACGTATTGAACAGACAACATGCTAGCGATGAGGAAGGCTGGTGGTTATTTGAATTCAGAGAATCCACGGTGGCAATAGAGCTTGCGCTCGTTGTCTATGAGCAATCGGCATCACAGGGCGAGCAAGCCCGCCCTGTCACCGTCTTAACGTTATAACGTTTAACGTTTTTGTTTTGGCATCTATGTTTTGAGTTTGATGGCATTGAGAAGCAAGTCGCGATTCCAGCCTTTGGTTACGGTTTTCTGCGCATAATAGAGCGTAGCTTCATCATTCAGTCCCTTGCTCAACAGCAGCAGATTGTGCGACCACGACAAAAGTGCAACGCTCCGTAGCACTTTTTCATCATGCCCAGCATAACGCTCATAGAATTTCTTCATATACCACAGATTTCGAGGAGAAACACCCATCTTTGGATAGCGTTCTTTCAGGTCTGCTGAGAACCGTTTTACAACGCTATCACCCCATACCCACTTTCAATCTTGCGCTCATGAAGCATTTGACGAAACTTTACTTTTCTATTTTATGCAAATGTTCATCAGGCTATCTATCATTTTATCCAAGGACTCTTTATACAAGAGGCCCTCAATGTATTCGGCCGGAATGGATGAATAGCCATATTTCGCTCCAAGTACGGCACACGCCACGGCCGCATTGGTATCAGCATCGCCTCCCGCATTCACCACAGCCAGGAGCCCCTCTACAAATGAAGGAGCATGCCAGTAAGCCCAAAGAGCCACGGACAATGTGACTAAAGTATAGCCCATGTGGTCATAATCTACCAAATCCTTGACATCGGGTTCATCCCACGCTTTGTCCACATAGTCGCAGATCTCTACATCATACGACAGTGCCCAACTTCTTATTTGAAGAAATGTCGGAGGCTGCATACCATAAACCAATGCGTGTATAAGTTCGGACACTATCGCGCATGAGCCGACACATCGAGGATCGTAATGGGTGAGCCGACAGATCTGCTCTGCACAAGTCCTGACTTCCTTCGGGAAAAGTCCGACTACAGATGTACGCATCAATCCACCATTTGCCGCAGATTGGTAATTGCTCATCTTCCAAATCATGTAAGAGACCTCAAACGGCTTCTCCGTATAGTCTCTCGTCATCAAGACCTTATAGGTATGCTCACCAATACCCATAGGGATGCCGTCGGCCCATTTCTTGAAGTGCTGGGCAATATTTCTAAAATTGACACCTTGGTCCTCTATGACTGCGTCAGCAATGCACAGCATCATATCTGTATCATCAGTCCAATCGCCAATTTTCCATCGCTTCCGATGTCTGTCCTGGTATATCTGCTTATAGTGTTGTAGTCCGTGAGGATATTTCCAAGCAATATCCTCATCTATCATGAATTCCGTTCCCAATCCGAGCGCGTCACCTATGGCTTGACCATAAAGGCAACCTCTAAATCTGTCAATAGTTTTCTGCTCCATAGCCGTATGAATCTAAGTGTCGAGATAATTGATAAAAGCGAGTCCCACCGTGAAGCTTTTTTGCTTTCATTGCCTTTTTCTTATATGTAATGGAGTTGGATGGCATTGAAGCCGTTGTCGATACTTTTCCTATTTACCAATGCAAAGATACTTATAAATACTGAAACATGGCTTCTTGATCAAAAAAACTTTGAAAGAAGCGAGATTCTCGGCTTTTATTTGTACCTTCGCTCTGCGATTCAGGATTTCACGGTGTTTGCTCTCACGACACCAAGGCATGTGAAATATCTGACAGGATCATGTTCAGAGCAATCATTGGCTGCTCAGACAGGCTTAGGAAAGGCCTGATGGTAGAGTTTAGGTAACAAGGATAATAAAATGAAAATAAAGAATCTATTTTTGCTGGCATCCCTGGCCATGGTGATGCCAACGACAGCGCAAACTCCTCAGGAGGATTTCAAGCGAGACATCACGCTCTCGGGTAGTAACTATGTGGCTTATCGTGGCCCGCAGAAGGAACTGACTCCTGCGCCCAAGGGATATAAGCCCTTCTATCTGAGCCACTATGGTCGCCATGGTTCCCGCTATATGATTGGCAAGGAGGCTTACGACGTGCCTTACTTTGCTCTGCTGAAGGCGAAGCAGGAGGGCAAGCTCACTGCCAAGGGCGAAGAGACACTGGCAAAGGTGAAATTGCTTCGCGAGGAGGCAAGAGGACGCGACGGCGAGCTGACTCCGCTCGGAGCACTTCAGCACCAGGGGATAACCAAGCGAATGATGGAAAGATTTCCTGAGATCTTTGCTGGCGAGACCAATATTGAGGCACGAAGTACGGTAGTGATCCGATGCATCCTCTCCATGGAGAACGGTTTGCAGCAGATGCTCCGCATGAATCCGAAGCTCCATATCTTCCATGATGCCAGCGAGCACGACATGTACTATATGAATCATGGCGACAGATATCTTGACAGCCTGAAAAACTCGGTGGGCAGAAGGGTCGTGCAGGAGGAGTTTCTCAAGAAGCACGCCTGCTACAGCCGCGTGATGCAGGAGCTTTTCAACGACCCAGCGTGGGTGAGACAGAACATCGACCAGAGTGATCTGAACAGAAAGCTATACGAGATGGCCAGTTCCATCCAGGGCACGGAGTTGAGAGGCAAGGTCTCTCTGTATGATCTCTTCAACGAGGAAGAATTGTATCAGAATTGGGTTGCCGCCAACGCCTGGTGGCAGATGAGCTTCGGCTATTCTCCCTATACGGGCAATGTTCAGCCTTTCTCTCAGCGCAACCTTCTGATGGATATTATTGAGAAGGCTGACAGCTGCATCGCCCTCCAGCATCCTGGAGCCACCCTGCGATATGGTCACGACTCGATGGTCACTCCGCTCACCTGCCTTTTGGACCTGAACGGTTATGGCGAGGAGATCAAGGATCCGGAGAGAATCTCCTCTCAATGGTTTGACTACAAGATCACCCCGATGGCCACCAACCTTCAGTTTGTGTTCTATCGCAACAAAGCGAACGACATTCTGGTGAAGGTCTTGCTTTGCGAGGACGAGGCTACGCTCCCCATCAAGAGCGACGTGGAGCCTTACTACCACTGGAACGACTTCAAGGCTTATTGTCTGGAGAAACTGAAGGAGTATAAGAATTGAGCGGCTTAAAAACAAGCGGCTTAAGAAATAAAAAAGAGAAGCCTTTGGCTCGTTTGCCATAAGTAGTAGTCATACTACCGACATGGGAAACGGGCCAAAGGCTTCTTTCTAAAAGACTAAAAACCAAGCACGTACCGGCGCCCCGCCCAAGAGACGAATTGTCTCCCGGCGCTTAGGCATACGAATGCATACCCGTCATGAAATAGTTGACACCGAAGTAGGTGATGACGACGGCCAGGAAGGCTGCCAAGACATAGGCATGATAGCGTCGAGGACGGTCCGCCTTGACGATCGGCGTTTGGTGGAGAGGGACTGCGTAGATCATCAGCAGGATGAGGGCCCAGGTCTCTTTGGGGTCCCATGACCAATAGGCTCCCCACGATACATTGGCCCATACGGCACCGACAAAAATGCCAATGGCGAGCAGGGCGACCGCCGGATAGAGCAGGAAGCGCGAGAGGGCCGTGAGGCGCGTCAGCAGGTCGCCGTCCTTTAGCAGCAGACAGCGCAGGGCGATCAGCGCTACAAGGGCAAAGAGGGCATAGGAGAGCATGACCACGGCCACATGGATGGACAAGAGCGGCGACTGGAGCACGGGCATCAGTTGGGTGATCTGAGGACTGCCCACGGCTATCATCGACACCAGCAGGCAGAGGGTGGAGACAAGCGTGCCCAAGACCTTGAGGATCGGCATTCTCCCGGCCATCAGGAGGGACAGAAGGAGGGTGGCCCACGACATGAACAGCATGGTCTCGAATCCGTTGCTCAAAGGGATGTGACCGCTGATGTACCAGCGAAGAGCGAGAAGCAGGGTGAGGTACAGAGCGAGGAGTGCGCAGAACAAGGTATGGAGACGGCTCAGCCACTTAGCCTCCTTGCCGCAAAAGGCGATGATGCAGAACAACAGACTCAGGGCAAGGCTGAAGAAGACCACAGCGCGCTGGGACTGCAAGGTGTTGTAGAGCACCTCGGCTTTGAGAGAGAAAGGAGAGGGCAGTACCTGGCCGGCTTTCTCCTTCTGGAAGAGTTTGATCTTGGCAATCATGGTCTTTGCGCCATCGACATCGTTGGCCAAGATCGACTTGACGAAATAGTCCATGGCGTGATTGACAAACTGAAACTCTGCCTCGGGAATGCCTCTCGGGAGTTCCGTGCTGCCTGGGGTGTACCATTTCAGCCCACCCTGAGAAGGGAGCGGAAAGAGATGGAGCATCTCACCATTGTAGAACATCGTGACGACCTGCACCTTCTCATCCACCTCGCGAAGGGCCTTGCGCTGCGCATCGGAGAGCGTACTGTCCCCTACCCTGTCCTTGAGTTTATACTCATGCTGCGAGGTATAAAAATCGTTGACCGAAGCCCACTCGCCCTCTATGCCAAGCAGTTTCTGCACCTCCTGGCTCTTCACCCGAATGATCGGTTGCGCCTCCCATTCCGTATAGAATATCATCCAGCTCAGGAAGATCTCATTGGCAGAGAGGCCCTCCCAGGTGCTCTTGCCACACAATTTGGTGACAAACTCCGTAGCGGCAGTATTCAGCGGACAGATGCGGCCGTTGTAGAGCACAGCGACGCGCCCCATCGCATCGGCTACTTCGCTGTTGACAGGCGTGACGGAAGGTTTGGCTACCGCGGAGGAGGTGGAGAGAAGGAAGAAAAACAGGACCACGGCTCCCTTGGTAGCGACGCGATAAAGCTGGCGGATCCGCGTATGGCGCGAGACCATCGTCCATAGCAGTGCGACGAGCAGCAACAGATAGCCCATGTAGGTCACGGCAATGCCATAGGGATCATAGGACACGAGCAGCGTCGTGCCACGGAGGTCGGCGTCGTAGGACGACTGATAGAAGCGGTAGCCAGAGACCTGGCCGATATGGTTCATGGAGACCGCCAGATGCTCCGTCTTGTCGCCTTTCTCAGCCACGATGTCGGACTGATAGTCCATGACGGCATTGGTGCCGGGATAGTAGTGAACCTTGAAATCGGAGAGGGTCAAGGAGAACGGAAGATCGGTTGCTGCCCCATGCTGGTCCACATAGCTCGCCACACTGGCTCCTTGCTTCAGATGGATGGTGCCATCATGGGAAAAAAGATGGGTGACGAAGGCGCCCATGAGTATGAGCAACAAGGCAAGGTGGAGCAACAGCACGGCCATGCGCTTGTGCAACCGAGCTTTGACAATGTAATACACGGACAGGAGGGCAAGCAGCACCCATAGTGCCACGAACCACCCCGTGCCATAGATGTGCTCCTTGGCGAAGCCGACGCCTTGGAGCTTTTCCACAATAGTGGCAATCCCCATACACACCAAGAGAAGTGTGTACAGGGAAGCCATAAAATAATTGATCAATCTATTATTCACGTTGGATTACGCTATTGTATCAAACGGACTCGATGAAGAAGACGATCTGGTCGCGCTGCGTCTTGGAGAGTGCGCGGAACTTTTTAACACATTCATAGGCATCGCTCTTGCCGCCCTCCGCGGTGCAGCCATGCCACATAATGGCCTCAATGACGTTGCGTGCACGACAGTCGTGCAAGCGCTCCGTACCCGATCCACACTTGCTGGCCAGTCCACGTCCCCAGAGAGGTGTGGTGCGACACCAGCCTGTGCGGATATCGTTCTTCATGAAGAGACGGTGCTGCACCATGTCGGTGTAGGGCCATATCTTCTGATAGGGATAGCGAGGCATGTCGGCATTGGAGAAGAGGCGGTTCGGATCGCGAATCTCGTCGCTTCCCGTGGTCCACGACGGGCGGTGACAGTTGGCACAGCCGATCTGGGAGAAGAGGGCCTTGCCCGCCTTGAAGTCTTCGGTAGTGGTGTTGCGGGCCGCAGGCACAGCCAGTCCGCGATGCCAGATCATGAGGTTCTTATACTGCTCTTGCGTCATCTCGGCATCCAACTTCTTGCTGGTCAGATAGGTCTTGATGTCACTTGCCAAGTCGCCCGTATGCCACTCCGGATGTTTCTTCTCCGGGTCGATGCGGTTGATATACTCCGTGAAGCCAGCCTGGACCTCAGGGTCCTGCGAGGACTTCTCGGCATAATACTTGCCAGCGAGGTCGAGATAGTGGTAGCGGCGGTCAGGACGCGTCACGTTGGTGATGTTCCAGATGGCATTGGCGCCAGCACCGTCGAGCACAGGACCACGACTCAAGGCATAGGTGAAGCGGCGCACATACTTCGTGCCATCGCCTTGCAAGCTGTTGCTGTAGTAGCTCTTCCACGTATTGGCAGCCTGATCCCACATGGCAGGATTGAGCGTGACGTAAGGCGACTCGGCCTGCCATTGCGCCGTGATGTCTTCATCGGTAATGGCATCGAGCAAGCCCGTACCATAGATGCCGATGGTGGACTCCAGACGGATGGCGATATTGTCGTCATACTCTGCTGGCGTGATCTCCACATCCTTGCCATTGCGCTGCACATAAACGGGGGCGTAGTAGGCAGAAGCAGGGATCGTCACATCGGGATAAGTGAGGTCGTAGGTCTCGCCATCGTCAAACTTGTTGCCCCACTCGTCCGTGTAGTGCTTCCAGGCTATCTGAATCTGCGACTCGTCGATCGGAGCCTTGAAAGGCTTCACGGCCGCGGTCTGAGGCATACCAGCCACCGAGCGGATGTAGGCGTTGGTCTGCTTGTCGTAGATGACGAGAAGGTAGCCATTGCGCTCCTGGGTGGCCGAATAGGCATTTTGGCGCGCACCATGTCCGTAGCCTGGGTGGCAGTAGTTGCATCCAGGGCGCACATACACCGGGCCAAGGCCGCGGAAGGCTCCCGTGGTGTTGGTGTTGAAGTCTTTCTCGAAGAGATACTCACCCTCGTTGAAGGCCGTCACCATACCAGCATTCTCCACAGCCTGGGAAGGCTGCTTGTAGGCGGTGGAGGAGTTGTTGGTCGTGGTGCCCAACTGACCTCCGGTGAAGTAATCTTCCGGATAGTCTATCTTGGTTCCATCGCCAATCTCCCACGAAAGGGCATCGGACGTATCGTCGGAGCAAGAGGCGATAGCCATGGCACCCAGCAGGAGGCAGAGATAATGGTTATATCTTAATTTCATGTATCTTATTTCTTGATGTTCTTGATGTTCTTGTAGAGGATCTCTGCCTGGTCGCAGAGGGCCGTATAGGTCTTGACGATGACGTTATCGACGTAGTTGGCGTTGATTACCTTGCACTGCGCCTCCACGGCCTGGTTGCCGGCATAGGTCTTGAGCGTAGCGCCCAATGCCTCCAGCGAGCCGTCCAACTCTTCCAGGGCGTTGATAGCCTTCTTGGCAGAGGCATCGGTATAGTTGAGGGCAAACGGACTCTTCATGGCCTTGATGCTACTGAGGGCCGCATCCATCTTGCTCTGCACGGTCTGTGCCTGGGTCTTGAGGGTGGCGTTGCCCGCATTGAGACAGAAGTAGATGAGCGACTTATCGTTGGGCGTGGTGGCATCGACTGCTCCATACAGGGCACTCTTGCAGCCGGCTATGTTGTCATAGAAATCCACGATGCTGTTGTAGGCGTATGGCGACTCGATGTAGGAATCGTCCTGACCCGACCAGGGCAGACCGATCTTCGAGCCTGCCACCTCGCCGATGATGTCGCGCGCACCTTCGATGATCTGGATGGTGGCGTCGAGGTTGCTGGAATAATCGGTCGAGGGAGTGTTCTTGAACAGACCGCCGAAGTCCTTGTAACTGAGTCCCTCGCTGCTCACATTGCCATCGTCCTGCAACTTGTTGTGGGTCTTCAGATAGTTGAGAGTCTCATTGTATCGGGTGCCACTCTTGGCTCCCTCCCACGTGGTCTGCAGCACACAAGTGGCCTGATAGAGGTCCTTGGCCACGGCGCACACATACTGATACTCCAGGTCGGTGAGCTGACTGATGTCGCGCGGATTGCCCTGACGGAAGAGCACATACTCAATACCGTGATAGCCCAGCAGGCCCGAGTTGAGGAGTCGGACCTTGTTCTCGATGTCCGACATGATGCTCTGGTCGCGCAGCACATTGGCAAGGGCGGCTTGATCTACAGGCCAGGTGTCGGTGTGGGGATCGATGGAGTATTCGTCGGCAGCACCAAAGAGGAAGGCCTCCGACTTCTCCCAATGGGCACGGGCCACGCGCCATTGCTTGCAAGCCGCATTAAGCGACTCCTGGCTGCCTGCCACCACTTCGGTCGTCACATCGTCGTCTGAAGAGCAAGAGGCCATGAAGCCACATGCTCCAATGCCCAGCATGAGGGCAAAAGAATAGTTCTTGAGATTCTTCATTTTTTATCTTTTTTGTTTGGGTATTACTTTGCTTGAGGAACCACTCCTTTTACTTGAGGAACCACCCTTGATAGGCAATGCTCAAGCTGATGCTTGGCTCGTTGTTGAACGGCTGGACATACAAGGGACTGTCGCTGCTCAGCCCTTTGTTGTTGGGCTTCTTGAAAGCGCGATAGGCGTACTCGCCCTTGATGACGATCTGCTTGATGGGGTGATAATTGAAGCCCACGGTCGTGATGTAGGGAGCACAATGGCGGTACTGGCTCTTGTACGTGCCTGCCACCATCGAGTCGTAATGGTCAAAACGGCCGAAAAGGTACAGTTTCTGCCGGTCTCTCAGTCCTTGGATCTGCGAGAAGAGGTTATAGCCTGCCTCGATGCTATAGGCCAAGGCGTTGCTGCCGATATTGGTATTGTGGAAGGGGTTGCCATCCTGATACTTATGGTGTGTGGAGTTGGCCTTGTTGTAGGTCGAGATGCGGTCGGCATCAGAGAGGTGTGCATAGACTACGCTGCCGCGCACGATCCAGTTCCATCGGTTGAGTTGGAAATCGCCCGAAATGATCGAGAGTGCGCCTTTGACATCATCATAGGTGGCGCCAGGATCCTTGATAGAGTTGCGAAACGTATGACCATAATAGCCACTTACACCCATACGAAGGCCCTTGACGGAGTAGTTGTCGACGCGTGCGGCCAGGGCGTAGGTGTTGGCTACCTTGAATTCGTAGGGGCTGGTAGCTCCTGGGTGGACGAAGTTCTCACCCGTGAAGCTCTCGGAATTCAAACCAGAAAGAAACTGCATCTCGTATCGCCAGTCCTTGACACGTCCCCAGAACGAGACGCCCAGCTGATGCCAGGTGTTGGGCAGGATAGCGGCTTCGCCCTCCGGACGATAACAGGTAAAGAAGTTCAGGGGCTCGTGATGGGCATTGGAATAGCCCACTGGCACGATAATCTCACCAGCCTTGACGTTGAACATTCCCTTCCAGAAAGCCTTGTTCAACCAAAACTGCTCGAGTGCCACCTCGCCACCTTTTTCCGTCTCGGCCTCATACTCGCCCGACTCTTCCGCTTCTACCTCCACGGCAGTCTCGTTGCCGCCGTGCTCAAACTCCACCTCGGTGCCAAACGTCCAACCGTGGCCAAAGTCATAGCCTAAGTTGAACGTGACATGGGGAAGGTCAAAGCGCCCATGGCTATTGTCGTCCTTGTAGCGTGCGGGGGCATTGTATCTGTTGAAACTCTGACTATAGAAATTTCGGGACATCACCGCCTCGCCATAACCTCCAAGGCTCAAACGGGAGAGGGCCTTCTCTACTTTGCTCATACGAACGGTGTCGGCCACCTGTCTCGTGGCTCCCGTCACAGCATCCACAGACTGTGCCATACATACGGTTGCGCTGGCTGCACACACCATGATGGACATTACTTTTCTAAACATAATTTGTGGTTTATTCTTTTTTGGGTGCAAAGGTATGGGTTAGTTGACGGGAGCACAATACACAAAAATGGTGATTTTGACACATCAACCCACAACACCCATACCCAAATCGCGTGAGTTGCTCTTCACGCATCACGAGGAGGAACCTACCGTGCTGAGCACGCGCTCTACCGTCCTTGCCCAAGGAAAATCGAGCTTGAGGAGGCAAAAGAGTTTGGCCCTGAGCTGAATAGCGAGAACACTTAACAATGATTAACTTGCAAGGCGTGCTTTCCTCGATTATTATTTGTAAATTTGCAAGTGGAATAATTTCTCTCAAGAGATTGATTTCCATATTTTTGATGGTTAAATTAGCGTTTGCTATTCGGTCATGCACATTGGAACGTAGGA
>ERZ1026852.1472-NODE-1472-length-12470-cov-13.218445_pt1 | contig 12470 bp, 15 predicted proteins | sample MGYA00380156_ERZ1026852 | MGnify/ENA primary metagenome ERZ1026852 (study PRJEB33269, sample SAMEA4719792) | human gut metagenome | biome: human-associated habitat; feature: organic feature; material: feces | place: Cameroon | collected 2013-10 ...
CTCTTTTTACAAAGTGCTCTTACATCTTAATTATTTATTTATAATCTCTTGGCTGTGCTTTTTATTGTGTCGTATCTCTCTATAGCTCCTATACTTTCTCTGAAATAATCACAAGTAGGGTAGTAGTCAAAGTAGCTAGAGTAGTTACTTATACCGTATCTGTTTTTTAAACACACAAGCTCTATCTGTCTAGGAGTAGAACTCTTAGCCTCAACTATCTTTTTACGTTTTTCAATAATATTACCCTCTTTGGCAAAAATTGTCTCTCTCAGTGCCATTAGCTGTAATCCATATACTACATCGGCTGAGTATTCAATAATGCCACTCTCTTTGAAACTTTCAAAGTCTACAGGAGTTAAGTAATTGGATCTATTTACAGAACTTATAGCAATTAAGGTAAGGCTGTAATCTGTCTGGAGTTTTTTCAAGCCTTTTACAACGCTGTCTATTTTCTGCTTGTCGCTCATATTTCCATCTACTGAGATTATCTGCAAGTAGTCTATTATTACAACTGGCTTTACTCCATAAGCCTTTATATAATCCTCTGTAGTTTCTCTAATAAAATTCATATCAGCATTAAATGGACTCTGTACAATAGAGATCTTATCAGCAAAGCCAGCATACTCTTGGCAAGCCTCTCTTACCTTTTCCGCCTCGCCTTGTTTTAAGTGTCCTGATCTGATAGCTATAGAGCACACTGGATCTTTAGTACCATATTTTCTCGCTATTATCCTACTGAGGCTCTTGGTTACCATTTCTAATCTACTCTGTTCTAAGCTAAAGTAAAGTATATTCTCTCCAGCCTCTGCTAGCTGATCTGCTATCTGATGTACAAATGTTGTCTTACCCAGTGAACTTATAGCACCTAAAACATAAAAACCATTGTACAAACCTCCACTCTGGCTATCTAAGTATTTAAATCCTGTGGTTCTATCGTTATTGGATCTAAAAGCATTTAAATCTGCTGCAAATCCATGTAATAGGTAATTGCTTACCTTGCTTGCCTTTAATATGTCTGAGCTTATTACAGTCTCTCTAGCCTCATCTGTGAGCCTTTGTACATCTGATCTAAGCTGAGTAGGGTTACTTTGTAAATACTCGTTACAGTCCTTTTTAAATCCATCAGGGTAACTATCCAAGCTATACTTTGCCACTATACAAGGAATTTTTAAATTCTCAAGATCTTTAGCCAGTGCCTGAGTTGCCTCTTGCCCTTTTTCGTCATTATCAAAACTAATAACAAGAGTAGACATAGGTTTTTTATCTTTTACTTGCTCTAAGAGTTTAGAATATCCTGTTGTTCCTCCTACAGCTATTGCCTTGCCTCCAGCTTGTTCTATGCTTATTGCGTCAAGCTGACTCTCACAAATAAAACAAGGACTTTCTGTATATAGGCTGTTAAGATTAAAAATAGGCTCAGCTCCAGCCTCCTCAGCTCTTGGCTTAAAAAATTTTTTTTCTGTTATGCTCCTAGTGATATAATAGTTAGTGTTTGAGCCATAAGGTATTACTAGTGCCTCATGCTCTACATCATATCCCAGACTAAACTTATCTATAGTTTCATCTGAAAAACCTCGCTTATGCAAGTAAGGTAAAGCTCCAGATACAGCTTGTTTACAATTCCTGATATAGTTGCTGTAATCTGTTTTAGGTGTTTCTACTGGTTCAGCTGGGATTTTTTTTAATGTCTCCACAGGTTGTCCACCGTACAGGTCGCTCAGCCTGTTTTTAATTTCTACAAAGTCTGTCTTTTCGTCTAAATCCCAGATTTTGGCAGCCAGTGTAAAAATATCTCCAGTCTTATTACAGCTAAAGCATTTAAATATATTGCCTTTAATGCTAAATGCACCATCTGAGTATCTACCTCCATGAGATCCAGATCCACAGTAAGGACACTGGTACATTTTTTTATTTCGTCTATCTTTTTCTAAATAGCTGTTAGCAAAATCAAGTAAGTGAGTTTTTAGTTCTTCTATCTGTTGTGTATCATCTAACATAAATCAACCTCCATTTTTTATTATTATTTGCATAAAAGGGGCTGGACTGTCAAAGTCCCAGCCACTTCACTATAAAGCTTATAAAGCTTATACAAATTTTCTAAAAGTCTTAAAAGTGCCTATTTTACTGGGTTTTTTGGCATTTTTTAGAACTTTCAAAATCATAGGTTTTTACGGGGTAAAATCATAGGTTTTTACGGGGTAAAATCATAGGTTTTTACGGGGTACCACTTACCCCCCAATAAGTAGACACTTTACCCCCAAATAAGTAGACACTTTACTTAGTATTAAACTAAGAAAATGTATGCTGTGAGCATACAAAGTAAATACTGACTAACTACCCCCCAATAAGTAGTAACTTTACCCCCCAATAAGTAGTAACTTTACTTAGTAAATGATCTCAAATCCTGTAACAGGTCTCTTACCTAGTATCTTGTATCCTTTTATAAAAGCTATGTCTGGATTGCTCCAGTAATCTAGGATAGTCTTGATCTGATCAATTGTATTTTTTCTCTTATTAGCGTCTGTACTAGTGAGCTTGCTCTTAGATAAATCTATAATACCAAGCTCAGTCAAAAGACTGTCTAGTGATATTCTGTTACCCACACCGCTCTTTATCTGACTTATTCTCCTGAGTAAGTAGCCTTGTAGTACTGTGGCATTTTCATTTTTATTTATTGGTGTATCTTTTACCTCTAGTGGCACTCTTGCTATCTGGTTTTTTATCTCTGCATAGTTCAAGAGTCCTAAGTCATAAATAAATACACCCTTGACCTTGTTACCATTTACAGTTGCCCAGCCTCGTCTACCTATAATTACTGGGTTATCATATCCATACTCAGTTGCCCAACCAAAAGCTCTTGCCTCCTCTGTAGCGTCTATGGTGATCTGAGTATACATAAGCTTAGTAAGTGAGTTATCTATTCTCTTAGCCTGTTTAGCTGTGGCTCTAGTCTCATCACTCTTACCGTTCATTACTCTATTGATCTGATCTATAGTAACAAATGTGTTACCAGCCTTGAAAAGCGTATGTACAGCGTCTAATACTTCTCTATCATAAAGAGTTAGCCACTTTACACCTTGTACCTTAGCACGATCTAATCCATCATAATTTACAGTAACATAAGTATTAACCTGTATAGAGCTCCCTTTTTTCTCCATAGCCAAAGCATATTGTATTTTATTAGAAAAGATACCGCTAAAGCCTTTATTACTTATCTTATCTTGAGTGAGTATATGCTCTTTAGGTCTTACAGCTGGTAAATGTAAAGTTGTATCTGTCTCTATTATTCCTAAGTCCTTTTGTATCTGAGATATAGCTATGCTGTAATACTTGTCAAAGTTCTCAGTAAAAGCATTTAGATCTGGTGGGGCTGGTTCTCCAGTTTCCTCCTCTTTGTGCTCCAGATCAGCAATATATTGACCTATAATGTTACTTAGCAATGCTGTTTTAGTGCTGTTTCTAAACTCCTGTACTGGCACCCAATTTAAGTTATCTCTCTCTATATGATCTCTAGTGTACTCAATAACACTATCCCAGCTATCTTTTACCATCAGCCTTTGCCTCCTCTTTTTCTTTAAATGCTGTAAAGAATTGAGTTAGGCTGTCCTCTGGAATTACCCACTTGTTACCAAGCTTAGAGCCTTTTATCTTGCCTGAGTTTAAATAATTTCTTACTGTATTCCTTGTAAGTCCTAAAATCTGTACTACCTCGGTTACATCGTATGCTCTTGCTCCATTAAGTTCTATCAACTTTACCGCCTCCCTCTAATTCTTCTCTCACATCTCGCTTATCAGCCAGCCACTCAGCTAGCATAGTGTTTACTACCTCTTTTAGTGGTTGATCCTCTAAAAAAGCATAACCTTTAAGCTTTTGTAACAAGTCTTTTCTTACAATAAATGTAGCTCGTGTATATTCATTGTATAAACCGTCCTCGCTGCTTTTTTCTTTAATATCTGTGTGTATTCTGGGTCTGCCAGTAGTCTTAAAATTAGTTTCCTTTGCACTATCCATCAATTTATCAATAGCACTCTCTGTAAAATTCTTTTCAGCCATTTTATAAAGCCCTCCTGTGTAAAAATTCATCTATTAAGCTAGTATAATCCTGAGCACCGTTGCTCTTTTTATCATAAGTAAATATATCAGTGCCAGACTGAGTAGCCTCAGCAAGTGAAATATTATCTCTAATCTTTGTATCATAGAGTTTATCAGTAAACCTATCACTAAGCTTATCAATAATATAGCTGTTTAGCTTTTTTCTGCTACTGTATCGAGTAATTACTATACCTGTGATCTCTATATTAGGGTTTATACGCTTGTCTACTGTCTTTACTGTTTGTAATAAGCTTGCCATACCAGCTAAAGCAAGTGGCTCAGCTTGTAAAGGTATGATTACCTCATCTGCAAAAGCTAAAGCATTTAGAGTAAGCACTCCTAAACTTGGGCTTGTATCAATAAATATAAAATCATAGTCACTAGCTATAGGATCTAAAGCCTCTGAAAGTAATTGCTCTCTGCCAGTTACACCAGCAAGCTCCAACTCTGCTACAGAAAGCCTTATATCTGCTGGAATTATCTTATAATTACCTGTTTTAGGACTCTGTAACGTGTCCTGAGCCTTGCATTCACCTTTTAATAGCTCATAAGTTGTATATTTTAGTTCTAGTGGATTAATACCAGCACTCAGGGTAAGACTGCCTTGAGGATCTAAATCTATTAATAGTACATTGTATCCTCTCTGAGCTAGTCCAGCACCCATATTAAGAGCTGTAGTAGTCTTGCCAGTTCCTCCCTTTTGGTTTGTTACAGTTATTTTATAGTTCATTGTTTTGCCTCCCCATAATTCTTTATTAGCCAGTTGTAAGGAACTACTGGTATGTCCTCGCCTCTCATTTCTATAGGCATTTCCGTACCATGTACTAATTCTGGATAGTACACACTATCATCATCTAAAATAGCTGTGTAGCTTGTTCCTTCTTCGTCTGCGTTGAAGTATGCCTTTTTTACATCTTCGGTTACTAGAACCCATACGAGCTCGCCATCACCGTTTTTGTAGTCTTCTTGGCTCGCTGGTAGAAATACGTGTATATATTCCATGTTGCCAACTTTTCCCTCATGCTTTTCCCATAATAAATGTTCTCTTTCTTTGTCTGAAATTGTCTCGTCCCATTTAGGGCAGTCATTTACAAGGGGACACTCTTCATAACTTGGCTTTTTTTTGCAATTCTTGCAGTCGCATTCTTTCATTTTCTCATTCTCCTTTTAGTATTCATTGTTGTATTTTTCCGCTTGATTTGCGGTGACAGTATCAAACTTGTATCTCACATGATTGGTTATTCTGTCTTTCATGTCATCACTAAGCTCTTCAAAGTCATTCAGTGCCATTTTCACATATCCAAAACAGATATTGTTAAATGCACCACTATTAAATAAGTTGCAAATATCTTCTTTTGTGCACGCTGCTAAAAAATCAAGCACTTTAATATTGCTATCTAAGTCTAGTTTTGGATCTCTTTTTTTTAATTCTCTGTAAGAGTCTGCTGTCATTTTATAGCCATTCATAGCATTACCTCCTGATATAGTTACTAGGTTACTAGCTGATATTATTATATAGTTTCATGTTTACTAAGTCAATACTAATATATAAAAACTTGCTGATTGTGTTGTTTTTGAAAATAAAAAAAGAGTAAGCTGTTACGCTCACCCTTTACACTTATTTTTAGTTGGTTTCTGCTAGTTTCTCTGGATCATAAGGCAATATAGTTAAGTTTTTAGCCTTAGCCTCATATCTGGCATATAAAAATAGATCTCTCTTATATCCCTCATATGAGTCTATTCTTGTTACCTGATATAAATAGCCATTGTATTCAATATGTAAATCTTTAGCTATAGGAGTTTGTAAGATCTCCAGCCAGTTTACAGCAAAAAAACACTCCTCTTTACTCTGTGTGCTGTTGTTCAAGTAAGTAAGCTCAGCACTAAGCTGTTTAAAATAAGCCCATAAGCTAGCCTGTGGATGTATTGGCATATAAGCCTTTACGTCGAAACCGTCCTCGTCTGTGGTCTCTACATACTTATATATCTTAATTTTTTTATCTTTCAGTTTTTTATTAGCCATAAATAGTCCTCCTATAAAGCATTTAAAAATTCTGTGTAATGCTCTGACAACCCAACATAGCAATCCAAAAGGGCAGCAGTGCCATCTATACGTTGTTTAGGACTCTGATTTTTAACAGGTACTATATTACCGTTGCGGTCTGTCTGTACACCTGTATTAGTCAAGCACCATTTCAGCACAGGATTATTATTATAATTTACTCGCTTAGCTTGTAGATCTGCTCCCAGTGTCTGCATTGGTAGGCTCAAGGTCTTAGCTCCTTGAATACATCTAACCATATTAAATCCATAGCTCTCCATATCGTCTACAAAATATCGAGCACTATAGCTATCGTAATAAATCCAAGCTGGAGTTATTTGCTTTTCATTCACGCACTCTAAAAACCATTGAGTTACATCACTGTAATTTATGGTATTACCATCACATAGCCTAACAAGCCCAGCCTCCAGCCACTTATCATATGGTATTTTCTCCTCATGTACTCGCTTATAAAAGTTATCTCTAGGTAGCCAGTACATCTGGCTTATACATCTCTCTTTAGTTTCTGGATCTATCATAAGCAATGAGGCACAAGTAAGATCTGTCGTGATTGACAAGTCTACACCTCCGATCGCATAAGCACCCCTAAACTTTTCTATATCAAATGTCTTAGGGTTGTCTATATCCTCAAAGCTGAGCCATGCACTTGTCAAAGTTTGTCGAATATTGAAATCTTTACAAAGTATGCCTGATAAATCTTTAGGACTCTGCTTAGCTCGCTCTACCTTGTCTATGAGATCTGATACCTTTTTTACAGTTCCTAGAGCTGGATTAGCCTTAATCCACTTAGTAGGATCTTGCCACTCCTCTTTACTGTCTAGCTCATACAATACAGGTAAAAAAGTCTCGTCTGTTATAACTCCATCTACTACCTTTGTGGCATAGTCGTACATATCATCGTATATGTTGGCTCTCACAGTTCCAGCCGTGGTTATCATGACTAATAGCGGTTGCCGTCTTGCACTCTGTGATTGTTTCATAACCTCATAGAGTCCCCTATCTTTTACAGCGTGTAACTCATCAATAATAACTAGATGGCTGTTGAGTCCATCTAAGGTATCTGAGTTCTTACCAAGCGGCATAAACTTACTCATAGTGAGAGCACTGTATAGATCGCTCTTGCGTTTCTTTATAAATCGTCTGAGCTCTGGGCTCTGGCTTACCATGTTACATACCTCGTCAAATATCAATTTTGCTTGATCTTTCTTAGTTGCAACGCTGTAAACCTCAGCTCCAGCCTCTTTATCACCTATAAGCATATAAAGAGCTATACCAGCTAACAAAGTACTTTTTCCGTTTTTTCTTGCCATTAAGAGCAAACTCTCTTTATATTTTCTGAGTTTAGTATCTCTATGCACAAAGCCAAAGAGAGCCTGTATATACGCTTTTTCGAATAGATCCAGTTTTAAGGGTTTGCCAGCCCACTCACCTTTACTATGCTTGCAAAAACGCTCTATAAACTGTATAGGTCGCTCACCTCTAGCCTCATCAAATATATACTCGCTAGGGTTCTGTATATCGTTTGCCAGCTTGCTATATACTTTAGCTACTCGCTTGTTTGTAACTATTTTCTTATCTGAGATCTCTTTGTGATATTCTGTTACATAATCCATAAACCTTAAAACTCCTGAGCTAAAAATTTTAATAGTTCGCTCTCATCTGGTTTATTATCCTTTGGTAACAGGTCTACAAGCTGCTTATAGAGCAAACTGTACCTCTGTACTAGAGTACTGTAGCTCTTGAGTGCTGGTGATTCTCGCCACATTCCTTGTTTTCCGTTCTGAAACCATTCAATGGCTCCTTGTGTGTTTATATGTTCTCTGAGCTCAGCCAGTGTACCAGCCATGAAAGCCAGTTCCTGTACAAGATTTTTTGCTACTGGCTGTTTATCTGTGGCTACATCACCAGATAGCTTATTAAGTTTTCTGATCTCAGCCTTAATAATCTTATCTTTATCTATTGCCATAGTATCAGCTCCCTTTTATGTTTACCCCTCCCCTATATCTGCCTAAGAGAGGTTTTCTAATCTTGGGCATTTGATTACTTTTCGCTCGTTGCTCTTTGTAACTTGGGGGATATTAATTGTCATAGCTGCACACTATAAATACTCAAGCTCAGCCAGTTTACCGGTTTTAGGGGACAGATAATATCTGGCTTTACTTTATAGCGTCCGTGCCCTGTACAGGTTGCCTTTTAATACTTGTACTTTGTATTCGTTGGCTTGTATATACTTGCCTATGAACTCATCGAGCGGCGAAACGTAAAAACCGCAAGACTATGCACCAGTCACGCACAGCCTTATTAAGATAGGTTTGTATATAACACTTCTGCAAGTACCTATAGTGCACAGCTATAACAATTACTTGCTATAGTTTTACTAAGTTACCTGAGCTATCAAAGGCTAATCCCTCAGCTGTTACCTGAGTATTAATAAAGTGCTCGTGCTGGTGACACGTTGCACACAATGCCTCTAAGTTATCCCAGTTAAGTGTTATGTTAGGATCGTTTATGTTATTAGGCGTTATGTAAGTTTTGTGATGTACTATTACCGCTGGTTTACCACACCTCTCACAAATATAATTTTTACTAAGCATATAGGCTTTCTGTGTGTCTCTCCATGCCTTGCTAATGTAAAAACTTCTGGCATATTCTTTAATAACACTCACCACCTTTAAAATAAATAAGCTCTGAGCCCTGATCTGAGAACCCAGAGCATACTTTTATTAGTTTGTTGTATTGAGAGTAGTAAGAGTTTTTAACAGGCTATCAATAGTTCTTTTAAGCTTATCAGCGTCTACCTGTGTAGGATCGTACCACAGACTAAGTAAGAACTTAGTAGTTGTCTGAGCTAGTTGGCTGTTAGCCTGTGCCTCTTCATTAAGCCCAGTAGTAAGAGTAATATACTCTACAGCTCCAGCAAGTAGATCCGTAATAATTTGGTCGTTATCCTCGCCATCAATTCTCAGCCACTCCCTAGCCTCTGCTACTGTCATACTCTACCGCCTCTCTTATGCTGTTGCCTTAGTAATCTTTACAAATGCCTCACTCACAAGTGGTTTACAGTCTGCAATAGCAAGACCTCGCACATCAACACGACCGCTCTTAAAGCTTGATTGTGTGCTGCTTTCTACCGCTACACCAGCTGGCATATTGTAACCAAAGTAGTTAAAGTTACCATAATAAATATCATTGTCAGCGATATTATCATCAATAACAATTTCTTTAGAGAGAATTTTACCCACAGTATCACCCTGAGTATCTGCAACAAATAACGGTCTTTTATTAGCGTCTGTAAGTCCATATACAGAGTTGTAAAGAGTTGTTGTATTCATGGCAAAGATAGCACCATTAGAGTAACCTCTCTTTAACTTAGCCATTGCACTTACAATATCTTTATAAGAAAGCTCACCAGCCTTAGCTACTGTTACTGTGTTGCTTGTATCCCATGTAATACCTTTTTCAAGTCCTGTACCTTGTCCAGATCCAGTACCATGTACGATAGCATATTCAAGAGTACCAAGCACACACTTAGTAAGCTCATCTACAAGGTAGCTTTCTAGTCCATCAATTCCCATGGCTTTTACTTTTGCACTGATAGAGAATACTTTAATGATTTCATTACCATCAAAAGTAATTTCCACAAAATTAGCCTTTTCAGCGTCTACATCGTTACCCTCAGTGTTCCATACAGCATTGGCACTAGGAGTAGCAACTACAATAGATACTTTGCTAGGCATATTAAACGCTCTACACTTAGCAAGTAATCCGCCCTCAGTTCTTGCCTTGCTAATAATCTCGTTAAGTGTCTGAGTTGGAATTACTACAGGACTGTTACCACTAGTAGTATATGTATCTGTTCTGGTTTCGATTTCTCTCGCCTTGTCAAATGCTACCTTTTCAGCTCCAGTAAGTTCTTTACCCATTAAATTTTTAAAAAAGGCTGATCTGTACTCAGGACTAGCATATACATCGCCTGTAACCTTATTAGTTACAGAGCCAGTAAAAGTAGCACCTGTTACAGGGTTGAAAGATCTTGCCTCTGGGTCTGCCTGTTTTTCCTTTTCCTGAGCGTTTGCCTTAGCCTCTGCAAGTCCTGTAAGTTCGATATTCAAAGACTTAATATCTACATCTGGATCAGTTTCAATCATGCCCTTTACTTCTTGGGCTCTTGTTTCGATTTCTTTAAGGCTCTTACCGTTCCAGTAATTAAAAGCCTCCTGTACTGTTTTAAAATTCATAATTTATACCTCTTTTCTTAGTATCGTGTTACATAGAATTTTTAAATTCTGTATGGATCTGTAGTGTTCTTTACTTGCCTGTAAAGCACTTCTAGCCTCTACACTAGTACTTGGATATGCTGGGTAAGGTGTTACAGAGATTTCATATAGCTTATCAATCTTGCTAATAGTTCTGGTATTAGTCTTAGGATCGTAACTACTACCATCATTTGGTACAGTAAATCCAAAGCTACAACCTGTAATATCTTGCCTTTTTATACTTTCGTAAACACTCCTAGCCTCGCTAGTGTCTGGTAAAGTGGCTCTAAACTGTAAACCGTGCTCAGTTACAGTAAATGCCATTGTTTTAGGTGTTCTGGCTAAAGGTACTCTGCTTAAATCGTGATTGTACAAAAGCCGACTGTCTGTCATGTCGCACCCATCTAGTGCTCCACGTTTAATCACTTCTGTGTAGCTCCCGCTACGGTCTGTGATCGTTGTTGGAGTATCAAATACAATAGCCATACCCTCTATAATAAGGCTCTCTGTACCATCTGCCGCTGGTGCAAGTGCTCTTATCTCCGCTGTTCTAATTTCTTTCATTAGCTCGCCCTCTTTTTATTTACTTTATTATTAGTAAATACAGTTACTTTATTATTGGCTGTACAGTCGCAACGCTCGCCAGCGTCTAGGTTTGCCCCACAGTATGGGCAAGTATAATAAAATCCCCCTTTTCGCTGGTGATATTTCCTGTAGTAACTGTAATTACTCTGTTGCTGTCTTGCTCTCATCTGGATTAGTTTTCTCCCCAAGCTGGTACTTATCAGCTTTATTAGCATTTACTACATTAAGTGTTTGTAGTCTCTTGTCTCCATCTTCTACAGGTGGCAAGTTCAAAATCTCTAAAGCCTGATTGATAGTAAGCACTCCATAAGGTAAAAGTTCCTTGATAAGATTAACCTTAGTGCTGTTATTGCTGTAGATCATTCTTCCACTATCGAAAGTAATCACATTACCGAAAGCAAGCTCTCTCTCTGTGAAGATCTTGCGAGTAAATTCAAGACTTAACTGTAAGCAGATGGGCTCTAGTACGCTTTCGTAAAAGCTGTTATACTCGTCCTCATTGTACGAACTATTTACAATGGCCTCAGTTACACCCAGATAGTTATATATCTTAGTTTGTACTGTTTTAAGTTGTTCAGCCTCTATAGACGCTGGAGAACTTGTAATAGGTGTGTACTCTGTCTTTGGATCTGTGACAACTACACCGCCTGAGTTATTCATGCTCAAATAGTCATTTACAAATTTCTCTTTTTCAGCCTCCAGCTTTTCTGGTGCTAAAATCTGGGTATATTTCAAAATACCTCTTATATTTGCACTACTTTTAATACCATTTATAATCCCCTCGTTTTGGGTGTGAGCTAGTTCCAGTGCTGGCTGTAATGCCTCGTTAGTATCTCCTAGTAGTTCATCGCTGTTAAAATCTCGTCTAAGGTGTATGAGATCTCTGTACGGTAAAATTACTGTATTACCATTCTTAAATCTAAATTGCACATAAAGAGCACCTGTGTTATCAGTCATAAACTCAGCCTGTGTACAAGTAATAGGGTAAATACTGAGTAAATTACCGTTGCTATCCCTGTTAAGATAAGCAAAAGCATTATTGAATAAAAAATAGTGGGTACAGAGCTTGTACAAAAAGTCATAAGAGTTCATGTACTCATTAGGTGCTACTTGTAAAAGCCTGTTAAGTTTTTGATCTGTAGTATCTTTTTTTGTACCGTTGTACTTTACAAAGTGAGCACCGTGCAGCTTACCACAGTTTCGAGCGATGGCATCCACCGCACTACGATATACATCATTGGCATAAGCGTTACCGCTCCAGCTTGTAAAAATAGCTGTATTACCAGTAACCACCTCAGCCCTTGTAAGCTGTCTCTGTGGCTTATTACTAAATAATTTCGTAAAAAAGCTCAAGCTACATACCTCCTTTTATAGCATTGTACCACTTTTATGTTTACTAGTCAATCTGTACACTGATAATTTTACAGATAATACATAGAATAATTTTAGCATATAATAATATGATAATATAAAA
>ERZ1026852.1478-NODE-1478-length-12446-cov-53.340408_pt1 | contig 12446 bp, 8 predicted proteins | sample MGYA00380156_ERZ1026852 | MGnify/ENA primary metagenome ERZ1026852 (study PRJEB33269, sample SAMEA4719792) | human gut metagenome | biome: human-associated habitat; feature: organic feature; material: feces | place: Cameroon | collected 2013-10 ...
CGGGCGTAGATGGCGGTTTGAAATCGCTCTTCGGATTGGAGTAATTCTTTTACTGAAAGTTGATAAAATAATAATGGGAATTTGCGAACGGTGTTACCCGATGCAAATTCCCATTTTTTGTACTTGATTTTTCTTACTCTCTTACTTGAGGTACTTGGTTTCTTAACTCTCTTACTTGAGGTCTTGATTTCTAACTCTCTGTTTATAAACTTGAAATTATAACTCTTTCTGTTTCTTATCTTCTGTATCTTATCTTCTGTGTCCGAAGCTTCCACCGCCATTGCTCTTGCTAGGTGTAGAAGATCGAGGGGTGAAACCGCCACCTGTTGAACGGTTGCCAGAACCGCTGCTGAATGAACGGCTCATGCTGCCGCTTCGGTTGCCACCGAAAATATTGCTTCTTCCGCTTCCGAAACTGCTGTTGTTCTGATGCATGCTGTTTCCGAAACCACGGTTGTTGCTGGTGCTGCTGTTGCTGCTTCCGAAACCGCGGTTAGGGCGGCTGTTGTTGTTGCCGAAGCCCCGGTTGTTATTGGTGCTGTTATTGTTGCTGCTTCCGAAACCACGGTTAGGGCGACTGTTGCCATTGCCGAAACCGCCATTGTTCTGTGGTCGGTCGTTGTTGTTGCCGAAACCTCCGTTATTGTTTCCGAAACCTGCGTTGTTGTTAGGTCGGCTTGCATTACCGAAGCCATGGTTTGGGTTCATCTGAGGTCTGTTCTCCCGGTTCATATTGCCGAAAGATTTTCCTCTGCCGTAATCACCGCGGTTGAATCCGTCTCTCATACCTACTCTCGGATTTCCTCCCGGGCGAGGTCCGCCGAAACTTCTTCCAGAATACCAGCTTCGGTTTCCGTTTACTCTCCAGCTATGACCTCCACGGTAAGAAACGTAGAAGTGAGGGCGACCAAAGTAGAAGTAGTCGCGGCGAGGATAGCGGGCGTAGATGCCGAAGTGCCAGTAACCTGCGTTCCAGTAGAGCGGACGGTAGAAGTAGGTGGCATTGATATATGTTCTATACTGCCAGTCGAGCAGGATATAGCTCAAATCCATATTGCGCTGGCGCCAGTAAGCACCATATAGGTCATCGTATGTATCTACACTCATCAGGTAGTCGAGGTTCACCTCGTAAGCTGCCTCATACTGATCTTCCGTAAGATTGAGCTCGTAAGCCATCTTATCAGTCAGGAAGAGAGCCTGCTGTCTAGCCTGCTCATAACTCATTGCAGAAGCGGTAGTGAATGTCATCGTGAACATGGCTACCAGAGCTATTATCATTCGTTTCATAATCGTATACTTTTTAATTGTTATACTTCATGTTTCTTTTTCTGGTGCAAAGATACGATGTTTTTTGTTCCCTCGGGCGGGATTTCCCCTAAAGGGGTGGGGGAAAATCCCTACTTCTTTATTTTGTGCCTGTGCAGTTCTATATATAATAAGGTATAGAACCGGAGTGGAGCGTAAAGGTTTGCGTGAAGATTTTCGCTGTTTTTGGAACAATCAAACGAAATATTTACTACCTTTGCACTCAGAAAAAAACAATCTGATGAATAGATTGGAATTTAAAGCGAAAAGTAAAACAATAAATATAAAATAAACAAATCATGAAAGAGCTAAAAGCATTAAACAAGCGCACTGCTCCTAAGAGCGTCGCTCCAGAGAAAATCATTCAGTTTGGTGAAGGTAACTTCCTCCGTGCATTCGTAGATTGGATTGTATGGAATATGAATAAGAAGACCGACTTCAACGGTTCTGTCGTTGTAGTTCAGCCCTTGGCTGGCGGTATGGTTGACTGGTTGAACGGTCAGGACTGCCTCTATCACGTAAACCTTCAGGGTAAGGAGAACGGCCAGGCTATCAATACATTGGAGCGTATCGACGTTATCAGCCGTGCGTTGAACCCATATTCTCAGAACCAGGCATTCATGGCTTTGGCTGAGCAGCCAGAGATGCGTTTCATCATCTCTAACACAACAGAGGCTGGTATTGCATTCGATGACTCTTGCAAGTTTACAGATGCTCCTGCAGCTTCTTATCCAGGCAAGTTGGTTCAGCTTTTGTTCCACCGCTACAAGTTCTTCGAGGGCGACCCAACCAAGGGTATGATCCTGATGCCATGTGAGCTGATCTTCCTCAACGGTCACCACCTCAAGGAGTGCATCTATCAGTATATCGAGCTCTGGAAGGGCGATATGGGTGCTGATTACGAGGGCTTCAAGGAGTGGTTCACCAACCACTGCTACGTTTGCGCTACATTGGTAGACCGCATCGTTCCTGGTTTCCCACGCGATACCATCAGGGAGATTCAGCAGAAGGTTTGCTACAAGGACAACCTCGTAGTTAAGGCAGAAAGCTTCCACCTCTGGGTTATCGAGAAGGCAGAAAATATGACAGTAGAGCAGATGCAGGAGGAGTTCCCAGCTCACAAGGCAGGTCTCCACGTGCTTATCACAGATAATGAGAAGCCATACCACGAGCGTAAGGTTACTCTCCTCAATGGCCCTCACACCGTATTGAGCCCTGTTACATACCTCAGCGGTGTGAACATCGTTCGCGATGCTTGCGAGCACCCAGTATTGGGCAAGTACATCCACAAGGTACAGTTCGAGGAGTTGATGCAGACTCTGAACCTCCCTATGGATGAGCTCCAGAAGTTCGCTTCTGACGTATTGGAGCGTTTCGAGAATCCATTCGTAGATCATCAGGTAACAAGCATCATGCTCAACTCATTCCCTAAGTTTGAGACCCGTGACCTCCCAGGTGTTAAGATTTACCTGGAGCGTAAAGGCGAGTTGCCACAGGGCTTGGTATTCGGTCTTGCAGCTATCATCACTTACTATAAGGGTGGTGTTCGCGAGGATGGTGCTCCTATCCAGCCAAACGATGACCAGAAGATTATGGACAAGCTCACCGAGCTTTGGGCTACCGGCGATACTCAGAAGGTAGCTGAGGGCGTATTGGGCTTCGACTATATCTGGCACGAGGATCTCAACAAGACAGTTCCTGGCTTGACTGAGTTGGTTAAGAAGGATCTTGACCTTATTCAGGAGAAGGGCATGTTGGAAGCTGTTAAGACTATCCTCTAATTAAGATGTTCGTTCATAAATCAAATAACGATTTATATTTGATAAAAGTTATAAGGTTTTGTGTTAGTTGTTAGCATTCATTTTCATGCTAATTAATAAAGGCGGGGAGCTTGTGAAAGCGCCTCGCCTTTTTGCTTATTGTCAGCTTTGTGATGTTTCAGAATCCTTAATGACCTTAATGACCTTGGCCTTAATGACCGGATGGTTGATGATGAGCGGCACTCTTTCTACCACTACCATGGAAGTGTCGAGGCCCAATGCCTTAGGCTCGTCAATACCTATCTTGCTGATAAGAGCGTAGATACTCATCAGCAGGTTCTGTTGGCGATTATCTGAACTCTCCGGGTAATATACGCGGTGAATGATGATGAATCGGAAATCGCCCGGAATTCCGTATTTGCGCAGCGAAGGATAGGTGCTTTGCAAATCTACCTTTCCGTCTGCTACCAGATCTTCCACTACTTGTCGCAGATAGAGACTCACCCTAGGCTCTATGCGGAAACCAATGTGCATGGTTACGCTGTAGAGGGTGTCGGGAATCAGGGTCTCGCAGTTGTACTCCAGCGTGTCAGGAGTGTCAACAAACTCCATGTTGATAAGCCAGTAATGGTCAGCACGTTTCGGCTGCTTGTTGATGATGGAGTAGAGCAACTTGTCATCTACGGCACCTTCCTTGTTGGCGTGGTTCACATAAACCAGGTTGGAAGCGTACTTAGGGATGCTCTCGTCGGCCTTGATGTCGGAGATAATCTGATAATAATCATCCAGCGGTTTGGTGCTGATATAATGGCGTCGTATCTTCATGGCTTTCACCCACACGTACATCATCAGGAACAGGATTCCGCCAATGAGCATCGTACACCATCCACCTGCAAGAAACTTTGACAGATTGGCAGTCAGGAAGATGGCTTCGATGATGCAGTATGCGCCCATAAACAGCATCGTGAAAATCCGTGCCACTCCCTTGCTGTGCAGGTAGAAACCGAGCAGCAGGGTAGTCATCAGCATGGTGATGGTGATGGCGAGTCCGTAGGCTGCCTCCATGTGCGAGGAGTCGCGGAAGAGCAGGATGATGAGAACCACGCCGATGTACATGGCGAGGTTGATCATCGGGATATAGAGCTGCCCCTTAACATGGGTAGGATGCTTGATTCGCATGCGCGGCCAGAAGTGCAGGTTCATGGCTTCGCTCAATATGGAGAAGGTTCCGCTGATGAGTGCCTGGCTCGCAACGATTGCCGCACCCGTGGCCATGATGATGGCGAAGAACAGCATGCTCTGCGGCATGATGGCAAAGAACGGATTCGCTGCCAGTGCCGTATCTGCATGATTCAGCACCCATGCTCCCTGTCCCAGATAGTTGAGAATGAGCATGGTCTTTACGAAGCCCCAGCTGATGGCGATGTTCTTTCTGCCGCAATGTCCCAGGTCGGAATAGAGAGCCTCAGCACCGGTAGTACAGAGAAATACGGCACCCAGAATCAGAAACCATTCAGGCGATTTTGCCAGCAGCATGGCAGCATAATAGGGGTTGAAAGCCTTCAGTATCAATGGGTAAGACGTGATGCTGAAAGTTCCCACCACGCCCAGCAGCAGGAACCATAGCAGCATAAATACGCCAAATGATTTGCCAATACTCTCTGTGCCAAACCGCTGCACGAAGAAGATGATGGTGATGATGCCCAGGGTGATGGGGATGACTGGCAGGTTAGGACTGATGCTTTCGAGTCCTTCGATGGCTGTGGTCACGGTGATGGCAGGGGTGATGATTCCGTCTGCCAGCAGGGTGCTTGCGCCAATGATGGCCAGTAGGTAAATCCACTTGTACTTGAGTCGGCGCAGCAAGGCATAGAGGGCGAGGATGCCTCCCTCGCCATTGTTGTCGGCACGCAGCGCCACGCATACATATTTGATGGTGGTCTGGAGGGTGAGTGTCCAGATGATGCATGACAGTGCGCCCAGGATGGTGCTCTCGCTGATGCTTTCGCCCGTATGCAGGATGGCCTTCATCACATAGAGAGGTGATGTTCCGATGTCTCCGAATACAATGCCTAATGTAACGAGCAATCCCAGAAAGCTTACTCTGTGATGATTGCAGGCTACTGAACTTTCTGCTTTTTCTTTCATTTTTCTTCTCTTATTTAAATTAAATATTATCCTTTTTGGGACATGAAAATGTCCTTTGTGATTATAAATTTGCGTGCAAAGGTATAAACATAAGAGGCAAGACAGAATTTGTTTAACAAGATTTATCGGATTTAACCTTTATTTTTGGGGCGATATGAAGAGCCGAATAGAGGTGAATGCCGATAAGACTACTCCCGGGAAACTTCTGAACTTGCGAAACTTGAATCAACTTAAAAAAATAAATACAATACAATCCTTTCCGAAAATCGGCTAGATGTGGAAAGGATTGCAAACTGCACAAATCTCTCAAATATGCGCAACGACTGAAGAAAAAAAGGATTGCATATTATCTTAACAGAGCCCACTTATTAAAGCGGGTTCTGTTTATTACTATAGTTACGTTTACTGTATCTTAAGCCTGAATCATTTTTTTTATTTCATCCATACTTAAGTTAAGAGTACTTGCCACAATATCAGCTGATACTCCAGCCTGTAGAAGTTTTTTGGCTGATTGCAATTTTTCCTCATTAGCTCTTTTTAATTGCTCCTCAGCTTCCTTTCTCTGCTCCTCAGCTTCTTTTAACTGACTAGATGTTGCCTCCAGCTGACTAGATGTTGCCTCCAGCTGACTAGATGTTGCTTCCAGCTGACTAGATGTTGCCTCCAACTGACTAGATGTTGCCTTAAGTTTCTCCTCAGTATCATCATTAGCCTTCGTCAAACGCTCCAACCTGCCGGCAAGCGTCTTCTCTACGCTCACCATATCCCAGAATTCATCATAACCCAGAAGTTCCTCCTCGGTATAGGCTGATTCTTCAATCTCTGATACGGCTTTGGCTATCTCCGGATTAGCCAGCAGTTCTGCCGGAACTTCCTTCGTTTTCTCATCAATTTCTGTCAGATACCTAAGCCATAAAACCTGCATTTTCTTCTCTGTAAACGTATGAGGCGTAAACTTCGGCAACTCAACAAATACCAGATGCAAACCATCAATTACTTTTTCGGTATGTTCCTCATGTACAAGATGGTAATAGTGGTAATAATCATCCAGTTCAGGCTCAAATACTTCATTAACCAAGTTGAGAGAATAAACTGGCTTCAGAAGAGAATAATCTTCTCCCCTGTTTAGCTGCTTTACATATGCCTTGGAAGCATTGAAGAGAACTCGCTGCTTAAACTCCGCAGACCAAACCATCTGCATTTCTACAATAAACTGACGTCCCTGGGCATCCTCGCATCTCACATCCACTATGCTATATTTTCGTGTGGGTGTCTGGGGAACCATTTCAGGCGTAAGATATGTCACAGAAGTGATTTCCTCTTCCTCACTCTTAAAAGGAAGAAGGGCATTAAGCAAACTTTTTACCAACTCGGGATGTTCGCCAAACACTTTTTTGAAGGTCAAATCGGCCTTAGGATCCAAATATTTCATAAGCCTTTCTTTTTTTTCTGCAAATATACGCCAATATTCCGAAACTTGCAAGCCTTTTCCATATTTTTTTTGAATTTCTCTTCTTTACACAATAATTAAAGCCCGATAGGAGAGCGTTGCTGCTTCCTGTCGGGCTTTGATTATTGTGTATCGTTTAAGCGATTTTTAAAGGCTTAACAGATTACTTGTTCTTGTACTTGACAACTACCTTGTTGGCATAAATGCCTTGTGCCTGTGAAATGGCAGCACCTGTGCTCTGTATGGTCAAAGCGTTGTTCTCAAATGAACTCTCAATACCTGTTGTGGCTTTGATCATTTCTCCTGTCTCCATATCCTGATCATCAGCAACTACCTGATTTGGAACATAGGTAGATACCTTTACGTTGCGGTTGAGAAGGAAACCAAGGAATAAGTCATCACGGCTCATTAACCAGCTAAAGGTGTTCAGCAAATAATAAGGCTCTACGGTGTTTGGACATGTACGGATACTCTTATTTGTTGTGAACTCGTTAGTTAAACTTAGAGTATAAGCAGACAAGTTGCCATCAGTATAAGTGCTCAGGAAATTTACATCAGCATCATCTGCTGCACCTACCTGCTTAACGCTTGTTAGGTAACCGTTTGCATCGTAGCTCCATGTATAAGTTACATCTTCGCCTGTCATCATGTCCATACCTGTACTGCTGATAACGCGACCCTGGTCATCAAGAGTATAAGTATAAGGATTATTCTCTACAGAAACAGTTTTCCCGTTGTAATTGAAAACCCAACCAAGACTACCATTAGAAGTAATTTCCTTGAGAGTTCCATCTTCATTGTAAGACATGTTGAGAGTTAAAATGCCTTCTTGAAGACCCAACATAGGAGCATACATATTGAGCATCGAATTATCTGTAATGGTGATGCTCTCTACCTGGCGCTGCAGGAAGGCATATACCTTACCCAACTCCCAAGAAGCATTGCCGCGAACCAGAGATACGGCATATTCGCCCTCTGCCAAATCAGCAGGAATAGTAACCTTTACGCCATCAGTTGTAACTGTTGTCTCTAATGTCTTGTCACCAACTACAATCTTGTCGCCCTGGGCAAAACCGATACCGGTAAGGGTTACTTCCTCGCCAATACCCATCTCGCCTGGCAATGACAAGGTAGAGATTGGGTTGTCAGCTGCAAGAAGAGTCATGCTGCCCAATGTCCAGCTATCATTACCTGTCTTCAATACTACGTTTACCTTACCTTCAGTCATGGTGTAAGGAATGGTGAAGGTTGCACCGTTAGAAGACATCTTGGCATTGGTGTTAACCTCAGTTCCCTGCTCAGGCTGGAGATAAAGAGTCTGACCAGCAGCGAAACCGCTACCCTGTACGGTTACCTCGGCACCAATCTTTGCAGATGTTGGAACCACTGCATTGCTTACTGGGTTAGTAGGACCATCGTCGTCTGACGAACACGCTGAGAAAGTGATGAATGCACAAAGCATCAACATCATTGAAATCAATTTTTTCATAGTGCTGTGTTTTAATTAATTAATAAATATATTGTTTTTAAACTCTATTCTTACAACCCAGGCTGACTGTTCAGAATCTTCTCTGTGTCCTCGCTTGAAGGACGGGTCATGTCTGGATTCACGATTCTGCCGTTAGGATCGAGGAGGATGAAGCGAGGAATGCCGCTTATGCGGTAATCGCTCTGGAACTTGCTGCCCTTACCGATATAAAGTTGGGTACCGCTCAGTGCACCGCTCTTCACCCTGGCAGCCCACTTCGCTTTGTCCTGGTCGATAGAAAGACCTACGAAAACGATGTTTCTGCCCTTGAACTTCTCTTCCAGTTTCTTGAGGAATGGCAACTCTTTCTGGCATGGTCCGCACCAGGTAGCCCACATATCTATATATATGTACTTGCCACGGAAATCACGGAGCGTCATCTCCTTGCCGTTTACATCCACACCCTTGAACATAGGTGATGGACGTCCCACAGCCGCTTTGTCCCATTTGGCACATGCCTTCTTGAAGATGTCATTCAGGCGAGGCGATGTAACATAGGTATAGTACAGATTCTGCAGATCGGTGATGTTCTCCACGCCATTACCTTCAACATAGGTGAAAGCCAGAAAATGAATCAGCGATTCGCGCACCTTGTCGCTCTTCGTATTCTCGCCGATATAGCTCATCTCTGCAAGCACCTTAGGATAGAGTTGGCGGATGTTCTTTCCCGCTTCATCAAATACGTGGGCTGTCTCAATCATATAGTTGCGATACTCATCGTTGTCGGCGAGATCATCATCCTCCTTCACATACTGGCGCAGGGTATCGTAATAGTCCTTACCCAATACTAGAGTGGTATCCTGAGTGAGATAAGTATGACTTACCGGATACATCAGGAAGGCATTGGCATAGAAGTAGGTGATTCTGCCTTCTTCCATCTTCAGGAATTTGTCGTCGGCAGCAAACTTGCGTGCCTTCAGCAGGCGTTTCATCGAAGCTATCTTCTTGTCAACGGTAGCCTTAAACTCGCTCCAAGGCTGGATGTAAGCCTCATTAGGCAAGCCGGTTAACTGAATCTTGTTCAAGTAATCGATAGCCTTCTCGTTGCCGCCCATTACGGCGAAAGTGTTGTCGAAATCGTTGGCATCGAACGAGATGGTTACATCGTCGCCCTTCTGCAGATATACGTTCTTTGTCTTCTCGCCATAATAAATGTTGGCGTAGAGAGCATCCATGCCGTCGAGCTGCACGGTAGCCTTTCCGTCGGTCAGTGGAAATTCGTTGACGCTCATGTGGTAGACGAGTACCACATTGGAGAGCACCGGATTCTTGACGTCAAATCTAACGGTGATGCCCTCAGCTGCGTGCATGTTCACTGCTGCAAGCAGGAACAGAAACAATGATAATATTCTATTCTTCATTTTTACTTTCTTTTTTAAAGTTGATGATTAGTTGGTACGCTCACGGTAAGTAGCATCTACTATCTTGCCGAAGCCTGAATAGCTGGTAGGTGTAACCTTAGAGAAATCGCCCTCTGCGCTCATGCCGTCGTAGATGCGGAGTGTACCCGAACCATTGCTGTTCTCTGAACCTACGATGAGATTGTAATCATGGGCTGAAGCTGAATTCTGATAGAAATTAAACTTCATCATCGTGATGGTTTCGCCGTTGAAACTGAACTGGCGCTCTGCCTTCAATGGTTTCTCCGAGAGGTTCACGCGATAAACGGTACCGCCTACAGCATAATACATGTAGTTCTTCTGTGAACTGAAGGCGAAGCAAGAGGCATTGGCGATGTCTTTGCAGTCGCTCAAGTCGCCGTAGTAAGCCTTACCCAGTGCAAAGGTGCAGTCGGCATAGCAGAGCATATCACCCAGCTGAATGCCATACAGTTCAAACTTCTTTCCGCTGCGCAGGATGGTATAGGTGATGCCCATCTTGGCATTTCCCGGGTCATATTTCGTATTCTCCATATAGACGAAATCCATGCCGGTAGGATATTCGCTGAAGGCTTTGCCGGTTACCATATCCGATCCCTTGTATCCGGTAGCAATCTCTTCCATATCCTTCATGCTGTGATAGGAAACATCAGAGAGCGAAAGGCCCGGCAGGAATGGACAGCAGGACATGAAGCACTTGTTCACATTATCATAAAGCAGATAGATGGATGCGTAAGAGGATGCTCCGATGTTGGCTCCCACGGCTGGTGCAAGAACAGGCTGCTTGTTGACGGCAGCGAAGAGTCCCTGGATACCCATGTTGGATGCCGAATATGCATAGCCGTCGCTCACAATCATTCTCATCATGCCGCTCTGGTCGCATACCATGCTCTGTGGCTTCAGATTGGTCTGCTTGGCTACCTCGTACTTGAAGTCGTAATCCTTCTGCCATACAAAACTGTTCTTTGACAGACGGGTGGCTCCGTCGGCAGTAAAGAGATAGAAAGGAGAGTCGGAATGTCCGCTGTTTGGCGCATACTGGATGCTGTATGGATGATTCAACTCAGGCATTCCGCTGGTCTTGAGGATGTCGAGATAGGTTTTGCCTGTAACCTTCGATATCATGTCGAGACGGGTCTTGCCGTTCACATCACAGAGCACCATCCAGCCTTCTGAAGAGGTATCGCTCACGGTGAGTGTATAGCTCTGCTGCCAGAAGAGTCCGGTCTTCTTCTCTGTTGCGGTGAAGTAGAGGGTATATTCTCCTGCAGGAAGCGTCATTTCCTGTATGAGATGTTTTTCGTTGCCAAGTATGGTCACCTCGTTGTCGCCCGACTTATTGATGACCTTCCACTCGTAGTTGTAGGCATCGAGGTCGGTGATGTTATCGCCCAAATTCGGGTCGAGGTCGATGTTGGCATGGGTGAGTACCGAGATGGTCTCAGGTACGCCGGTGATAGTAGGCTCGTTCAGACTGTGATAATCGTAGTTGCCCTCATCTTGCGAGCATCCTGCCATCATCGTAGCCATCATCAGAGCCGCTGCCATTATTTTATAATTTCTCATAATCTTCCAGTTTTTTTTATTCTCCATAGAAAGTCAGCGCATTGCCCTTTGCATCGAATGCATCGGCATCGTATGCCTCGCCGTTGTTGCGAAGTTTCTGCTGCTCTCTCACATAGCTCTGCATCTCAGAACTTACATAGCTCTGCATGGCAAGCGTCATCTTAGAATCGTCGTTGAAATCGGCTGGGTCCAGGTCGAGTACCTTGCAAGCCAGTTCGAACTTCTGCTGGGTGAAATCGCCGAGCAGATCGGTTTTCCATGCCTTTGGTGCCGTGGTAAACTTGTCAGAGAAGATAATCTGATAAGAAAGGGTAGAAACCACATCGCCGTTGGCTGTTGTCTCTTCGGTAACAGGAAGAGTGAAATTCTCGTTAGGCTGCAGACTTACCTGTATATGCTTCTCCTGAGTTTTCAGGATGGCAGTACGTTTCAGCGTAATCATATATTCCAGTACGGTTTCGCCCGCCGGCATCTCAGCCTTTTCCGGCAGGATGTAGTCTGTGCCTTCCTGTGCATCCTCCGAGCTAACCATGAGGGCTATCTCGCGAGGGTGGTCTGTAGGACGGCCTATCAGCTGTATCTTGACAGGCACCTGCATCTCATCGCCTTTCTGATAGACAAAGGTCACATTGGTGTTTGCCTGCAGGATATTGGTATTGGAGCGATTGTTCAGGTAAACGCCGTTAATGTTCTGAAAAACATCCGGTTCCTGTTCGCTGCATGAGCCTAGAGATAGGGCTGCCATCGCTCCAATCAATAGAGTCTTTATCTGATATTTCATATAAAAATCGTATATAATTAGTCTTAACTATAAACTATTAACTAGTTCTCTGTCTCAGAGTCAGGCAGTGGAACCACGAAGATGAGGTCGCTTGCCTTTGGATTCTTGTTCGCGTTAGAAGAGGTGATGATGTCGCTGTTCAATCGCTTGTAGAGATAGAACAACTGGCCTTCGCCATACAACTCGCGGATGTACTCATACTTCAGCAAATCAGGAGTCAGGGTCTGAAGGTTTGCCACACCACGGTTTCTGCGTAGGGCGTTGACATACTGTACTCCCTTTGCCAGGTCGTCGCTCTGGCTCTCGGCTGCTATGAGGAACATCTCACCCAGACGTATCATCGGAATCATTGTGTTCTGGATGCTTCCGTTAGCCACCATATCGCTATACTTGTAGAAATAACGGTTGCTGCCTGTTGCTATCCAGTTGGCACGGTAACGGTAGTCGTCCTGATAGCCGCCGGTTGTTGCTGCACCGCCATACACGATGTTGCTCATCAGGTTGTCGTCCATGCGGAACACATAGTTTG
>ERZ1026852.1481-NODE-1481-length-12418-cov-7.269352_pt1 | contig 12418 bp, 5 predicted proteins | sample MGYA00380156_ERZ1026852 | MGnify/ENA primary metagenome ERZ1026852 (study PRJEB33269, sample SAMEA4719792) | human gut metagenome | biome: human-associated habitat; feature: organic feature; material: feces | place: Cameroon | collected 2013-10 ...
CGTAAGACCTAATGTAAAGCCTTTTATTTAAATCCGATAGGATTTGCGCCCATAAGCGGACTGTGGAGAAAGGTTTTTGTCAAAGCCCTGCCTAACATAGCAGACTTACCGCTAAACTGCAATTTACATCCTCTACTTTACTATTACCTTCTGTGTAGCCTTACTGCCGCTTTCTGTCTCTGCCGTCACTACATAGAGTCCGCTGTGGAGGTCTAATGTGGCGTTGGAAGTAGCGATGTTATGTCTGCTGGTGACGAGCTGACCGTTGAGGTTGTATATATATAAGGTGGAGAGGGTGGAGTTGGCAGCTGTGGCTGTCAGCTTTCCGGCGCAGGGCGAGAAGATCTTCACCTCACTGATGACAGCGTCCTCGCTGGGAAGCGACGAAGCCGTAGTGATGTAATATCTTCCGTGGTCGTTGGCTTCGATGGCTATGCTGTCCGCCTCGCTGACGGGAGTGAAGCTGCGAGTCTTGGCATCGAATATCCACAGACAGCCACGATGAGCTTTGTCTGTGCGGAACGACAACCAGACGCGTGACGACGTGGCAGCCACAACACCAATCGGCAACCATTCAATGCCGGGCACTTCATTGAGCGCCACCGCCTCGCTGCCAGCCACCGTATAGACCTGCGGCAGAGAAGATAGCTCCGAATTGTTGAGCAGTTCCACGTCCTCCGTATCGTCATACTCTTCCGAAGCATCCTCGTTTATCACCACCCTTGCCACGCTTGCCGCCTTGCCGTCCTCTGCCATCGCCGTAACGGTCAGTCCGTCCTGACTGACACGCTTGCTGCTTGTGCTTATCCAGCGGTCCACGGTCATCGTGGTGGAGAACGTGGCAGCGGCAGGAGCCGTCTCGCCGTCGCTCACCTTCACGAAGAAAGCCTGCATCGGCGTTATCAGAACGTCGTTATGACGGTCGTACGCAAGAGTGAGGTCAATGACGTGGCCCTCCAGTCTGCCGGCCTCCAAGGTCCATATCTTCGGTGTCAGCGATGGATTAGCCTTCAGAAAGAGATAGGCGCTGATGGTGGCAGGAAAAGGATTGCCCAGCATGTGGTAGGCATTACGGTCGTGGATGTTGTCAGAAAGCTGTTGGTCTATGTGGCTGAAGGTTCCCTCCTCATTGCTCGGTTCCACCAAGAGACGGTAAGCCTCCGCCTTGCTGACCTCCGTCCGCACGTCCGACTCTGTGCCGTCCGCAGCGTAATAGGCGTACGATGTGTCTGCCTTAGGGAGACGAAGCAGAGCCAAAGGTGAGGAAGCCGAGGACGTATAGTCGTCAGTCATCTTTATGGCAAAGCCCTTGCCGTCGGCGTAAGGCACGTCCATACGATTGTAGACATGGCTCCAATAAAGCGACTCCACATTCAACGAGTTGTCCGAAAGCGTGTCGATGCGCGTCAGCACGCCATCGTGGTCAGCGGCTTCATAGAACGTCACGCCGTCCACCACCTCATGCCCGCCCTTGTCCCAGCTGCGCTGATAGACGGGATAAGCATTGCGGCTGTAGAGCGTCTCGTCAAAGCTGATCGGGCGGAACGCCTCCGTCTGCTGTCTGCCGTCCGCCTTAGGCACATACATGTCGCCGGCGTAAGTGTCGCGGAGCGGCGAAGAAACGATATACCACTTGTTCGGCTCCATCTCCTTCTCCACGTAAGCCTTCCTATATATAAGGTAGCAGGGATCGAGGAGTTCGGCTTCCGGCTTGAAGTAGATCTCGTCGCAGAGATTGCCCTTGAAGTTCTCGCACGAGAAATTGCCGTCGCCCGTGTCCGAATGGTCCTCCGTGTCGTAGTTCCACTTCACCGCCATGTCATACTGGATGTCCGTGGTGGCTTCGTCGCCCTTCGTGTTTGCCAGCTTTCGCGCCACGTCGTTGGAAGGACGATAGACGATGTTGCCGAGATAAGGATAAACCTTTCCCGTCTGGTCCGTGACGGTAACCTTCGAGAACTTCATCGGCACGTAAGCCTGCTGCACGGTCAGACGGTTGTCCGCATTGCCGCCCTCCAAAGAGGCAGAGCCATAGTCGGTGTAGTCTTTCTTCTTATATATCACAGCCGCCGTGGAACGCATCCAGTTGAGGTCGTTGTTCCAGTTGGCGTTGAGCTTATTGGAAGCCGAAGAATACCATGTAAGGTATTCGGGCACTATCTTGAACTTTATGAAAGTCTCGCCGGGGCACGACACCACCGCCTCACCATCATGGCGAATCTGCGAGAACGAGAAGTTGAGCTCATACCAGTAACCCTCATGGAAGGTGGTGAGAGCCGAATCGTTGAAGCATATATCTATGGACGAATCGCTCGTCTCCACCTTCTTGTTAATCACCTTGCCCACCACCTGCAGTTCGTTGGTGAACGAAGGGTCGTTGGTGTCAGAGATGAATATCTTCGACTCGTTGTTGAACGCCACGCTCTTGCTGCTCTCCAGTGACGTCATCGGCAGCGTCAGCTTTGCGCCCTTCTTCGTCATCGCCTTTATCTGCGGCAGACCGATGCGGACGCAGCGGTCGTCATTGGGATAGACCACATTGCGGAATCCCATCGTCATCTTCGGTCCGTCCTCCACGATGCGCAGCGAGAAATACATCGGTTCGGGGCAGATATGGTATGTGGTATTGCCCTCATTGACAGTTGCAGCCACGGGTATGGCAGCCACCTTATACAGGCCGATGCGGTTATGGGCGAACTTATAATTGGCGAGGCTGTTGCTGTAAGCGATGACCAGCCTTCCTGCGTCAACATATTGCTTGAGGAGGGTGTAATCTTCAGGGTTCGTGGCTTCGAAGTCAGCCGAGAGCGACGTGGCTGTGGGATAAGCTGTGCGGTAAGCGTCGAGCGCTTCCTTCAGTCCTGTTATCTGCTCGAAGTCGTTAGGTTGGTCAGGTTCAGAGAGAAACCAGTCGAACCGTACGTCGTCAAGCGTAATCTTACCACCGTTTACGATGTCGGCAGTCTCCAGCTTGGCGTTGATGTCAACGTCCGGCGTACGGTTTTTGTCGCACGACACACGCACGGTGGTCACCACGCTACCGTTGGCATCGGTGATGACAACATTCTGGCGCACCAGCTCGAACAAATCACTGTAGCATGAGCAGACGTTGGACGCCACGCCCCACGCTCCCGGCTTCGTCTCGTCGTCAGCGTCTGGATAAGCCACAGACACATAGTATTTCTTCGACATCGAGAGCGGGAAGTTGCGGTCTGCGAGGACGAGAAGCTTCTCGTTCTGCTCGTCCTTCTCAAACATCGCCACATCCGTCCTTCCTCCTGCGGCAGCCTCCGGCAGCTTCTTCGTTTCGTCATACGCGGCAGGAACTTCCGCCGTGCCATACTCGTCAGGCTGTTTGTCGCCGTCATAGTCGATGGTGCTGACAGCGTTGCCGTCCTCATCGCAGAAACGATAGAACACGTGCGACGCCTTATTGCCAACCATCTGAAGAGTGCTCTCATAGGCAGTGCGAATCTTCAGCGTCACGTGCGACGGCAGGTCGGCAGCGGAAGTCTCGCTCGGACATACGGGCATATTCTGTATCACTTTAGCCTTTGTCGGGTCGATGTAGAGACGGAGGTCGTCAATGAGATAGTCAGCGCCGTTCGTGCTCTTACACATATTGTCCATGACTATTCTGAAATCAGAATAGTTCTCCGCTCCAGAATTGCGAGGCAGCACCAGCTTGGCGTAAACCTGCGTCCATTCGCCCAAGTTGCGCGAATCTGTATTGTAATTAAATTCGCCTGATGAAAATGAAATGATAAGACGTTTGTCCGTGATTTTGTCGTTCTCATCACGTATGACGCCATACAGTCTGAACAACACCTCAGGGTCTGCAGAGGTAGTAACGTCAGCAGTGAAGTTTGCCACATAACCTGAGAAGATAAGCTTGGCGCCAGAGCAGAGGTCAGCCTTAAAGTCGGCAGCAGCAATCTGACGGCTCTCGTCCGAAGCGTCGATATAAAGGAAGTGACCATACTGCTTGCCGCCTGTCAGAGCGTATGTGCGGTCATATACTGTGGTGTTTTTTAGCCACCATGTATATCCGCTGGCTGCGTCGGATACGCCTTTCAGATTGGCACTCTTATAGAGGTTGTATTCACCATGCACAGGAGTGAAGGGGCTCCACCAAGAGCTCGCGGGAGCGAAGTTCTTGAGCTGCGGATATGTAAAGGCGTACGAACGGCGGTCCCAACGTGACGGAATCGCCGATAGGTTGTCCTCCGGCGTGGTAGGCGCCGCCAATGTCATGTCGGCGTTGTCATCGTCAAAGGTGACAGGCTTCATCGCCTGCTTGTAATGGTCCTCAATGTAGGAGAGCTGGCGTTCCTTGTCGCCCGCAGCCTGAATCTGAGCGTCGGTCTTTGGGTAAGTGGTTTGGAAGAACACCTCGAAGTTAGCGACGGGTGCATAGTAGGAGGTGTTTTCTGCACTGCGTGCAAAAGCCACTACATACAAAATGTCGCCGTACGTTACGGACGGGGCTGATGTTCTTGCGCCATCCAGAGTTCTCCATCCATTACCGTTTTTTACTGCGGTGTTTGCGTCAAACCACGGGATGATGTTCTGCTTAGACCATGAGAACAGGTCTGTGTATTTGGTCTTTGTCTGGTCGTAAACACGCCAGTAGATAGATCCGGAACGACAAATCTTCGTCCGATCGAAATCTTCCGATGTTATCCGTTTGGTCTTGTCAGCAGCATAAACATGGTGCGACGTGTTCTTCAGCGGATAAAAGTAATACTGGTCATATTTGTTGTTTACGCGAAGAGCTATTCTTGCTCCCATATTCTTTATGCCCACCACAATGCGCTTGTTATCCTCCAATGTCAGGTCAGACGCAGAATTATGCAGGTCTGACGATGCTGCATTGGCTATCTTCTCTGCCAATCGTCGTGCCGGATAGATATGGAAGATATAGCGGATGGACAGTGTCGGTTCGGCTGTCATCGTCTCGCCCCCCGTTCCGTTCCAGTCATTATATCGGCTTACGTCACAGGCTATTGTCTCGCCCTGCCATGAGTAATCGGAAGCATCGGCAGGCGGATTATATGTCACGCCGATGGTGTTATGACATGGATTGAGGTTGCCGTCAGAATAGAGGTTCAGGGCGAAGAGTCCACGGTCGTTGCCATCTGCATCTTTTACTGCTTTCAGCTTAGAGCCAACGGCTGTAAGATTGGCAGAAGCTCTGTCCGTGGAATAATCATACCAACGAAAATAATTGCGAGGCTCATTATCGTTACCATTACTATTATAGTTCATGCAAGGCAACTGCAGATTAATGGCACTGCGATTCTCATCGACGTAATAATAATATTCCACCTCTACTGTGCGTTGCATGCCGCGCTCGTCAAAGGACGTGTTGGCAACGCCGCGATAATGCGCGAAGGTCTGGGCATCAGCCCCCGTCACGCACAGCACGGCAAGGACAGCGAGTGTCCATGCCGTGCTGAAAAGCCGCAGGAGAGAGACGGCTGCGGCAGTGATATGATGATGAAGTATGTTCATATTCGTTATTGTCGGATAATCTGTACTTTGTAAGGAATGGCGTATGACAAGCCTGTCACATGGAAGAACGCCTGATGGAGTGCCGTGCCGGGACGGTTGCCCATAAAGCCCTCAATGGTGAGGCTGCTCGGTTGAAGGTAAGGCATACGGTCGTAAATGCATGTTCCGGCTTCGCCCTCGGGCATAAGGGAGAGCACCTTCCATTCTGTGAGGCTCCATTCGTTGCCCGCCGTCAGCACCTTGCCGTCGCTGAGACGCGTCACGGTGGGGCGAAGATGGAATTCGCCGTAGGAGGTGAAGGTGGCTGTGAGCATGTCCTTGTCGTAACGGACGGTGGGCAGGACGCCGATGGCAGTGAACTGCTCCACATCGAAGGATATGCGATAGTCGTTGAGGCGGATGGGGATGCGCAGATATTCGTTGCGTGCTATGGTGTTCCAGTCTGTCATTGCCACACGATGCGACACGGTCTGCTGGTCGGTCTCTACGTTGAGGATGAAGCAGCTGGTGGTGCGAGCCACTGACTCGTTAAGGTAAAAAACGGTCTCGATGCTGTTCTTGCCTCCTGCCAGCAACGTCGTGCCATCATCGCCACCTATCTTAATGGTGCGGTTGGCAGCTGTGGCAGCTGAGGAAAGGTTGGGCGCCGTGCGTTCGTCATCGATGATGTCGGGCATGAGCATGAGGTTGTCGCTGGCGTCGGAGGTGATGTCCGACAGCGTTACGGAGCGCACACGGAAGTCGGCAGCCGACTCATTGGTGAGCGTCAGCCGCATCTTCGCCACCATACGGATGACCTCAAGGTCGATGTGTGAGGTGCGCTCGGTGATGGTGGTCTGCAGCTTGCCGCTCATCGGAATGCCGTCTTTGAAGTCGGAAGCCGCGTTTACGTTGCCCGCCACGCCGTAGGTCATGCGGTCAAAGTCGGGCGCTGTTGTGCCGACAGCCGAAGCGGCATTGATGCCAAGCTGTGAAGGGCGTATGTTGGCGAAGGAATAAATAGTGGTCTTGCCGGGATTGATGCGCAGCGTCAGCCGTTCGGCGTAACTCTTCTCCTCGGCATAGTCGTCGCTGACAACCACGTCGGCTATCTTGCCGTTCTGCACAGCCACCACAAAACAATGGCGCATCATCTCGCCGGTCACAGCGTTAGGGTCGTCCCAGGAAGTTCTGCTAACGGTGGCTGCACGTCCTGAAACAGACGGTGCAGCGGAACGTGTGGCAGCGCCCTGCATGGATATGGTCAGATCCACGTCCACCGGCTTTGATGCCTTGATGGAGTCCTCCGTGCTGTCCGTCGCACAGCCGATGAGCGTCATGGCAGCTGCGAAGACGAAGAAGAGGCTGAAGAGTCTCAGGGTATGTTTGGTCATATATTTATATATACATTATTTACATTATCACGTCATCATGGTCGCGCACATACCAACGGCGAACGTGCAGGCTGACCTTTAGCTGATTGTCCGTCTTGTAGACCTCAAACTGATAAAGCGTGTTTCGCTGTATGTCGCGCAGACGGTCCGTAGGCGCTCCGTCTGCGTCATACTCGCAGAACGGCAGGGTGTAAGTGTCCTCAAGTGTGCCGTTTCGGAGGAGTTCGAGGGTGATGGTGGACGGCGTGACGCCGGCGATGGTGTTGGAGCGTTCGGGGAGGTAGGCATAACCGAGGGCGGTGAAGTCCAGTCCTCCGTCCGTAGCAGGAGATATCAGTTCGTGCAGCGAACCCTCGAAGCGTATGTCCGTGGTCTTGTCTACGCTTTGGTAAGTGAGGGGCAGACAATATCCGCTGGTGTTGCGATGGTTGAGCGTCAGCTTTCCGACGCTATAGCCCCAGCTCTCCATATCGCTGCGAAGCTTAAGGCTGACCTTCGCCATTGCTCGGAGAAGATGTATGTCGCCGAGGTCGTTGCTCTCGCCCTTCGTCAGTGACGTGAACGATCTGACGCCCCACATGGGTATGAAGCCGTCCGTCCGGTCAGCGGAGTAAGCGATGTCAGCAATGTCGTCGGAGGCGGCAGCCGATCCGCAGTTTGCAAGAATCATCACCTTCTTGGCATCTTTGAGGAGATTGCCAGGCGACATCCATGCCCCCGTAAGGCTATACTGGTCCTGCGTCATGCGCTCCATGTGGATGTCTTCCACGTTGCCGATGACACGCCCTTCGGCATCACATATCTTTATGTGGATGTCGTCGGGGCGGATGGCACATTCATTGGCAGTGCCCTCGTCAGTAGGGTCATAGTGGTCCCATCCCATATCAGAACGCGTGGCGTTGTGGTCCACGGTCACGACGAAAGCCACACGCACGTGCTCTTCCTGCGTCGGCTCATACTCATCCGAGAAAGAGCACGCCAGCAGAGCAAGCACCACTGACAAGGTCAGGGCAGCATGGCTTATCAGTCGTAAGATACATGATGACGGGAAGTTCATTTTCTGATTTTGTGATTAGATGTCAGTGTTGTGCAGGACTACAGTCCATGAATTTATAAGAATGGAGGCGGCAAGCCAGTTGTGATTGTCGTCGATGAAGAACACGAAGTTATATTCGCTCTGTCTGTCGAGATATTCCTGGTCAGTCATCTTCTTATTGTAGTTGCCCTTAACGAGGAGGGCATAATCGTTGAGCGGAATGCTGAATATGGTCTTGCCGTTGAGATTGTTACGCACACGAAGGCGCGGATGCTTGGATGTGAGCAGACGGTTGACGGTCATCTCCGCCACCACGGCAGACATTTTCGAGTCGTCGCCTACGACGCCGTCATACTGCGACCAAGGACGGTAGCAGACCGAGTCGTCCGGCAACGGGGCGTTGTCGTAAGCGAGGAATGTGTTGTCGTCGTCGATGAAGAAGGAGAAGTCGGTCTGATTGAGGCGTTCTCCTGAGGCGTTCTGCAGTACGACGCGTATGATGTTGGTGTTTTTTACGAGGGGGACGGTTACTGTGGCTACGCCGTGTCCTTCCAGAGAGAGGTCGGCATCGGTGAGCTTACCGTGAAAGAGTGGGGTGAGGTCATGATTCAGTTCTTCTGTCTGACGAGTGATGCGGCTGGTGAGGCTCTGCGCACCGTCAGTGGCAGGTCCGCCGTATGTGTAGGAGTCGGCATGGCGCTGTTCGCCTTCCGCCCATACATATAGCGAGTAATGTCCTGGAGTGACATTGTCAAGTGTCATATATCCGCCTCGTGCCACGATGTCTTCCACCTTCTCAGTGCGCTCGAAGGCAAGCGATCCGTCGGGCGAGTAGGCGTAGAGCGTAAGTGTCTTCACCTGTGGGGCAAAGGCATCAGCAAACTCCATGTTCATGTCATAGCGGAAGCGCACACGCAGTTCCTGCTGACAGCCCGAGAGATCGTCATGCATCATTGAGCAAGACGATACGATGAGTAAGAGGGCAAGGAGACGGAGAAATTTCATTTTGAATTACGAGTTAGGAATTACGAGTTACGAATTGTGAGTTACGAATTTGTTAATTGTCTGAGAATTAGCATCGTTCGATAATATAAGTGATTAGCGGGCAGTAGCGTCAGGGCTAACAGTAGGAGCTGCGGGCAGGAATGCCCGCAGCTCCTACAGTTTGTTTTGTTTGCTAAACACTTCTTCTATTAATTCTTTTTGTTAGAATCCAAGTTTACATCGCTCTTCACTACGCGCCAAGAGAGAACGTTGATGCGTGCTGCGAGGTAGATGTCCTTCTCTTCGGGAAGAGTCGGGTCAATTTCCTTCGTAGGATCAAATACCGGTGTGCCGAAGCCCTTAACCTCCTGGATGTTAACCTTGTAAGAGTGGTTACGAACTACGCCGTAATAGCCGAGCTTACCTTCTTCAGAAGCAAGGTGGCGGATTGGTGTGTAGTAGTAAACACATCCCTCTGTACGAACCTGAGCCTTGTTGGTTTCTGCAGCGAGATAATTGTTAACCACAGCAAGTTTTACTGATTTATGATTATTATCATAAAGCTCTATGGTTTTCTTGCTGTTAATCTGCGGTACAACCTCATAATCCTTGAGTTCTGTTGTGCTACCTGTAGGTACTGATGTAGCGAAGGCAAGGTCATCTTCAGTAATGCTTACAAATTCATCACCAACCTTCTTGCAATAAGTGTTCTTGATTTCGTTGGCAACCACTTTCAGTACGTTCTTTGCTCCAAGATACTGAATGCCTTTGTACTTACAGATTTCAGCTGGCTTGAATACGTTGTTATCGTCCTTGTAATAGAGGTGGGCAGCAACGATAACCTTTGTAAGGTTGTTCTCCATCTTGTCTTTGAAGTCGGTTGTGGCACCAGGAGTATTCGGCAGAGTGTATACAGAATTGCCGAAGCTTGCTTTGATGGCTTCAAACGACTGATTTACAACTTTGTTGCCATTCGTGAAGGCAACGCTTGTCTCCCAGAAGCAACGATGATAATCGCCAGTAGTCCAAGGGTTGATACCGAGAAGGGCGTTAGTCCAAGTGCTGTTGAGTGCAGCCTTCTCTACATTGGCACGTCCGTTGGCATCTGCCACGCTCCAACCGTCAACGACAGCATAAACATCGTACTTGTCGTTCAGCTTTTCAGAGAGCTTGTAAGCCCACTTTCCTTCGCCCCATGTAGATGTGGTTCCTTCTACCCAGTTCGTAAGTGCAGTGTTGAGAGTTGTGGTTACCTTAGCGGCAACACGCTCTACGTAGATATCGATAGGAGATTTCTCCGCATCTTCTTTAGATGTATATACGTGACCTGAAACGGGCACAGCATACTCTTCGTTGTTGTCCTTCTTGTAGATGGAGTTAGACATAACGAAGTCAGCACCTTCATTGTAGAACTTTGTGTCCTGCTTCTCACGGAGCGCATCGAGTGAAAGGGCACCGTCGCCAAGTGTAGAGGTACTGAGAGTTTTGCTGTTGATTACAGCAACTACTGAGTGAGGAGCTGACTTTTTCTCACCATTGATAACGAGTACTGTCTTTGAAATCTGCTCAACGGTATGGTCATTGTCCTTGTCCGTACCATTGATGTCTTTATCTTTATCTTTTTCATCTTTAGGAGTCATCCAGTTCTTGTCCGGATCAGTAGGTAAGGTTTTCTTCAGAAGGTACGGTGAGCCGTCGGCATTAAAGAAATAGAAGCGTACGTCGCTGATTTTGCTTTCAGCTTCTGTTCCGTCCTCGTAGGTGCCACCACCCTGGTCGTACTCGGCGCGGCTCATCACCTCGCCAACATTCTGAATGTTAACAGACAAGTAGCTAACGTCTACGTTGTTGTTACCCCCCCCATTTTCTGTGTCCTCAGAAGAACAAGCACTGAACATGAATGCAGCCAGTGCCAATGGAATAAGTTTAATTTTGTTCATGTTGTTTGTTATTTGTTTGAAAATGTAAAAAATAATCTACATGAAGTTTTAAAGGCGTGTCTTTATACACGTCTTGCCTATTAATTTTTTCTCTTGTTGGGATGTTCTATTAATTAACTTTATAAGTTGTTTATGTGCGGGTCGGTCAGTTAGAGAATTGTTATCAAACTCTCTAATCTTCGCTAATCTCTCGTTATCCTGTATTTTTTCGGGGTGCAAAATTATAAAAAAAAACGATATTCAGCTTGTATATTTGTACAAAAAATACACAAGAAAGCATGTTTTTTACGGTTTGAACAGTGCAATTCGTAAAAAACATGCACAATTTTACAAGAAAAAGGGTGTTATACTCAATTTGCTTCCGTCTGTGGGTGTGTGGCTACGGCGAGACGCCATAGCCTCCAAACAAGTCCTATTCTCTTACAAAACCGCTACTATTGCTGACACAAAGCAATTGATATTGTGACATCATTCAATTGCTATGTTCTCTCACATCGTTCGATACATACATTCATATCGTACGATACACACATTCACATCGTTCGATATGAACATGTGCATCGAACGATGTGAGGTGACTAAAGTGGCGGTTTCGGATAACTAAAGTGGCGGTTTCGGATTTTGTTATGGAAACAACGAATTTACTTTTTAGCTGTATTCACAAGCAGACAAGGCAACCATAGGAGGCTATGGCGTCTCGCCGTAGCCACGCAGCCTTCCATAGCAAGTCCTCAATCAGCGCCGTGTCCCGAGGGGACACGTATCTATCAGAAACCCACTGCAAGCTCCGAAGGAGCGCAGCTGTGGGATAGGCATCCCCTCACCCTCTCTTGGTTCCGCAAAGCGAGACCGACTATCATCCTCAACATCATACGGGATGCGTCAGTCCCCCTTCGGGGAACTATATATGGAATGGATGAGGTAGCGCATGTACCCACAGCTGCGCTGCTTCGCAGCTTGCAGTGGGTTTCGGATGGTCGGTCCCGCTCCGCGGAATCCGCAGCTCAAACTCAATCTGCTGGTCGTTCGTGGGTGCGTGGCTATGGCGTCTCGCCGTAGCCACGCACCCTATCATAGCAAGTCCTCAATCAGCGCCGTGTCCCGAGGGGACACGTATCTATCAGAAACCCACTGCAAGCTCCGAAGGAGCGCAGCTGTGGGATAAGCACTCATCACCATCTTGGTTCCGCGAAGCGGGACCAACCATCATCAACATTATCGAGGATGTGTAAGTCCCCCTTCGGGGAACACTTGTGGGAGAGATGGGAGAGCTCACGTACCCACAGCTGCGCTGCTTCGCAGCTTGCAGTGGGTTTCATGACATAGGTCCCGCTCCGCGGAACCCGCAGCTCATACTCAATCTGTTTGCATTCGTGGGTGCGTGGCTACGGCGAGACGCCATAGCCTCCTATGTTTGTATCAGACTTGCTTGCGGAGGCTGTAATACGTAACTTTTGACCAAAGGCCGGAGACCTCCTCTACTGTGTAACCTTGTGTTTTTCTTTGTTTTTTCCGTTTGTGCTTTTCGAGAGAGGCTCGAAAAGCATAAACGGACTGTGGATAAAGGTTTT
>ERZ1026852.1489-NODE-1489-length-12394-cov-44.556609_pt1 | contig 12394 bp, 9 predicted proteins | sample MGYA00380156_ERZ1026852 | MGnify/ENA primary metagenome ERZ1026852 (study PRJEB33269, sample SAMEA4719792) | human gut metagenome | biome: human-associated habitat; feature: organic feature; material: feces | place: Cameroon | collected 2013-10 ...
TAGAATGCAGGATCCTCACCCACGATGGTCTTTACGATCTTGCCGTCAGGACCCACAACAATCTTGGTTGGGAAACCCTGGATAGCATACTTGCTGAGCACATCGCTACCCTTTGGATTATATACGTGAATCCATGGCAACTGATGCTTCTCAACGGCAGCCTTCCACTTAGCCTCGGTATCGTTGCAGTCGATGCCGAGGATCTCGAACTTACCCTTGTACTTCTCGTAGTACTCCTTCATCTTAGGCATACCCTTGATACACCAGATACACCAGGAACCCCAGAAGTCGATGACAACATATTTGCCACGCAAGCTTGAAAGGCTGAATGGCTTGCCATTGATGTCATTCAGAGTGAAGTCAGGAGCCTCTACACCGGAAGCCTGAACCACCTTAGCCTTCTCCTCCATCTCAGCCTGCTTCTTGGCACGTTCAATAATTGGCTCATAGTATGCCTTCATTCTACCGTTCTTGACGTTATCTGCCATCAGACTGATCAAAGTCTCCTTATCTTTGACATCGTCCAGCTCGTCGATGAGAAGAGCGATACACTCCTGATCGGAATGCTGCTTGGCATAAGCAAGAAGGTCGGCAGCATACTTTTTCTGCAAAGGTTCCATACGCTCATCTACAACTTTTTTGATAGAATCGCGGTTGCTGTCATTCACATTACCAGAATACCATTTCCAGAGCGCTTGGATATCCTTGTAAGCCTGATCCCTATACTCATTCATCAAATCCTGCTCCTGATAGAATTTACCTCCCTTGATATCGACACCCCCAGTGAAGTTACCCTTCATCTCAATAGTCTCACTCGGAATGGCAAAGACTGGATAGGCTTTAAATACTCCACTCTTGATGAGCTTCTGGTCACAGAGATAAACCCATTGAGGCTTATCAAAGTTCTTGGAGTACACAAACTTCTTTTTCTTAACCTCGATGTTTTCCGTCTTTCTTCCAATCATAGCTACCAGAGAATCAGGCAACCCCTCTACGTTACCCTTGATCTGAAAGGTTCCGCTCTGAGCCATCGCTGCTGCAGATGCCAGCATCATAGCAGCTGTAAAAATCATTTTCTTCATTTTGAATTATGTTTTATCTTTTATATTTCCACATTTACTTTTATCTATACCTTATTATATAAGGCATTCTTTATTCCTCATACTCCGTGGTATCCTCGATACCCGCCGCAGCCAGTGCTTCCTTACGCTCCACGCAGGTGCCGCACTTTCCGCAGTGTTTCTCACCACCCTTGTAGCAGCTCCAGGTCTCGGCATAATCAATGCCCAGCTTCTTGCCTATCGCAGCAATCTCGCCCTTGGTGATGTTGGTATACGGAGCCACCACGCGAACATCCACGAAGGTGCCTGCCTCGGCAGCCTCATCGATGGCCTTGATGAACTCAGGGCGACAATCCGGATAAATGGTGTGGTCGCCGCCATGGTTGGCGATAAGCACCTTCTTCAGATTGTTGCTCTCGGCAATGCCGATGGCGATGCTGAGCATGATGCCGTTACGGAATGGCACCACGGTAGATTTCATATTGTCGTCGGCATAGTGACCCTCTGGGATGGCATCGGCACCCTCCAGGAGAGAACTCTTGAAATACTGATGCATGAATCCCAGGTCGATGGTGATATGCTTGATGCCCAGTCGCTCACAATGCATCTTGGCGAAAGGAATCTCTCGCTCGTTGTGGTTACTGCCATAATTGAAACTGATACCCAGGGCTATCTCGTCCTTCTTGTCATAAAGCAGCGTGATGCTATCCATACCGCCGCTCACAATAATTACTGAATCCTTCATTTACTTTGAACTTTGAATTTTGAACTTTGAACTGTTTGATTACTTTTCCTTTGAACTTTGAATTTTGAATATCCAAAGTTCATCATCCGAACAGGCAGCGGAATGCCTCTTCCACCTTCCTTACGGGATGAATCTCTATCTGATACTTCTTATGGTCGAAACCATGATTGTTATATTTCGGAATGATGATGTGCTGGAATCCTAGTTTCTCGGCCTCAGCGATGCGCTGCTCGATGCGGCTCACCGGACGAACCTCGCCGCTCAGTCCCACCTCGCCACACATGCACCACCCCTGTTCTATCGGTGTATCCACATTGCTGCTCAATACGGCTGCCAGCACACTCAGATCCATCGCCGGGTCGGTTACTCGCAGTCCGCCCGCAATGTTGAGGAACACGTCCTTCGCCATCAGTTTGAAGCCCACTCGCTTCTCCATCACGGCCAGAAGCATGTTCAGTCTGCGCTGGTCGAACCCCGTTGCCGAACGCTGCGGAGTTCCGTATGCCGCCGTGCTTACCAGTGCCTGCGTCTCTACCAGGAACGGGCGGACGCCCTCGATGGCTGCACTGATGGCAACACCCGAGAGTCCGTCGTGATCTTCCGTAAGGAGCAGTTCCGACGGGTTGCTCACCTGTCTTAGTCCTCCCTGCTGCATCTCGTAGATACCCAGTTCCGAAGTACTTCCAAATCGGTTTTTGATGCTTCGCAGGATGCGGTACATATAGTGCTGGTCGCCCTCAAACTGGATAACGGTATCCACTATATGTTCCAGAATCTTCGGTCCAGCCAGGGTTCCCTCCTTATTAATATGTCCTATCAGGATAACAGGGATGCCACTGGTCTTGGCAAACCGCAAGAGCGACGCCGCACATTCCCTCACCTGCGATATCGAGCCTGGAGAACTGTCTACTTCCTCTGTAGCAATGGTTTGGATAGAGTCGATAACTATCAGTTCTGGAGCCACTTGCTGAATATGAGTGAAGATTTTCTCCAACTGCGTTTCGCAGAGAATCGTAATATGGTCGAAAGCCGCTTCAGGAGAAACATCACCAGCAGCCGAAGCATCTCCGGCATCCGAAGCAGCAACCGAAGCCCTCATCAGCGCCTGTCCCTTTGCCAATCTGTCGGCACGGAGCTTAATCTGATGGGCACTCTCCTCGCCGCTTACATAAAGCACCCTTCTGTGCCTCATGTTCAGAATGGTTTGCAGGGTGAGCGTACTCTTTCCGATGCCCGGCTCTCCACCCAGCAGGGTGATGCTGCCGGGTACCATTCCGCCACCCAGCACACGATTCAGTTCCTCGTCCATCATATCGATGCGAGGTTCATCAATCGAGGAGATGTCTCGCAACTTCATCGGCTTGGCATCGCTATCCGAATGCTGTCCTCCAAACATGGTGGCAGCACCTCCATGCCTCATGGTCATGCCGGCATTCTTAGCTGCCTGCGACCCCGAATCGGCTGCTATTCTAATCTCCTTGAACGTGTTCCATTGTCCACAGCTAGGACATTTGCCAATCCATTTGGAACTCTCCTGCCCGCAGTTGCTGCAAACGTATGCAATTTTATCTTTAGCCATCTTTCGCAAATTTTCGGCAAAGGTACTGCTTTTTTCTCTAATCACAAAAACTTTTCCCTCTAAACACAAAAACTTTGTTTCAAAAACAGGAAAGAAGTCGTGAAATAGGCGGTATTTTGCTATCTACACGTTGCAAAAGATGTGTACTATGACAAAAAATCATTAAAACATGATGCAAAGATTTGGTGATACCAATTATTTTTGTTACTTTTGCGTCGGATTGAACGAAGGATGCCCTGCTACCAGATTCGCTTCAGCCTGCCGAGCCCGATTAGCTCCACAGACGGCGGAATGGAAAGCCCCATCAACTGAGTTCAGTTTCAATCGTTAATTAAATCAATAATAATAACTAATATAAAATTTAGGAAAAATGAAGATTGAAAATTTTAACTTTGCCGGTCACAAGGCAATCGTACGCGTTGATTTCAACGTGCCATTGGATGAAAATGGTAATGTAACAGACGACACTCGTATCCGCGGTGCCCTTCCTACATTGAAGAAGGTACTTGCAGACGGCGGTGCGCTCATCATGATGAGCCACATGGGTAAGCCAAAGGGCAAGGTTAAGCCAGAGCTTTCTCTCTCTCAGATTGTAAAGAACGTTTCTGACGCTCTCGGTGTAGAGGTTAAGTTCGCTAAGGACTGCGGTAACGCTGATGCTGAGGCTGCTGCCTTGAAGCCAGGTGAGGCTCTCTTGCTCGAGAACCTTCGTTTCTATCCAGAAGAGGAAGGCAAGCCAGTTGGCGTAGAGAAGGGTACACCTGAGTTCGACGCTGCTAAGGCTGAGATGAAGGAGCGCCAGAAGAAGTTCGCTGCTAAGTTGGCTTCTTACGCTGATGTATATGTAATGGACGCATTCGGTACAGCTCACCGCAAGCACGCTTCTACAGCTGTCATCGCTGATTCTTTCGACAAGGATCACAAGATGCTCGGTTTCTTGATGGAGAAAGAAGTTAAGGCTGTTGACGCAGTTCTCGGCAACATCAAGCGCCCATTCACAGCTATCATGGGTGGTTCTAAGGTTTCTACCAAGATCGGTATCATCGAGAACCTGTTGACTAAGGTTGACAACCTGATTCTCTGCGGTGGTATGACTTATACATTCTCTAAGGCTCTCGGTGGCAAGATCGGTATGTCTATCTGCGAGGATGACAAGCTCGACGTTGCTCTCGACGTAATCAAGAAGGCTAAGGAGAACGGTGTAAACCTCGTACTCGGCACAGACTCTATCTGCGGTGACGACTTCAAGAACGATTGCAATACTCAGGTTTGCCCATCTAACAACATCCCTGACGGTTGGGAGGGTATGGACGCAGGTCCTGAGACTCGCAAGGCTTTCGCAGCTGCCATCAAGGGTGCTAAGACTATCCTCTGGAACGGTCCTGCAGGTGTATTCGAGTTCGACAACTTCGCTGGTGGTTCTAAGGCTATCGCTGACGCAATCGCTGAGGCTACTAAGGAAGGTGCATTCTCACTCATCGGTGGTGGCGACTCTGTAGCTTGTATCAACAAGTTCGGTTTGGCTGATCAGGTATCTTATATCTCTACAGGTGGTGGTGCTCTCCTCGAGGCTATCGAGGGCAAGGTATTGCCAGGCGTAGCAGCTATTGAGAAGTAATCAATAGGTAATCTATATAAAGCGGTTCGGGGGCATCCCATAGTGGATGTCCTCGAATTTTTCAGTATATAAGATACCCCCACCCCTAACAATCTAACGATACTCCCTTTATTCAAAATTATTCATATTAAAAACCATTTAACGCAATTTAATGGATTGGATTATTAATCTTTTCACCAACACAGAGTCGGTGGCGCACATCGCCCTGCTCTACGCAATAGTCATTGCGATTGGTGTTTACCTGGGAAAAATCAAGATTGGTGGCATCTCGCTGGGTGTTACCTTCGTGCTCTTCGCAGGTATCTTAGCCGGACACGTGGGCTTTACAGGTCCTAAGGAAATCCTCACCTTCGTGCAAGACTTCGGATTGATCCTCTTTGTCTTCATGATTGGTATGCAGGTGGGTCCTGGCTTCTTCGAGAGTTTCAAGAAAGGTGGCGTGACATTGAACATGCTTTCTGCCACAGCCATCCTGCTCAACATCCTCGTGATGTTCGGATGCTATTATCTCTTCTTCGACACCAGCAACCCGCATAACCTGCCTATGATGGTGGGTACACTGTATGGTGCGGTTACCAACACCCCGGGTCTTGGTGCTGCCAACGAGGCGTTGCTCAGCGTCTTCCCTAACGGTGCTCCTAGCATCGCCAACGGTTACGCCTGTGCTTATCCTCTGGGTGTGGTTGGTATCATCGGTGCTACCATCCTCATCAAGTACATCACCCGTGTTGACTTGACAGAGGAAGAAGCCCAGCTCAACGAGGAGGAAGCTGCCAACCCTCATGCCAAACCTCACAACATGCACTTGCGTGTGGAGAATGCCTACATTGCAGGCAGAACCCTGAGAGAGGTTTCTGAGTTTCTGAACCGCGACATCGTCTGCTCAAGACTGCTCCACGACGGAGAGGTGAGCATTCCTAACAGCAAGACCACCTTCGAGGTAGGCGACGAGCTGCTCGTGGTTTGCGCAGAGGCTGATGCTGAGGCCATCAAGGCTTTCATCGGTCCGGAAATCGAGGCAGAGTGGGACCGCGAGAAGGATGAGGTACAGCACTTCGTATCAAGACGAATCATCGTTACCCGTCCTGAGATGAACGGTAAGACTTTGGGTAAGATGCACTTCTCCAGTGTGTATGGCGTAAACGTAACCCGCATTTCCCGTCAGGGCATGGATCTCTTCGCAAGCCGTAACCACCACTTCCACGTGGGCGACCGCGTGATGGTAGTAGGTCCTGAGGAGAACGTAAACCGTGTGGCTGAGATTATGGGTAACTCTGTGAAGCGCCTCGATGCGCCTAACATTGCTACCATCTTCATCGGTATCATGGTGGGTATCATCTTCGGTTCCCTCCCATTCGCTATCCCAGGCATGCCAGTGCCTCTGAAGCTGGGTATCGCCGGTGGTCCGCTCATCATCGCCATCCTCATCGGCCGTTTCGGTTATCGCATGAAGCTGGTTACCTACACCACTACCTCCGCCAACATGATGCTGCGAGAGATAGGACTGGTACTCTTCCTGGCGAGTGTGGGAATCAAGGCGGGTGCCGGATTCTGGGACACAGTAGTTCAGGGCGACGGATTGAAGTATGTGGGATGCGGTTTCCTCATCACCATCATTCCTATCCTCATCGTGGGTACCATCGCACGACTGAAGTTCAAGTTCAACTACTTCACCATCATGGGTATGCTTGCCGGTACTTATACCGACCCTCCTGCCCTGGCTTATGCCAACGCATCATGCTCTAAGGAGGCTCCAGCCGTAGGTTACTCTACAGTATACCCACTGAGCATGTTCCTCCGTATCTTTACAGCTCAGATTGTGGTACTGTTCTTCTGCGGAGCATAAACGCTTATAAATGTTAACAAAACAACTGGTAATAGTTATAAATTATAAAAGAGGTGCACAAAGATAAAAATTTGTGCACCTTTTTTGTTTTCTTTTCAGAATTTATTCGTACCTTTGAGCACAATAAACAAACAACCCTAAAAACGTTAGATGCGTATGAATAAATTAGGATTTCTGATAACCATGCTGGTCATCGCATCCTTGCCCGCTTGGGGACAAGGTGCCAGGAGCATCCGTATTACGGAAGTGATGACCGACAACCGCACGAGTCTCATTGATGAGTACGGTCAGCACAAGCCATGGGTGGAATTGAGCAATTCCTCCTTTACCACGTACAACGTGCGTGGTATGTTCCTAACCACCGATAGACGAGTTCTCAACAAGAACCTGTCGCCCGAAGTACGTCGGCAAATGATGTATCCATTGCCGAACAATGAACCCCGAACCATGCTGGGCGGCAAGAAGAGCATCGTCATCTTCGACAGCAGTAGCTGGTACAAGGACAGTTGGAACGGGCAGCATTGGAAGGCAAAGGATTCTTCCAATACCGGACCTTTTCATCTCAATCTTATTCTGCAGGAAAAGAAGCCCAACTGGATAGCACTTTATGACGGAAACGCCGTAGACCTGATAGACTCCGTGAGCGTGCCAGCATTGGCAGCCGACGAGAGCTATACACTGAGCCGTGATTTCAAGACATGGGATAAAGCCATTGCCGGAGCCATTACTCCGGGCTATCTGCCACAGAATGTGGGCTTGAGCAAGGCGCAACTTCTGAAGAAGCAGGATCCCTACGGCATCGGCATCTCCGTGCTTTCGATGGGCATCGTGTTCTCGTGTCTCACCCTCCTTTTCTTGGTATTCTGGGCATTCGGAGCCTACATGAAGCACAAGCAGCGCATCGCCCGTGCCACCGAGAAGCACGCCTCCTTATTATATAAGACGGGCAAGAAGACCATCGAGGTAACGCAAGACCTGAGTCATAAGACCAACGTGATTCTGAAAGATGGTCTGAAAACCAAGGGTATTGACAAGGAGATTTACATGGCTGTGATTTCACTCGCCCTCAAGGAATATCTGGAGGATGTGCACGATGTGGAATCCGGCATCATCACCATCAAGCCTAAACAGACTAGATGGAATGCCCCGAAATTCAATAATGTTAAGTGAAGAACGAAGAGTGAAGAGTGAAGAATTCAACAGCTTTACATTTCATAAAGTTCAAAGTTCAAAATTCAAAGTTCAAAGGATATGAAGTATCAATATACAGTAAAAGGAGTCGATTATGAAGTCGAAATCCAGGATATAGAAGGCAATATCGCCAACGTAACCGTGAATGGCATCCCATTCGAAGTAGAGATGAAGCAGCCAGTGAAGGCTGGCAAGCAGAAAGTGAAATTAAGTGAAGAACGAAGAGCAGAAGAAAGTGAAGAACGAAGAGTGAAGAGTGAAGAATCCAATAGCTCTTCTGCCTCTGCAGCAAGTACAAGTTCGGCACCAACGGCAGGAGCCGGTAAGCCTGTGGTAGCCCCTCTGCCTGGTACCATCAACGAAATCAAGGTAAAGGTGGGCGACAAGGTGAACGCAGGCGATACCGTCGTGATTCTCGAAGCCATGAAGATGCAGAACAACATCGAGGCAGAGACTTCCGGAACCATCACCAGCATCGTCGTGAACAAAGGCGATGCCGTGATGGAAGGAGATACGTTAGTAACCATTAAATAGATAGCTTATGGATTTCATCATACAAAACTTCAATGAGTTCCTGACCTATACGGGCTTTGCAAATGCCACGGCAGGAAACCTCGCCATGATAGTAATAGGAGTCGTCTGCATCTGGCTTGCCATCAAGAAGGATTTCGAACCGCTCCTCCTGGTGCCCATCGGATTGGGTATCATCCTGGGCAACATCCCCTTCCGTGCCGATGCCGGACTCGAAATCGGCCTGTACGAAGATAACTCGGTGTTGAACATCTTCTATCAGGGCGTAAAACAGGGCTGGTATCCCCCACTCGTATTCCTGGGCATCGGAGCGATGACCGATTTCTCGGCATTGATTTCCAATCCGAAGCTGATTCTGATTGGAGCCGCCGCCCAGTTTGGCATCTTCGGTGCCTACATGATAGCCCTGGCGCTGGGGTTCGAACCGAACCAGGCTGCTGGTATCGCCATCATCGGTGGTGCCGACGGACCTACCGCCATCTTCCTGAGCAGCAAGCTGAGTCCTAACCTGATGGGTGCCATCGCCGTTTGCGCCTACTCCTACATGGCATTGGTACCAGTGATCCAGCCACCATTGATGCGCCTGCTCACTACCAAGAAAGAGCGCGTCATCAAGATGAAGCCAGCCCGCCAGGTATCTCAGACCGAGAAGATTCTCTTCCCTATCATCGGTCTGCTGCTCACCACCTTCATCGTGCCATCCGGTCTGCCATTGCTCGGCATGCTCTTCTTCGGAAATCTTCTGAAGGAAAGCGGAAAGACTACCCGACTTGCCAAGACGGCAGGCAGCAGCCTGAATGATATCGTGGTGATGCTGCTCGGACTCACCGTGGGCTGCTCTACCCAGGCATCGGAGTTCCTGACCCTGAACACCATCAAGATCTTCGCCCTCGGTGCTCTGGCATTCATCATCGCTTCAGCCAGCGGTATCCTCTTCGTGAAACTGATGAACCTCTTCCTGCCAAAGGGCAAGAAGCTGAACCCGCTCATCGGAAACGCCGGCGTGAGTGCCGTGCCAATGAGTGCCCGCATCAGCAACAACCTGGGTTTGGAGTACGACCGCCACAATTTCCTTCTCATGCATGCCATGGGTCCGAATGTAGCAGGCGTCATCGGTTCCGCCGTAGCAGCAGGTGCCCTGCTGGGATTCTTCAATTAATGCAGAAATAAAAAAATAGCTTAAGGTCGCCCTGAAAGGGCAAAAGCTCCTAGCCCAGGGCAACACCCTGGGTTAGCCATCCAACAAAGAAATCGCCCTGAAAGGGCAAAAGCTTGTTAGATCCAAAGCTTTTGCCCTTTCAGGGCGACCTTTTGTATCCATCATAATACCCAGGGTGTTGCCCTGGGCTAGGAGCTTTTGCCCTTTCAGGGCGTGCGGTCTAGCCCCTCTTAATCGTCATTTTACCCCCAAGCGAGATGATAACCTCCACCTGATAGCTCATGCTGCTATCCGGCATCGCCAGCACCACCTTATAGTGAACACCGTCGGCATCCACCTTCTTGAACACGATATCGCTCAATATCGACTGCTTCAGGAACTCATGAGGCACCTGCTCCTTGAAATCTTCCTTGCGGAAATCGCGGCCGAAAATCTTGCGCGAACCATGATAAATGTTCACATTCACGATGTTGTCGTGGTAAACATTGTCCACCTCCACGCCATCGTCGTTGTAACTGCTCTTAAACACCTTATATGTGGTAGGATTCACCTGCACATAGAGGTGCAACTTCTCCTCGCCCGCATTCACCACCGTATCACGCTTCACCAGCTTATTCTGATTCAGCGTCACAGGCTGTGCATGCTGGAATTGCTCCAGATACATCGGGTCGGAAGTCTTGACGAGCTTCACCACATCCCCATTGGCTACCTTGAACTGAAAGATGTGTGCCGCCTGCTTCACAATCGGATATTTCGCAGTATTCGCGCCCTTCATCACCAGCGTATCGCCAATGATGCAGAAATAAACCGGGCGGCTGGTAGAATCGGGATAATAGATGGTATCGCCCTTCACGCGAAAGGCAACATCATCCTCGTCGTCGCTGTCAATCCAGACACCCTGAAGCATCTTCTTGGCAGCGACGTCCTCCTGCTGTTCGGCTTTCTGGGCGGACTGCTTCTGTCCGCAACCCACCATAGCCGCCATGAGGCAAGCACCTAACAATATGTTGTTCGATTGTTTCATATACTTAAATTTAGTGGCAAAGATACTACTTTTTGGCGGAATAGCAAAATAAATTAAACTTTTTATCATTTCAGCTGAAAATTTCACAAAAAATAGTTGTCTATTTCCTAAAAAAGCCGTACCTTTGCAAGGTGAAATGTACCTGAAATGTAGAATTCAGGTTTCACGAACAAGAATAACAGATAAAACGAAAGGTAAGAAGTGATAGAAATTAACAGACATATTGAGATTCTGCTCTTGAGCAACGACTGCGTGATTGTGCCAGGCTTCGGCGGCTTCATGGCTCATCATGTAGATGCAAGATACGATGGCACCGACAACATGTTCCTGCCACCGCTTCGCACCGTGGGCTTCAATCCGCAGCTCACGATGAACGACTCGTTGCTTGTACTTTCGTATGTGGAGACCTACGACATGAGCTACCCAGAAGCTTTGCGACGCATTGAAGATGAGGTGGCTGAGATTCGCCAGACCCTTGAAAACGAGGGAAAGTATGAGGTGGACAACGTGGGAATCCTCTCGCTCAATGAGGATGGAAACATCGAGTTTGAGCCACACGAGGCAGGAATCCTCACCCCTGATTTCTATGGATTGGGCGGATTTGACATGATGCCTGTGGCGCAGCTCACTGCTGGCGAAGAGGCGAATGCCAACAAGGCTGCATCAAGCAAGACGGCAGCTCCTACAACAGAAAGCAAGCCAAATGCAAACCTTGTAGAGATGCCTGCCAAGCCAATGCAGAAAGAGAAAGAGAAAGAGGCAGCAGTCAACAACTCCGTGTTCATCAACGACGATGAGGAAGAGGAGACCAGCGCTGAATTCATCAGCATCAGAAAAAGCTGGCTCAGAAATCTGGCAGCTGCCTGCATCGCCATCATCGCCTTCTTCACCATCTCTACCCCATTGGGCGCTCCTACCATGCAGAAGAGCCAGATTGACACTGGCATGCTGAACCGCATCATGCCGAAGGAAATCGACCAGATGAAGAAAGCCAAGGAGCTGGTAATCAATGGAGACGGAACCAAACTGATGGAGACATCTGAGAATACAGCGCAATCTGCAGGAAACGCAGCGCAATCTGCAGGAAGCTCTTCACAGATAGCAGGAAATGCTGCGCAGACTGCGAGAAGCACAGCACAGAATGCCAACCAGGACGCCGAGCTATCCCTCCCTTCCACTTACTACAGCATTGTTCTGGCTAGCCGTGTCACCAAGCACAACGCAGCCAACTATGCCGAGCGCCTGCAAGGCAAGGGATTCAAGCAAGCCCGTGTGCTCATCACCGAAAACAACGTCAAGGTGATTTACGGCACATACAACTCTGAAAGCGAGGCTTATGCTGCCCTGAAGAACCTGAGAGACAACGAGGTTTTCGCTGATGGTTGGATTACAAAGGTTAAGGAATAGTTTTTAGAGTTAAAAGAAATTTCACAAGTGACATCCAGCCGTCCCCGAAGGGGGCGAATGTGAATAACCGCGGGTGGAATGACCGAAGGGAATGGAACCTGCGGATAATGACAGATTCTCTCTTATCGTCCCCGAAGGGGGCGAACAGGAGCAAGACTGGATGTGGTTCGCCCCCTTCGGGGACGCTTTCTCCCTCCTGTTGGTTGTCCGCAGGTTCCATGACCTTCGGTCAT
>ERZ1026852.1492-NODE-1492-length-12358-cov-5.244331_pt1 | contig 12358 bp, 7 predicted proteins | sample MGYA00380156_ERZ1026852 | MGnify/ENA primary metagenome ERZ1026852 (study PRJEB33269, sample SAMEA4719792) | human gut metagenome | biome: human-associated habitat; feature: organic feature; material: feces | place: Cameroon | collected 2013-10 ...
TTTAAAACCTTTTGTATTAAAAATAAAAAACGTTTAAGTTTTTTGCCTTGAACTGTTGCTTTTTCAAAATAACCTACCTATATTGCGCCCAACACAAGTATAAAGCACTAATAGTCAACATTTTTAGAATTGCACTAAGACACAAGTATTATTCAATTTGAAAGCAAATCACCCAAGACACCTTACAATTATTAACCACATATCGTAAGATTTCACAAAAAAAATTAAAGCTTATGGGTAAAAAACTTCTAACTTTCGCGCTATGCCTGTTTTTAGGCACGAGCGTAGCTTTAGCCCAGAACAGAATCATTACCGGTACTGTTACAGGAGCTGAAGACGGATTCCCTATTCCAGGAGCGGCCGTGTTTGTCGAAGGTACAAACATCGGAACAGTCACTGATACAGACGGAAAATACTCATTGAAAGTCCACAAGGGCACAGTTCTTAAGGTAACATTCTTCGGAATGAAAGATGCTATCGTACCTATAGGCACAGAAGATGTAATCAATGTCGTCCTGTCGATCGACGCAGTGGGACTGGACGAGGTTGTCGTGACTGCAACCGGTATGACTCGTCAGGAAAAGACTCTTGGTTACGCATCCACAACAGTCCGTTCAGACGAATTGACGAAGGGTCGCTCAGCAGACGTCCTCTCGGGACTGGCAGGAAAGGTCGCAGGTATGCAGATTTCCTCTGCCGGAGCCACCGGAACATCCCAGAAGGTCATCGTCAGAGGTTATTCATCACTCGCAAGCAATGCTCCGTTGTACGTTATCGACGGTGTGCCTATCTCAAACGGCGCAATGGGAAGCCATGGCCTGAACAACTCCATCGACTTCGGTAACCAGGCTGCCGATATCAACCCTGAGGATGTCGAGTCCATTACCGTCCTCAAGGGAGCTTCAGCTACCGCCCTCTACGGTTCACGTGCAGGTAACGGCGCGATTCTCATCACGACCAAACGCGGTTCGCAGAACGAGGAAGTGAAGGTCACCTACGACGGTTCATTCCAGGCCAGCACTGTTCTGAGAATTCCTCAGTTACAGGACAAATTCGGTGCAGGCTGGTTCTACTCACCTGACGGCAATCCTTTCGGAAACTACTCTATGACAGAGAACGGTTCATGGGGTAACCTCCTCGACGGAAGGCGCGTGGAATGGAGACCGGGAGCCCATCAGTACAACGGCGCGGACCCTTCATTCACCGACTTCTCTTTCAAGAAGAATTCGCTGAAGAACTTCTATGCGACCGGATTTGAGACAAACAATACCGTCAGTGTCAAGGGAGGAAGCAAGACCACAGGTTTCGTGGCTTCCTACGGCAACATCTACTCGAACGGTATTCTTCCGGGAAGCAACGACTACTACAAGAGACACAACTTCTCGTTCCGAGGCAACACCAAGATCAATGACGGTCTTGCATGGCTGAACTACAGCGTCAACTACATCCGCAAGGACGTGAGAAACAACATGACCGGACAGGGAAGCGGAGGTTCGACCATCTATCAGAACATCATCCAGTATCCTGTGAACGTCGATTATGGCGAGCTGAAAGACTACAAGAGCATCTACAATAATGCGGACAACTACTACACTCCGTATGCCATGAACCCATGGTGGATTCTCGACCACAACTATTCGACCTATTCGGATGACCGAATCTTCGGCAACATTGAATTCGGTCTCCAGCTTACGAAGGGACTGCAGTTCCTCACCAGAGGTGGTCTCGATGTTACCAACTACATCCAGAAGACTTATACTGACATCTGGACCTTCAACCCTGGTTCCTATTCAGACATCAACGGAGCGACACCGGAGAACGGTTCGTATTCTGAGACTTCATACAGGACTTCACAGGTGGACGCGAACTTCCTGCTGAATGCCGACTATACCTTCGGCAAGGACTGGTCTCTCCACGGTGTAGCGGGACTTAACGTAAACCAGAGAACCGGTTCCGGATTATATGGTAATTTGAGCGGAGTCGCCATCGAAGAATGGGCAAGTTTCATGAATACCAGCGGAGCCACCCCGACAGCAAGTTCAGCGATCACAAAGCGTCGCCTCATGGGAGTGTTCGCACAGGCCGACTTCGGTTGGAAAAACTCCGTATATCTCACATTGTCAGCCAGAAACGACTGGTCTTCGACACTTCCAATCGATAACAATTCGTTCTTCTACTACGGAGTGAACGGTTCGGTCATCCTCACGGAATTAATCCCTTCGATGAAGAACAGTGTCATCAGTTTCCTCAAGATTCGCGGAGGATACGGCCAGACAGGTAACGATGCACCTACATATTATACATCGGCATACTACTATCTCAGTTCTGCAGGCGGCGGATTCGGAAAGCTCACATTCCCTCTGAACAGTTTCTCGGGACTCATAAAGAGCAGCAGAATTCCTTCGACAGACCTGAAGCCTGAGATTTCCACTGAAGCGGAAATCGGTATCGACGCAAGATTCTTCGACAACCGGTTGAGCTTTGACGTTGCTCTCTATAACAAGATAACCAAGAACCAGATCATCTCCGCGACACTTGCACCTGAGTCAGGACACACCTCAGCAGTACGCAACATCGGCAAAATACAGAACAAGGGTATCGAATTGTCCGTAGGAATCGTACCTGTAAGGACCAAGGATTGGGAATGGCATCTCGGCTACACTTTCTCAAAGAACAACAACAAGGTCAAGTCACTTTGGGATGACGTCAAGGAGTACCAGATCTACGGTCTCACAAAGGGACCTCAGCTGAAGTCGAAGGTCGGAGAGTCTCTCACCACATGGGTTGACTACAAAATCAATAAGGTGGAAGACAAGTCCAGCCCATATTACGGCATGACTATCGTGAACCAGAACACGGGTCTCCCTACATACGATGAATCGAATTACACCACTCTCGGAAAGGCTGAAGAAGACTACACTATGGGTCTGAACAACACAATCCGCTACAAGAGACTCTCACTCGGATTCAACTTCGACTTCCGTCATGGCGGTCTCATGTACTCAGCTACCAAGGCAACTCTTTACTTCACCGGTAACGCAGAAGAGACAATGTACAACCTGAGAGATCCTTGGATTTATCCGAATTCAGTGATTCAGGTAGGAAAAGACGGAGCAGGCAACCCTGTCTATGCGGAAAATGACAGACCGATAAACTCTTTCTATAATGTTCACGGACTGTATAACAACTCCAACAATTACTCTGTATATCGCGATTTCCTTATCGACAAAACATACGTGAAACTCCGCGAACTGAACATTTCGTACACTCTTCCTGACAAGTGGTTCGAAAATGTCAGATGGCTGTCATCGATCAATGTTTCTCTGGTCGGCAGAAATCTCCTCATGTGGACTCCTAAGCAGGGACTCGTGGATCCGGACAACACCAACTACGGCAATGACCTGACATCCCAGTACGGAGAGTATTTCTCAGCACCGTCCACCAGGACATTCGGTGGTAGCGTAAAGATTGTATTCTAATTATTTAACTATGATTGATTATGAAAAAGATATATACATATTTCGCCTCAGCGCTTGCACTTCTTTCGATGGGAAGCTGCAAGAGTTGGCTGGACATCAATACGGATCCGAACTACGTGGCGGATGCTAAGATAAAGAGCCTCCTTCCTACGACACAGCTCATAACAGCCTACAAGGTAGGTTATGACATCAACTTGTACGGCTATTTCTGGGCACAGTATGTCAACCAGTGCAGCACCGCCAACCAGTACTACACCAACATGACCTACGATGTCACCAATTCATCTTTCACCAGCCCGTGGAGTTACTTCTATGGTTCGGTCATGCCGACATTGAAGGAAATCATAACCAAGGGTGAGGCTGAAGAAGGCAACACAAACTATGTAATGGAGGCAAAGACAATGCTGGCCTACAATCTATATCTTCTTACCAGCCTTTACGACAAAGTCGCCTACTCGGAAGGGTATCTGACTGAATCACAGAATCCTCATTTCGATTCAGGCGAGGATATGCAGAAACATATCATCGGCATTCTCGAAGAGGTTCGCGGACTTCATGCCAAGGCCAAGACTGACGAATCAAACAATCGGTCGGCTTCTTCGGACATGGTGTTCGGAGGCAATATCGACGGATGGCTCCAGTTCGCAAACACCCTCTACCTCAAGATGATGTTGCGTGATTTCAACACCAACAAGTCCAAGATAGAGGCACTTCTCTCCGAGGACAACCTCCTTAAACAGGACGCGGCATTCGACAATTTCCTCGATGCTTCCGACAAGTCCAACCCTCTTTACGAGAACGACCGTCGTAAACTCAACTCCAACATGAATATCAGAGCTTGTTCAGATATCGCCAATGTACTCGATGCATCAGACCCGAGATTCGCTTATTACTACGACAGCAATCCTGACGGAAAATTCAGAGGAGAGCAATATGGTCTGCCTAGTGACCCTACCAAGACCAGCCGTCTGGCCATAGGCGCGATAGATCCGGTATATTTCGGAACTGTAGATGAGGCTGAATTCCTCAAGGCAGAGGCTTATGCAAGACTTGGCAACGCGGCAAAAGCAAAGACTGCCTATGAAACAGCAATCAAGGCTGCTTTTACAAGAGCAAAATGCAAGGAGGCTGACGCCCAGACTCTGTTGGCCGGCCCATACGCCTTCAAATCAGGAAGCGCCGAGAACATGGTAGAGCAGATTATTAATCACAAATGGGCATCCAACGTCCGCTGTATGCCTACAGAGTCCTGGTTCGACCTCAACAGGACAGGCTACCCTACAAGAGGAAAGACGATCACTGACTATCATGGTGTATTGGACAGCGGTTATCCGCAGCGTTTCCTCTATTCCAAGACTTCAGCCACATATAACGTCAACTCACCTGAGCCTGTAGCTCTGAACGTGAAGATGTGGTGGCATAAATAAGGATCGTATCAACTTAAAATGAATGAATTATGAATAAAATAATCAAAAGCCTCGCGTTGATGTCGGCGGCCGTATTCTCGGTCATTTCATGTGAGACATACAAGGTCGATGACCCCGAAATGACTGCCATCTCGAAGATAGATGGAAAGTATGTCACATTCGCCTACGAGAATGGTTCCACACAGCCATCCACAGTGTTTGCTGTCCTTATCACGAACACGACTTTCAATGATTCAGACAAAGCTTGGGTCACCATTACCGACTTGAACCCTGCCGCCACGTCTCTCAACAGCACGTTATATCTGGACGCCGTCCGCTTCAAAGTCGATGTCAATCTGAAGGAACAGACGTTCACATGCTCAGGTATCACTGCTACCGAGCCGAGAACCGCATGGAATCCATATCTCGAAGGTGCAGGATCTGGCCAGGGAGGCTACTATACTGCAGCAACCAAACTGGGTTACAAGGACTACACAATTTCCTTCAGCGGGAAAATCGTCACCGGCGGAACTACAGGCACTAACAATAACAACAAGATCGACACAATAGAAATCGATTCTTACTCAAGGGCTTACCCGGACGGTACAGTCAAGAAGTATGTTGTAAAGGGCATGAAATACACCGGTTGGGATGACGAGATGAAGGAATACAATGACTTCGTAAACGAAGGAAAATTCAAATAGCACTTAATTTCGCTTCATAGGAAAGGCTCCAGAGTCGCAGTTCGGCGACCTGGGGCCGTATTTTTTATCAATGACAGTCCATGAAATCCATATTTTTTATGTATGTTTGTGAAATATTCTAAGAACACAGTATGACACTGCTTATAATTTATATGCTTGGAACGCTGGGAGTTTCGTTCCTTTGCTCTCTTCTGGAATCGGTATTGATGTCAACTCCGCTCTCATTCATAACAATGAAGAAGGAGCAGGGATACAAGCCTGCAGAAAAGTTTTTCAAGTTCAAATCCGATCCGGACAGGCCACTGGCTGCAATTCTGTCATTGAACACAATCGCGAACACTCTGGGCGCAGCGGCTGTGGGCCGCCAGGCGACGATATTGTTCGGAAGCACCTGGTTCGGCATCATTTCGGCATTGACAACATTGCTGGTGCTGGTGTTTTCGGAGATTGTACCGAAGACTATCGGAACGACATACTGGAAGAATCTGATGGGTTTCGTGACATCGGTAATCTCTTTCCTTACCATACTGATGTGGCCGCTTGTCATCATTGTCCAGCTGATTACCAATCTGTTGAGCAAGGATGAGGACGAGGCGACCGTGAGCAGGGACGAGGTTACGGCGATGGCGAACATCGGCCTGGAGGAGGGTGTGATAGACTCTGACGAGAACAAGGTCATCCAGAATATCATGAAGCTGGACAAGGTACAGGCCTGCGATGTGATGACTCCGAGAATTGTAGCGATGACGGCTCAGGAGAACATGACATTGAAAAATTTCTACAAAAACGAGACTTACCTGCATTTCTCAAGAATTCCTGTCTATGGAGATTCGCCGGAGTACATCACCGGCTATATTCTCTTGAGCGATGCTCTGGAGGGCCTCGCGGATGACGAGTTCGACAAGAGACTGGTGGAACTGAAACGCCCTATATCCTATTTCAAGGAGGAGGATTCCTGCGGACATATCTGGGAGGAATTGCTCAAGAAGCATGAGCAGATGGCTCTCATCATCGACGAATACGGCTGTTTCCAGGGTATCATAACCCTCGAGGACATAATCGAGACTATCCTCGGTCTGGAAATCATCGACGAGAACGACCAGGCAATCGACATGCAGCAGTTCGCCCGTGAGCGTTGGGAACGTAGACAGAAGCGATTCCGTCCTATCGTTCTTCCTAAGGAGGAAGAGGAAGGCAGTCACGAGGCCGGCAAATAAGCGTTACAAGCCGGTCGGTCAGAGCGACATAGATATACATTGGGCGCCAATATTCATGGATTCTGAATATTGGCGCTCAGTGTTTTGGTCAGGCTTTGCCCTAAACAGACGTATTGTGTTATTCCCGTATGCAGCGGACCGGATGTGCTGCGGATCTGTTTCCGGACTCATCAACTGTATTGATGCTGTTGGCACTGGTTTGAGTCGATGAAGATGGTGAAGCGACATAAGGACTGATGCTCATTCTTGCACCTTTTCCAAGATTCTGCGACGGAGCACTCGCCCAATATGAAGCATCGTGATTCAGTGAACTGTAAGCACTTGCACCACTTCCAACCCATAATGAACCGGTCTTGCATCCTCTGGAACCTGTCATAGGGAAATAGATTCCGACGCCATCGCTGGAATTCTTCTTAAAGTAGTAGCCGTTCGCGTATTTGACGAAATAAATGTAGTCTATATTCTTTGTCTCTCCGGATGACGAGCCACAGAATCCAGTCCACGCAAACTTGCTGGAAACTCTATAACCGGATGGACACGGGTCGTAGATGGTTTTGCCATTTGTCCATCCTTTTCCTGCAGCCGGCTTGGATTTATTAAACACATAAGTGGTATTATCATCTCCCCACAGCAGGTTATACTTATTGGTCTTGTCGCTGGCAAGCCAATCTCCTGCCTGACCCTTATAGTCATCTATGATGCACTCCGGATGCTGAATGGAGGTAAGGATTGTCGCATCTGCTGCCGAACCCGGCTTGTGGACAGGATAAGTCGTCTCTATCTCGGCGGCCTGACCATCCACAAAATAAATAGTACTGTTAGGAATCGGATCCTTACGTCCCCACTGATAAAGTGTCGTGAAATAAGACGTCTTGGACAATGCTCCGAGAGTACGGTCCATGACAGTGTACTTGACTTTCAGCGTAGAATTCGCACTGATGGTAGCCTGACTGGAAACCACTTCATCCTCCGGCATCGTATCCCCGACACCCCAGATATGCCAGCTCCAGAGCACAGTTCCCGCGCCATCGAAGACAGCAATCATCGCATTGCCGACATTCTTCTCAGCCGTAAAATTCACCTTTCCCTTCACAAGGCTGACACCTGAAATGAAGCCTTCACTATCCTCCCACATCAGTTTCGCAGATTTCGGGTCAATGCTGGCGCTCGTGGTATGGAAACCGGCATCTGCAATTATCCCGGCATCGCCGTTGCCAATGACAGTCGCATCAAACGAATACGTCTTGGCAGCATTGATCATATAACAGTTGGACGGCTGACCGGCAACGGGCTCCGCGTCAGCAGGGGTCTTGTCTTCGACTGCCGCACCGTTATTGACAAATACGGAGGCATTGAGAGGAAGGGTATAATATTTTCCTCCCTCGAAATCGCACAGCATCTGAGCCGACAGCTTGACGGAAAGGAAGTCATTGACAATCATCGTGCAGGTGAGCGTCTTTCCCTTCTGGGCGCCCGGCGCGACAACAGCGTAGGAGACAACCGTTCCGGAGAGAGCAGGCTTGTCAATGAAATTGATTGTCAATCCCATGGTCTGCCCGGCGTCGCCGCTGAAATTGAGGGCATTGTTCCCTTCAAGTTTAGTGAGGTCGCAGGTGAAGTCACCGGTCATGCGGACATCCGAACTTAGGGTAATGGATTTCAATGACTCTGATGCGGTCTCAACAGCTTTTTCTGCCAGAAGTGCCGCGATGTCATTGAGATTAATCTCAAGTCTCAGGAGCGATGCCAGCTGTCTCATATTGAACTGGTACTTCCCGTCGCCCAAATCCGCGAACGAATTTGCAGCCTTGAAATCGTATTGTGCGACAGAGGCTACTCCGGAATAATTCTGGACGGAAGGAATGCTGACAGGAATCGCAGTCTTGTCGCTGGCATTGGCATTATAAGGATAGTAGGCATATTCCGGCTTCTCCCCCATGGCACAAGTTCCTTTGAATCCGGTCTCGCGGATAGGGTATGTATTTGTACTTGTAAAGCATGCATTACTGGTAGTTCCGGTTCCGAATACTCCTATCTGGTCCCCTACGCTCCAGTCCATTGCAATTGCACCGTTGTCAAGGACTTCGCCGACCATTGAGCGTGTCTTGAGTCCTGTGAAATCATCCTGGGTTCCGATAATGGTAATCTCCTTGGCTGTGCCTGTCTGAGGGACATCCTCTCTCTGTGAACAGCCAAGCACACTGGCGAGAACCGGAACACAAAGGAACAGTCCGTATATATGTTTTTTCATTTTGAATCAGTTTATTTGATGATACTTCCTCCGTTCTCGTATGTGTTCGAGCTGCTGTCTGTTCCGGTGCCGGATGCCTTAGGAGCAGCATCGCGGACACAACGAAGCTTGAATACGGCGTTGTTGCCGATAGGCTTTCTCGTCTCCGTACTCGTGTCGTATGTCATATTCGTCGTAATCTGATTAAATATGTTCACATAGAATACCATAACATCAGATGAACTCGGACGCGCATACTTACTTCTTGAGGCAGTCAGCAAATCAGTATGGCCCGTAGGATCCGCATAATAGTGATTGATTACAGCAAGTTCCTTTTCGTTCGGAATTCGCCATGAGCCAAGGTCATTTCCATTATCCTCAGTATAGTAATTCTGACACCATTCTCCGGTACTGACCTCTTCGAATGTAAATCTCGACTTAGTCTCCGTAGCCGAAACCTTTGCAGTCAGGAAGTCCTTTGCAATCTGAAGGGCCTCAGGCAATTTGTCTTCAAGATCACCTCTGTAGTGTGCTGCATACTCGGTATGGGCAGTATTCGACTGACGCACGCTCTTTTCGTCCAAGCCTGTAATATAGACGATTCTGTTCTCCGAATCGATGGATGTCAGTTTGGTGGTCTCTGCCGCATAATCTTTCAATGAACGTACGCATCTGACTTTTGCTTCATTATAAACCGCGCCATAGGCGGAACCTTCATCAGCCCACCATGTCGCATGTTCCGAAGTACTGTTCCAGTAATTGTTCGTGTTTCCTTTATTAATCTCCATCTGAATCCGGGCCTCGACTGGCATAGAGTTCATTCCGAACCAATAATTTGTACACTGGTCAACTGCCGGCAAGTACCACTTGATTTCATCACCGTCGATTGTTCCGTCCCCGTTCTCGTCCCTGTTTCTCGACAGACATTGATATATGCCATAAGTTGCCTTAAGCGCAGTTCTGTCAAATGTTATCTTGTTTCCTGTCGACATTACATAGCCGACAGAGGAGTTTGCGTTCATGCGAGTTGACCATGACGTCCCAACAGCATTCCTGAAGTTCTGATATCCGTAATGCGAATCATTATAGGAGTCAACTTTTCCACTTGCGCTATTATATTTACCGGCAGGGGTTTCATCCACCTGCTCCACACCGAAAGGATTGGCGGCTTTCAAGTCAAAGAACGACTTGATGGAGCGCTGGCGGATGGAGAACACCACATTGTCCGTATATGAGCTGTGCTTGTCGGCACTTACCTTGATTTCGCCGAAGGCAATAGTCATGGCACGGTCATCAGCATTGACAAATTTCTTGAGTTCGGCTGTCCTGTCCGCTGCGGCTTTCATCTTGCTGTCGTAATAGTACTCATTCACGTAAGCGGTTGTGTAGATGTAGCCATCTTTCACTATATAGTGATCGCCGTCAGTTGTCAACGTCTTTCCCTTCAGTTCTTCCAGCAGGGAGAGGATGTCTGTGGTCTCACTTTCCTTGTAGGCCTTCATCACGGTAGGGCTCGTCGGCTTGCCGAATCTTATCCAATCGAAGTCCGCATTGACCTTTTCCGAATGATTGGCATTGGTAATCAGCACGTTCTTGCTGTATGGGGTGCTGAGCCTGACGGAATAGCCATCGATTTTATTGCCTGTGGGAGCCTTGATCTTGAGGAGCACGTTCTCGTAGTGTGCGTCGAGCCTTATGTCGAAAACTTCATTGTTATAGTGAATCAGGTTGCCTTCGGCTCCCGGCTGGCCTTCCTCTCCTGTCTCCACCTCAGTCTTGATTTTGTTCACGCCATTGACAGTAATCGCGTAGGTGTAGTGGTAGTTGCGCCTTACCGAGAAGTTGTCGAAGGCGTTGCCGTTGTTTTTCGAGAAGTCTCCGAGGTGGATGGTATAGGTCACGTCTCCGGAGTATTTGGAGTCCTTGTACTGTCCCTTCACGACGACATAGGTTCCGTGGTCAGGTGCATACTTGAAAGAACGGTCAGTCGCACTTACCTTTCTTTCGCGCTCCGCGTATGTCCAGGTAACAGGTACGGCTTTCGCTTTCTGGATATTTTCAGGCATGTAGAACTCCAGTTTGTTGTCAATGACAGCGAGGGACACACCATCCTCGTGTGATACGAAAATGCCGTTGCCTGCATAGCCATTGTTATTTGTCACTCCCCCTTTTGTCGTCCAGGTTGAAGCTTCCCTTTCCATAAGAGTGAAGGATCTGGAATACTCGTGGATGCTGTATGTCTCAGGTGTGAAGGTAACGTTTCCGGTTTCAGTGTTCATTCCGTTCTTGAACTCGAATGTAATCTTGGCCACAATTCTGCGGAGGTGAATCATGCCGCCTATTGTGCAGGATTCTGTCTCCTTGTTGCTATATTCGAGGGTGAGCGAGCCGTCATCGCCGAATTTGCCGCTATCGCAGTAGTTTCCGGTCATCATGACCGCATTCTCCACGATGTCGAGTTCCCTGTTCACCTTGTCAATGTTGAGTTTCAGGAATTGGTCCCGCGTGAGCTTTTCGATTTCGCCCATTTCAATGTTACAGAACTTGGTATCGTAGTTTGCGATGGCATAGAGATACCAGTAGCCGGTGGTTATGCCCTTTCCTTCGACATTGAGGTCAACTTTATATTTGTAGTTTGTGCTTGTCTGAGTAATCGGGGCTCCCATCCCGGCCTTGTCAACGTAGATGACAATCGGTTTTGCATTGACATTGGCCTTGCTGTAGAACAGCAGCGCCATATTCTGGACGTTTGTCTCGACTTCCGCGCTGGCGCGGGTCGTCACCGAGACCGCATCGTCACTCGGGGAGGTCAATGCCAGTCTGATCGACTTGACCGGGAGTCCTTCAATCACTTTCCCGGTGTCGTTTCGCTCTTTTTCACAGGCTGAGAATCCGATCAGCGCCGCAAGCGTCAGCATTACGCAAATGATGGTCTTTTTCATCTCTATTCAGTCAAATGATACGTCATTTCCAATGGCATCCCATAGCAAGTTGCTATTGAGGGGACAAATTAAGGCCACAAAAATCGGTTTAAGTTAGCAATTTTCCCGAAAATATCAAAATTTCCATCCTTAAGGACAGGCTTTCCGCGGTGATTGCTGGTTGTGGCATTGAAATTTCTACGGATAAGATAGGATAATACGGGATTTTTTTTAATATTGCGGTTTCATTGACATTGACCTTTAAAATTAAAAGCTATGGGTAAGAAATTGGTTGTCACGGCATTGATGATGTTTATCGGCATCGCGTCGAAGGCTCAGGTAGTCATCCTCAATGACAGTATGTTCGAGGGGCTGTCTCTTATACACATCTGACGCTGCCG
>ERZ1026852.1495-NODE-1495-length-12328-cov-3.945653_pt1 | contig 12328 bp, 10 predicted proteins | sample MGYA00380156_ERZ1026852 | MGnify/ENA primary metagenome ERZ1026852 (study PRJEB33269, sample SAMEA4719792) | human gut metagenome | biome: human-associated habitat; feature: organic feature; material: feces | place: Cameroon | collected 2013-10 ...
CGGTTCGGACACTGGAAGGATACGGCAGTTTTGTTAAGAGGCGATGCGGTCCAGAGTCTGACAATGATATTCCTGCAGATGTGGGATGTCGATATGAGAGGCGTGGAGCCTTATGGAAAATATCTGACCAGAAAAGCAGAGACGCTGAATGAAGAACTGGGTTATGTGATCCCGTATGCAGACAGTCCGTTTGATCATGAAAATGTTGGAGAAGAAGTGTATTTCCACATTTTAAACCATGCAAAAAAATATGTGCATATCATGACACCATATCTGATCCTGGATAATGAGATGCTTACCACACTGACCCGTGCGGCGAAGAGTGGCATCGAGGTGATCATCATCATGCCGCATATTCCGGATAAATGGTATGCATTTGCAGTGGCAAAGACCTATTATAAGGAATTGATCGAGGGTGGTGTGCAGATCTATGAGTACACGCCTGGATTCGTACATGCAAAAGTATTTGTATCCGATGATGATACGGCAACGGTGGGAAGTATCAACCTGGACTTTCGGAGTCTGTATCTGCATTTTGAAAACGGAGTGTTCATCTATGATAATCCGGAAGTGCAGAAGGTAGAAGAAGATTTTCAGAATACGCTGGCAAAATGTCATAAGGTTACGGTGACAGAAGTAAGAAACAGAGGAATTCTGATGAAGATGGCGGGACAGGTATTGAGACTGGTCGCACCATTAATGTAAAGAAATACTGGAAATCCCGTGGATTTTCTGTAAAAATATTATTGAACCAAGGTAAAATGTATAGTATAATGCTTAAGGTGGTTTGATTAGATCCGCTAAAGAAGACTGATAAGTCATGTTAATAACGCAGGAGGAATGGATATGGTTAAAGCAGTAGTCGGTGCCAACTGGGGCGACGAAGGAAAAGGTAAGATTACAGATATGCTGGCTGAACAGGCTGATATCATCGTAAGATTCCAGGGAGGCGCGAATGCAGGTCATACAATTATCAATGATTATGGAAAGTTTGCATTACACACACTTCCATCAGGAGTATTTTACGGTCATACAACAAGTATTATCGGAAATGGTGTAGCACTGGATGTGCCGGTGTTATTCAAGGAAGTACAGTCTATCATCGATCAGGGAGTTCCGATGCCGAAGATTCTGGTATCTGACAGAGCTCAGATGGTAATGTCTTATCATAAGAATTTTGATGCATACGAAGAGGAAAGACTGGGAGGAAAATCTTTCGGTTCTACAAAATCTGGTATTGCACCATTCTACTCAGACAAATATGCAAAGATCGGATTCCAGGTCAGTGAGCTGTTTGATGATGAGCTGTTAAAAGAGAAGGTTGTCCGTGTGGCAGAGCAGAAGAATGTATTACTGGAGCACCTTTATCACAAACCATTGATCAATCCTGATGATTTATATAATGAACTTCAAGAATACAAGAAAATGGTTGAGCCATTTGTATGTGATACATCACTTTTCCTAAACAATGCAATTAAAGAAGGAAAAGAAGTATTATTAGAAGGACAGCTTGGATCACTGAAGGATCCGGATCACGGAATCTACCCAATGGTTACTTCATCTTCTACATTAGCTGGATATGGAGCAATCGGAGCAGGAATCCCACCATATGAGATCAAGAAGATCGTAACTGTATGTAAAGCATACTCAAGCGCAGTAGGTGCCGGAGCATTCGTAAGCGAGATCTTTGGTGACGAGGCAGATGAATTAAGACGCCGCGGTGGTGACGGCGGAGAATTCGGAGCAACAACAGGACGTCCGAGAAGAATGGGATGGTTTGACTGTGTAGCTTCTAAGTACGGATGCAGAATGCAGGGAACAACAGACGTTGCATTTACCGTATTAGACGTACTCGGATATCTGGATGAGATTCCGGTATGTGTAGGATATGATATCGACGGAGAAGTAACAACAGACTTCCCGACTACACATCTGTTAGAGAAGGCAAAACCGGTTCTTAAGACACTTCCGGGATGGAAATGCGACATCCGCGGAATTAAGAAATACGAAGACCTTCCGGAAAACTGCAGAAACTACATTGAGTTCGTAGAAGAGCAGATCGGATACCCGATTACAATGGTATCTAACGGACCGGAAAGACACGACATCATTTACAGAGAGTCAAAGTTTTCAAAATAAAAAATCATAAATAAATGAAGACAACAGCTGTAAGATAAAATGCTTATGGCTGTTGTTTTTTTATGCAAAAGCAAGCAATAGAGTCCGGTGCTGCGCATTTAAAATGAGCTGCCGATTGGGGAGTACCTCAGATCGGAGTTATGATTTCTTTAAGAAATATCTTATGCTTTATTCAGATTTCTTCCATAATGTCGACACATTCCATGCATATAATGGAACCATCGTAAATATAATAATAACGTCGGGGTAATCAGATACCGGAGGCGTAAGAGGGGATACAAATAATCAAAATGGAGGTATGCACTATGAATACAAGAGACTGGACAAAAGAGGAAACAGAAGTGATTTCAATGGAAGAATACCTTGCAAAAAGAAAGAAAATCAGAGAAAATGAAAGAAAACATAAGAAAAAAGGCTCAGACGATCACGAAGAAAGTCTGATGCCCTTTGAGTTCTACATGGTATCATTGCCTGCATGGTCGTGAGACGAAGAAGGCTCAGATGCGTTGTCCGGGATATGCCCGTGAAGGCTGTCGGCCGGGTCATCGGATGGAGTGTCATGCCGTGTGAGTCTGAACACCAGCATGTAACCATAGAGCAATACCGGCAGCACGATCGTACATGCGACAGATGCCCAGAGAAGATCGATGGAATGAGGACTTCCGCTCAAGGCAAATATTAATGTACTGAGATACATACCGAATAATAAAACCGCGGCAATGAGTGCCAGGATACGTTTTGCATTTTTCATAATAATCATCCTTTACAATGAATCAAGACTTTAGTATATTATATAGAGAGCAGTGAAAAATTGCAAATGAATATCGTACAAAGGAGTATAGAAATATGAGTACATTATATCAGCAGTGGCAGAACATCGCTTATGATGAGACTGCAGACAGAAGTCAGTTAGAAAAGTTCTGGGGAACATATTTCCAGATTGAGAAAGAGATTTACGAAAAGCTTCTTTCTGATCCGGATGAAGTAGTAAAAGGAACATTAAAAGAACTGGCTGAGAAATTCGGACAGGAAGTTCTGACTATGATTGGTTTCCTTGATGGAATCAATGAAAGCCTTCTGATCGAACTGGATCTGGATGCAGTAGAAGAGGATACGGTGGTAAGCCTTGCATTTGATAAAGAGAGACTGTACAAGAACATGGTAGCAGCGAAAGCTGACTGGCTGTATGAGCTTCCACAGTGGAAAGAGATCTTTTCTGAAGAAGAATTAAAGAAATTCTATAAAGAGCAGAAAGAATCTACAACAATCCGTAAACCGAAAAAAATCGGAAGAAATGATCCATGTCCGTGCGGATCAGGTAAAAAATACAAAAAATGCTGTGGCAGATAATTTTCCTGGCAGCAGGTATTCTGAGTCTCATTTATTACAGTGCGATCTGTATCGCACTGAAAAAATGGGACTCAACTTTTTCCAGATTCTGGCTGGTATGCGGAAGTATCGGAATTGCAGGAAGTATTCTGCTCCGGTTATACGGAATGCCGTGGATAGTAGAATTACTGACCGGTATCACAGTGTGCCTTCTTTTGCTTGCAGAGATGAAGATTATAACGGGAATGTGCGGAAAACCTTTGGAAAAAGGAGAGGCAGGAACCGGTAAAAGATGGATCATTGTACTGGGAGCACAGGTGAGAGGAAGAAAAATTACGGATTCATTAAAACGAAGACTGGATTGTGCATTAGCTTATCTGACAGAACATCCGGATGTGCATGTGATCGTCTCCGGCGGACAGGGGAAAGGTGAAGAAGTCACAGAAGCATATGCGATGGCACAGTATCTGGAGAATGCCGGGATTGACCGTGGGCGTATCGTGCAGGAAGATGCGTCGGTAAATACACTGGAGAATCTGAAATTTTCCAGAAAACTTATAGAAGATGTAGATACACCGGTCGGGATTGTCTCAAATAATTTTCATGTATACCGCGGATGCAGATATGCAAAATATGCAGGATTTAAGAATCCGTTTCCGATAGCGGCAAGCTGCCATCCGTTATTATTTCCGAATTATTTCGTGCGGGAATGTTTTGCAGTCTGGAAACTGTGGCTGAAAAAATATTGACAAAGTATAACCGCGTGTTATAATGAGAGCGTATGAAAACACGTTGAAGAGAAGAGTAAGCTGGGAAAGAAATACCAGAGAGAGAAGCCACAGGCTGAAAGCTTCTTATTTTGGAACCTTCTGAAAACTACCTCTGAGTGGCTGAAAAACAGTCCGGTGATTCCGTTATCATCATAATTAAGAGGTTCTGACATAAGAAGTCTTGGAGATAGAGAGCTTGAAGTGTCAGTTCAAACAGGGTGGAACCGCGAGATAATTCGTCCCTTACAGCAATTGCCTGTAAGGGACTTTTTTTATCACTATGTAAAAAACAAAAAGAGAGGACATGATAATTATGAAAATCACATTAAAAGATGGATCTTTCAAAGAGTATGAAGGAAGTATGTCAGTGCTGGATATTACAAAAGATATCAGCGAAGGTCTGGCAAGGGTGGCAACTTCCGCAAGAGTAAATGGTGAAGTAGTAGATCTCAGACATGTTGTAGATGAAGATTGTGAACTGGAGATACTTACATTTGATAACGAAGAAGGAAAGGGTGCTTTCTGGCATACCACTTCCCATGTTATGGCACAGGCAATCAAACGTCTGTATCCGGATACAAAGCTTGCGATCGGACCGTCGATCGAGAATGGATTCTACTATGATGTAGACCGCGAGACACCATTCGCAGCAGAAGATCTTGAAAAGATTGAAAAAGAGATGAAGAAGATCGTCAAAGAAGCCCTTCCAATCGAAAGATTTACAAAGACAAGAGAAGATGCAATCGCATATTTCAAAGAAAAAGACGAACCATACAAAGTTGAATTGATCGAAGATCTTCCGGAAGGAGAAGAGATCAGCTTCTATCAGCAGGGAGAATTCGTTGATTTATGTGCCGGACCACACCTGATGACAACAAAGCCGGTAAAAGCATTCAAGCTTACAAGCCTTGCAGGTGCTTACTGGAGAGGCAGTGAGAAGAACAAGATGCTTACAAGAATCTACGGTATCTCTTATCCTAAGAAAGCACAGTTAGATGAATATCTGACAATGCTTGAAGAAGCAAAAAAACGTGACCACAGAAAACTCGGCAAAGAACTTGGACTTTTCATGATGTGCGAAGAAGGTCCGGGATTCCCGTTCTTCCTTCCAAAGGGAATGGTACTTAAGAATACATTACTTGATTACTGGAGAGAACTGCACAAAAAAGCAGGTTATGTAGAGGTATCTACTCCGGTAATCTTAAGCAGACACCTATGGGAGACATCCGGTCACTGGGATCACTATAAAGAAAATATGTATACAACACAGATTGACGGAGAGGACTTTGCGATCAAGCCAATGAACTGTCCGGGTGGAATGCTCGTATATAAAGCTGAGCCACGTTCATATAAAGATCTCCCGCTTCGTGTCGGAGAACTTGGACTGGTTCATCGTCATGAAAAATCAGGACAGTTACATGGTCTGATGCGTGTGCGCTGCTTTACACAGGATGATGCACATATCTTTATGATGCCGGAGCAGATCCGTGATGAGATCAAAGGTGTTGTAGCACTGATCGATGAAGTATATCAGCTGTTCGGATTCAAGTATCATGTAGAACTTTCTACACGTCCGGAAGACAGTATGGGAAGTGACGAAGATTGGGAACTTGCAACAGAAGGTCTTCGCGGCGCACTGAATGATCTTGGTCTTGACTATGTAGTAAATGAAGGAGACGGAGCATTCTACGGACCAAAGATTGATTTCCATCTGACAGACTCTATCGGAAGAACATGGCAGTGCGGAACAATTCAGCTTGATATGCAGCTGCCACAGAGATTTGAACTGGAATATACAGGTGCAGACGGAGAGAAACACCGTCCGATCATGATCCACCGTGTAGCATTTGGATCCATCGAGAGATTCATCGGAATCCTGATCGAACATTTTGCGGGAGCATTCCCTACATGGCTCGCACCGGTACAGGTTAAGGTGCTTCCAATCTCGGATAAACATCTGGAATACGGACAGAAAGTACTGGAGACATTAAATGCAGCAGGTATCCGTGCAGAGATTGATACACGTGCGGAAAAGATCGGATATAAGATCCGTGAGGCTCAGATGCAGAAGATTCCATATATGCTTGTAGTAGGAGCAAAAGAAGAGGAAGAAAATCTGGTATCCGTAAGAAGCAGATTTGCAGGAGATGAAGGTCAGAAGAGTCTGGATGCGTTTGTAGCATCTGTTGCAGAAGAAATCGCAACAAGAGAAAGACGAGAAGTTGTAAAAGAAGATAACTAATTTATTTTTGCAAATGTATAAGAAATAAAAAGAACTGGCATAATATATCTTGTATTTGAAAGGAGGATATATTATGCCAGATTTACGATGTACCGTACAGACTTGTACGCACAATCAGAATTATTACTGTAATCTTGACAGTATTGTGGTAGGAGGAAATTCTGCAAAGAAAGCTGCTGAGACAAGCTGTGACAGCTTTGAAGAGAGAAAAGGCGGAAGCGCCTATGCGGATGCATACTCGGATATGGAAGGCAAAGAGGCTTCGGCAAAGAGCAGCGTAGACTGCAAGGCAACAGATTGCATGTATAATAAAGAATGTCAGTGCCATGCCGGAAAGATCAGTGTAGAGGGCGGCAATGCCTGCCATTGCGGTGAGACGGAATGCGCGACATTTAAGTGTGGATGTGCATAAGATAAACAGATGAAAGAGATCAGAGCAGGAGTTTTTATAGAAGTTTTATAGAAACTCCTGCTCTGATCTTTTTTTGTTGGTTGACGTAAATTTATGGTAAGGGTATAATAATTTTATATGCCGAAACAGGCAGGAAAGAAGAGGAGTTTATGAACAAAGAAGAAAATACATATTATAAAGACCGTCCCAGGTTTGGCAGAAAAGGCCCGTCCAAATTAAGACAGCAGTTTAACCGTGGAATGACATATTTCCTGGTGATCGTTGCCTGCATTCTGGTCTATTTTGCGATGCTTCGTGTGACTGCGATCTCGGATACCGTGTCAAAGATCCTGTCTATCTTAAAGCCGGTGCTGTATGGATGCGGAATTGCATATCTGTTGAATCCGATCGTGAGAACGGTAGATGCATATCTGGTGCCGGTTCTGGAAAAGCATATGAAGAAGAAGGAAAAAGCGAAGACGGTATCCAGATGTGCAGGAGTGATTCTGGCATTGGTCGTACTGATCACCGTTGTGACAACGCTTATCAATATGCTGATCCCGGAACTGATTTCAAGTATCCGGAATCTGATCTTTACGCTTCCGGCTCAGATCAACCAGCTGGTGAAGCAGGTGAATCATATACAACTGGATGATTCGGCGATGACGACAATGCTGAAGAATGCGATGAACGAGGCATCTACAAGCCTTCAGAACTGGATGCGTACGGATCTTCTGAATAAAGTAAATGAGCTGATGACACATCTGACGGTTGGATTATATACATTGGTTATGGAATTGTTCCATGCGGTAATCGGAGTGATCGTATCTGTATATATTTTGTTCGGCAAAGAGACGTTTATTAATCAGAGTAAGAAAGCAACATATGCGATCTTTCCGACAGAAAGAGCCAACCTGTTGATCCATATTGCAGTAAAGACAAATGAGATATTCGGGGGATTTATCATTGGTAAGATCATTGATTCTGTCATTATCGGGATCCTGTGCTTTATTGGTACGTCAATTTTGAATATGCCGTATGCAATGCTTGTCAGCGTGATTGTGGGTGTGACGAATGTAATTCCGTTCTTCGGACCATATATCGGAGCAATTCCGAGTGCGATTCTGATCGCACTTGCAGATCCGATGAAGGGATGCTATTTCCTGATCTTCATCCTGTTGCTGCAACAGTTTGACGGAAATATACTGGGGCCAAAGATTCTTGGAAATTCTACCGGACTGTCTGCTTTCTGGGTAATTGTATCGATCCTTCTCGGAGGAGGATTGTTTGGAATTCTCGGAATGTTATTCGGAGTGCCGGCGTTTGCAGTCATTTATTATATAGTAAAACTTTTTCTGGATAATCAGTTGGAGAAAAAGAAATTGCCGACAGAGTCAGAATGCTATAACGGAGATAGTTATGTAGATAATGATGGGACATATTTTCAGAAAAAAGATCATATGACCGAAAAAGAAGAACAGAAGACAGAAGAAAATAAAAATGAAAAAGAGGAATAAATTATGCCGATCAGAGTGCAGAATGATCTCCCGGTCAAGGAGATCTTAGAGAGTGAAAATATATTTGTGATGGATGAACACCGTGCAATGCATCAAGATATCCGTCCGATCAAGATCGGACTTTTGAACCTGATGCCATTAAAAGAGGAGACAGAGCTGCAGATATTACGTTCATTGTCTAATACACCGCTTCAGGTAGATGTGACATTTGTTGCAGTTGCATCACATCAGTCGAAGAACACTTCGATGAGTCACCTGAACAAATTCTATCAGAAATTCGATGAGATCAAGGATAAAAAGTTTGATGGATTTATTATTACCGGAGCACCGGTAGAGCAGATGCCGTTTGAAGAAGTGGATTACTGGGATGAATTAACCCGTATTATGGACTGGACCAAGACGAATGTAGTATCCACATTGCATCTTTGCTGGGGAGCACAGGCAGGCATGTATTATCATTACGGAATTGATAAAGTCCAGCTTGACAAGAAAGCGTTCGGACTGTTCTGGCACAAGGTGCTGAACCGCAAGATCCCGTTGGTGCGTGGATTTGATGACGTGTTCCTTGCACCACATTCCCGTCATACAGAGACCCCGCTGGATAAAGTACATGCAGACAAGAGAATCACAGTTCTGGCGGAATCTGATGAAGTAGGTCTGTTCCTTGCCATGGCGCAGAACGGTCGTCAGATCTTCGTGATGGGACATCCGGAATATGACCGTGTAACACTGGATGGAGAGTACAAGCGCGATAAGAGCAAGGGACTTCCGATCGAACTTCCTAAGAACTACTACCGTGATGATAATCTGGAAAATGGACCGCTGCTTACATGGAGAGCGACAGCGAATAATCTGTATACGAACTGGCTGAATTATTACGTATATCAGGCGACTCCGTATGACCTTGAGGGGACACCGGATTTCACTTGGAAATAAGCCGGTGGGGACGGGAAAAGAGGCTTTTTCTCTAGCACTTATGGCTTGCAGTTCCCTGCACAGCGTGCTATAATAACAAAAATAATATTGCGAATAAAGACTCCGAGGATGGAATATCCGAGGAGTCTTTTTGCGTAATATGGAATAAGAGGAGGAAAGAGGGCATGAAGCTATTGAATGCAGTAATCACAACCGTAAATGGAGTGGTCTGGGGCTGGCCGATGATTATCTTATTACTCGGAACACATATCTACATGACGGCCAGGACCGGATTCATCCAGCGTTTTACCATTACAAAAGGCATCAGACTGTCTGTGGAGAAAGATCCGGATGCAGAAGGAGAAGTATCGCAGTTCGGTGCACTGACGACAGCACTTGCGGCAACAATCGGTACAGGTAACATTGTAGGAGTCGGTACTGCGATCGCACTCGGCGGTCCGGGAGCGGTTTTGTGGTGCTGGCTGACCGGTGTATTTGGTATTGCGACCAAGTATGCGGAATCCTATATTGCAGTCAAATACAGAGTGAAAACAGAAGACGGACGTATGCAGGGTGGTGCCATGTATGCGCTGGAACGTGGATTACATATGAAATGGCTCGGTGTGTTATTTGCATTTTTTGCAGGATTTGCTTCTTTTGGTATCGGATGCGCGACGCAGGTCAATTCCATTGCTGAAATCTGTCATACGAACTTTGGAATTCCTCCGGTTATTGTCGGAGTCGTGATCGCTGTACTGACGGCAATCGTAATCTTTGGAGGGATTAAATCTATTGCCAGGGTCTGTGAAAAGCTGGTGCCTTTTATGGCAGCATTCTATGTGATTGGATGTGTGATCATCTTATGTATGAATTACGACTACATCATTCCTGCGGTCCGGGTGATCTGTAAACTTGCATTTACACCGGGAGCCGCAGCGGGCGGACTGATCGGATCGGGAATCCGTATGGCGATCCGGTTCGGAGTTGCAAGAGGATTGTTCTCGAATGAGTCAGGTCTTGGTTCTGCACCGATCGCAGCTGCAGCGGCGCAGACGAGAAATCCGGTGCGGCAGGCGCTTGTATCATCCACTGGAACATTCTGGGATACGGTCGTTGTATGCCTGATGACCGGACTGGTACTGGTCTCAACGATCATGAAAAATCCGCACATCAATGCAGATTCTGTAGATAACGGAGGACAGCTTACATCACTGGCATTCGGGCAGATCCCGGTTCTGGGACCGATCATCCTGACGCTGGGGATCATCTGTTTTGCTTATTCAACGGTGCTTGGATGGGCATATTACGGGGAACGGTGTGTGGAGTACCTGGGCGGCAAAAGGATGCTTACCGGATATCGTGTCCTTTATATTGTTGTGGCAGCGATCGCACCAATCGTAACACTGGATACCGTATGGCTGATGGCAGATACATTGAATGCACTGATGGCAATTCCGAACTTAATTGCAGTGCTGGCATTGTCGGGACAGATGGCGAAAGATACGAAGAAATATATTTATAATCTGGATGCAAAAGACGACACACCGGTGCCGGTAATAAAGCAGTAGAAGGAGAAAATAAATGCAAAAGTGTCTTGTCTGCTTCTGGTGGTTATAAAATAGAATATGAAAAAGTTGAAAAAAACTTCTTGACAAATCAACTTTGATACAGTAAAGTATAACCATAACAAAGCAAAACCGTTGAAAAAGAGGAGTAGCTTATACGATGACATTTCAGAGAGCGGCAGGTGGTGTGATTGCTGTATGAAGTTGATAAGTGAATGGACTTTTGAGGGCAGTCTGAAATCGAGGATTTATGATTAACAGTAATTCAAGAGAGTATGGCTTGTCGGGAACCGAACCCGTTATCAATCAGGAGTGTATGTTAGTACATGAGAAAGTGGACGATTCGTCAAGTTGAGTGGTACCGCGATAATAATAGATATTATTACCGTCTCAAACCTTAAGGTTTGGGGCGGTTTTCTTTTTTATCAGAAAGGTATGACAGACGTTATCGGTGAAAGATTTTCTCTCCTAACAACTACAGGGAGCTGGCAATTGCAATCTGTAGACAACAAAATATTTCATGCAGAAAAAGGAGAAAAAAATTATGAAAAAGAAAATGGTAACAGTATTATTAACAGCAGCAATAGTAACAGCAATGGCAGCAGGATGTGGCAGCTCATCCGATTCCGGAAGTGACAAGAAAGAATCTTATACGATTGGAATTGAGCAGTTTGCAGAGCATGGTTCTCTCGATAACTGCCGGGAAGGTTTCTTAAAAGGACTGGAAGCTGAAGGAATCAAAGAAGGCGACAACCTGACAGTAAAATATAAAAATGCGGCAGCAGACATGGGAACTGCAAAACAGATTTCCGACAGTCTGGTATCTGATAAAGTAGATCTGGTATGTGCGATCGCAACACCAAGTGCACAGAGTGCATACAATGCAGCAATGAAAGCAGATATCCCGGTTATCTACACTGCAGTTACAGATCCTGTGGCAGCAGAACTGGCAGACAAAGATGGAAAACCGGTAGGAGAAGTAACAGGAACATCTGACAAACTTCCGGTTGAAGAACAGCTTAAGATGATCCGTGAGATGCTTCCGGATGCTAAGAAGATCGGTATCATGTACACCACAAGTGAGGCAAACTCTGTATCAGCAATTGAAGAATACAAGAGCCTGGTTAAGAAATATGATTTCGAACTGGTAGAAAAAGGAATCACAACAACTGCAGATGTATCTCTGGCAGCAGATGATCTGTTGAGCAAAGTAGACTGCATTACAAACCTGACAGATAACACTGTTGTAGCATCGCTTCCAACGATTCTGGATAAGGCAAATGAAAAGAAGATTCCGGTATTCGGAAGCGAGATCGAACAGGTAAAGATCGGATGCCTTGCAGCAGAAGGAATCGATTATATCGCACTTGGAAAACAGACTGGTAAGATGGCAGCAAAAGTATTAAAAGGCGAAGCAAAAGCTTTTGAGCAGAACTTTGAAACGATCACAGAGCCAGGCT